>ORJL011683895.1_pt1 | contig 14267 bp, 22 predicted proteins | sample 1779941 | NCBI WGS metagenome assembly ORJL01 (sample SAMEA104232317, study PRJEB22302) | groundwater metagenome | biome: forest; feature: aquifer; material: groundwater | place: USA | collected 2011-08-07 | depth 5.8 m
AGCACCGCCGCCACGACGACGTGCTCGCCGATGACGAGCTCACGGCGCCCGCCGCGCTCCCAGACGGCCGGCGGCATCTCGGCGGGCACGCGCGCGAAGACGGGCGCGTCGCCGTCGCGAAACGCCGCCGGATAGACGAGCCGCCCGGCGCGGTCCAGCACGTAGAGCCGCGCGACGAGCGGCGATTCACCGACCAGCTCGTCGACGGCGGCCGTGGCGTTCGCGCCGGCCAGTCGCGCCTCGAGCCGGAAGAAGAACTCGTCCTCGCCGTGCCGCAGCGTCATCGCGACCTTCTCCGCCGCCATCGACGCCATGTCGCGCGCCTGCTCGCGGAACAGCAGGTCGGCGGACCGCTCCCACTGGCGGAGCGACACCCAGCCGAGAACGGCGATGATCGTGATGCACACGACGATCGTCGCGAGGGCGATCGTGGCGAAGCGGCTTATCCCTGTTCCTCCAGCAGCCGGCGGATCATCGCTTCGGTCTCCGCGTACGCGCCTTCGCCGATGTGACGGAAGCGCACGACGCCCTTGCGGTCGACGAGCACGAGCGTCGGCCACGCGCGCACGCCCCAGCGGTCCCAGATCGTGTGGTCGTTGTCGAGCACGACCGGGTACCGGATCGTCTGCTTCTGCATCGCGCCGCGCACCTTGTCCGCCGGCTTCTCCCAGAAGAACTCGGGCGAGTGCACGCCCACGATCGTGAAGCCGCGCGGCTCGTAGCGCTGGTACCAGTCCCGCAACTGCGGGACCACGTTCTGGCAGTTGATTCAGCCATACGTCCAGAACTCGACGAGGACCACACGCCCGCGCAGCCCGGACATCGTGAGCGGCGCGCTGCCGATCCACGGGCCGCCGGCGATGTCCGGCGCCGGCGCACCGACGGCGAGCGGCGCCGCCGTTCCGCGCTCGGCCAGCACGGCCGCGCCCGCCGCGACGACGAGCAGCATCACCACCCCGACGCTCCGCACTCGACGCATCCCCCGCCTCCTGCGCGCGGACAGCCTAGTGGCTGCCCACCGCCGTTCGCAACGTCTCGACGAGCGCCGACAGCGCCGCCGGCTCCGCGGTCTTCATGCGCTCGACGCGGTTCGCCAGCGCCTCGGCGGTCTCCGACAGCCGGCGCGCCACGGACTCCGGCGTGCCGAACGCGACGCCGAGCCGACCGGGATCGACGCGGCTCGTGTACGCGGCGAGCGCGCCGGCGCCGCGCGGCTGCACGACGAGCTCGCCCGTCAGCCGGCGCGCGTACCGCGCTTCGATGAGCCGCCATCGCGCGTCGTACGTCGACCCGCGGCGACCGACCGTCACCGAGACGGAGTAGCGCTCGTTCGGTCCCGCGACCTCGTACTCGTAGGACACGCGAAACGCGTTCGGGGCTTCGGGAGCCAGCACGCGGCTGGCCACCAGGTCGGGCACCCACCGCGACTGGCTCGCGAAGTCGGCGTAGACCGCGAGCACTTCCGCGGGCGTCGCGCGAATCGCCCGGTACGCCGTCGTCTCCGGCCACGGAAAGTCCGCGACGGCGCGCGTGCGCATCACGACGGCGCCCGCGTCGAGCCGCTGCCCGTCGCCGGCGGACAGCTCGTCGGAGGCGCTGCTCGCGACCGCGATCGCGAGCAGCGCCACGGTCAGACGGAGAATCCCTGCGGCTCGAGCGAGAACGCCTTCGCGAACTGGCTCGCGAACGTCTGGTACCCGACGACGAACACGAGCTCGACGATCTCGGGCTCCGCGAAGTGCTCCCGCACCCGCGCGTAGCATGCGTCGCTCACCGCGTCGTCGTCGCGCACGATGCGCTCGGCGAACTCGAGCGCCGCGCGCTCGCGCGCGGCGAACCGCTCGCTCGCTCTCCAGTCCGCGAGCGCGGCGAGCTTTTCCTCCGGAACACCCGCCTTCACGCCGACGGCGTGACGGATGTCCATTCAGTACGCGGCGTGGTAGAGCGACGCGACGTGGAGCTGCAGCAGCGCGCGCAGCTCGGCCGGGAGCCGTCCGAACCACTCGATCGAGCCCCACAGCCCGCCGAGGCCCATCATGAGCGGCACACGGTGCGCCATGATGCGTTCCGGCGTCGGCACCTGACCGAACAACCGCTCGCCCACCTTGTAGAACGCCCGGACCGCGAGACCGGGCCGCTCGATGTCGGAGATGCGTGTCGTCATGTCGTCCTCCTGTGGCGAGCACCGCCGAACACGAGTCTCGCGCCACTGCCGGCGCCGGGTTGTCACGACGCTGTGAAATCTTGTTCGGAGTTGAGAGAAGTTGTGGCAAGAGGTGATCAAACGCGTTTTTTACTGGCAAGGGGTTGTGACACGCGGGCGGGGTAGTTATCCACAATGGCGGCCGGCCAAAAATTTCGGCCGGCGGCCCGGGGTCAGCGCGGGCGGCGGACGGAGCGCGGGGCGAGCGCCGGGAACGTCGGCCGGTCGCCGGTCTTGGCCAGCGGATCGTCGGCGCCGAGCAGGCAGTGGCAGCCCCGGAACTTCATCCCGAGCTGCGTCCAGAGGCTCGCGTCCTCCTTGCAGAGCGCCGGCACCGCACTCCCCTTCGCCAGGCGCTCGATCGCGAACCGGAAGAGCTCGAGCTGGAGATCCGGCCGGATGCGGTACTTGAAGCCGGACGGGTCGCGCTCCTCCGTCAGGTAGTCGAAGATCGACGCATCCCGACCGTTGGCCTCGGACGCCCGCCGGAGCGATTTCGCTGACGTCGCCCGGAGCGCACCGATCGTCACCATCTCCGGCTCGAGCGCGTTGATCCGGTCGATCGTCTCCGCGTAGCCCTCGCGCCAGTCGGGATACGGCACCATCGGGTCGAGCCGGAATCGCACCGGCCAGCCTGCCTCCTTCATCTTGGCCGCAGCCTCGACCCGCTTCGACGGCAGCGGCGTCCCGTGTTCCCACGTGCGGCCGACGTACTCGGCATTCACCGACCAATCAGAGCGGCCCCACCAGCGCTCGATGATCGAAGTGTCCTTCAGGCCCGCGATCGCGCGCGGCAGCCAGTAGCTCGGCAGGAAGTAGAGCAGCTCGTTCTTGTGCTCGGCCTTCGGATACGAGGCGACCTCCGCCAGCGTCGACCAGTGACACTCGAACGTGTGCTGGTCGAGCAGGCAGAAGACCGCTTCCTTCGGCCGGATCGGCGTCGTCGCGAGCAGGCTCGGTAGCGCGACGTTGACGTCGTCGTGGATCACCTGCACGTCGCGCCGCGGTTCCTTCTTCTGCCGGTTGCGCGGTGGCTGGTCGTCGCGCAGCTGCTCGAGCGCGCGCACCTTCCGCCGCTTGATCTCGAAGAGATAGAAATGCCGGAACCATCGCGGCTCGCTCTCGAGCACGAGCTTCGCCGTCCACATATCGTGACGCTTCACGTTCTGCGGCCCCGCGAACCCGTCGATGTACGTGCCGTGCTTCGTGACGAAGACAAAGTACTTCAGGTAGCGCGCGATGAAGCGCGCCTTGTTCTCACTCCAGACGGGACGGATGGGGTTCTTGAATTTCGGCTGGGGGCGGCGCGGCGCGGGCAGCTCGAACAGCGGACCGATCGCCGCCGCCGGATCGGGCGGCCGAGCCCGGCGTGCCACCGGCTCAGTTGAACCAGCCGGCGCGCGTGATCGCGGCCCGCAGGCGGAGCGCCTTCGCGAGCTCCGCCTTCACGATCGGCCAGGTCGTCGCGTCCAGCTGGTGGAACGGAGGGCGAAAATCACGCGCGCGGTGCGCAGCCACGGATGCCAGATCATTTGGTCGGAAGGCGGCGAGTGAAGTCATCGACCCACGTGGTTCCGCGCCAGTGAGCATCGACGTGAACCGGGCCGCCCGTCGACGGCCGTTCGGCACCTCCGCGTGCCCGGAAGACGCCGGCGCGCTCCATCGCCGCCTCGACTTGCTGCGGGATCGCGATCGAGATTGAGCCGCCCGGTTCGCGGCGCACGGCGCGGCGTTGCCGTTCGCGGTGATCGTCGTGGTCCTTGCCGTCCTCGTCACGCGCTCGGCGCCATGGTGTTTGCTGGAGGATGGCCGCGCCGTTCGGATCTCGCCACAAGCCGCGTTGCGCATCGCGGGCGGCCCGCTCGAGCTGCCGGAAGTAGTCGGCGAAGTACACATTCGGCGGAAACGTCGCCGCCTGGGCGTATCCGCGGCTGACGAGCTCTCCGTTCACGAGCTGGCCGTTGATATAGACGTACGCGAGCAGCCGTCCGTAACGGTCGCGCTGCTGCGCGTCGTAGTACAGCGTCACCCACTTGCCCTCCACGAGGGCCCGGTTGATCTCGCGCGCGGGGTCACCGCCGGGCTGGCGGCCTTTCGTCGGGTGATGAATCTCCGGCGTGTTGATGCCGATGTAGCGGACGGTCTCAGTCTGATTCCCGATGACGACGTGAATCGTGTCGCCGTCGACAATGCCGGTGACGAGGGCCGCCTGCTGGGCCGCCGTCGGCGCCGCCGACAGCAATAGGACAAAGAGGGCAACAGCGTGAAGAATCACTAGGCGCCCTGCGGTGGCGGCCGGCGAAGCGCGAGCGCGGCGCCGACCGTGCGCGTAGCGCCGCAACCGCTCGCGAAGCGACAACTCGTCCATTAGTTGAACCATCCGGCGCGCGCGATCGCGGCGCGCAGGCGGAGGGCGCGGGCGAGCTCGTGCTTTGCGATCGGCCAGGTCGTCGCGTCCCACCTGGTCGTGCGGATTGAACGGACCAGAAGGTGGAGACGAAGCCAGTCAATCACTTCGGCTGTGTTCCGCCAAAGAGTCGACGCATGTCGTCCCGCGTGATAGGGCCGCTCGGGAGCGCCCGCCGCCGAGCGCTGGGTATCGAGGCGACCGGCTTCGCGTCAATCACCGTCGAACTGACGACGCCAGCGTCAGGAGTGAACGTCGCGCCGCATGCGAGACAGATCCATTGCATGCGCCATCGGGCGCGGGCGAGCTCCCATGTTCCGTGCGCCGCGCGCTGCTGGACGAGCCCGTAACCGCCGACGATCCCGGCCGCGACGGCGAGGATGAGAATGAGGAGGCTCTCGAGGCGCAAGCCAAGAAGCAACAGCACGACGGCACCACCGAACCCGGCCGCGGTTAGAACATGACCTGGCGCCTCGGGGGGAGCAATGCGCTCAGCGAGGGGCGTCGATGATGACGTTGTGCCGCCGAAGACGTCGCCGTTCGTGTCGGCGCCGACGAACGCTCCCGTTCTCGTCTGAGTCGCCCACGCCATCTCGACGCGCTGCACGTTCTGCGAGCGACACGACGGACAGTTCATAAGAAATCGGCCCTCCGCTACTTGTAGCGCTGAAGCGTGAGCTGCCTCGACGTCCAGGTTTGGCCGAGATCGTAACGAAGCTGTGTCGTCAGCGCGATCGTCAAATGCACCAGGCCGTTGTCCTCTTTGATCTCGAGGATCTTCGGATACGGCGCCGACCGGTGTGGCCACAGCGCGAGCAAGGCAATCACATTCGCCTGCGACTCCGTTTTGCTGAGCCAGCCAGGGCTTCGCAGGTAGAGGTCGCGTGATCCCGGATGAAGAAGGAGATGGCCGACCTCGTGGACGACACAGAAGACGCCCCACGTCTCGAGGTGCAGCCGATCGCTGATCGCGATCCACGGGCGCGGCGCGCTGCTCACCAGCGTGGCGTCGTACTGAATGGAGCGCGTGCGCACCGGAATACCGAAGCGCTCGGCGAGCTGCACGGCGTCGTCCCACTTGAGCTGTCGCTGGTTGAACGCGGGATATCGGCGTCCGACCTGGGCAACAGCGCGCTCAAGCGGAGCCGCGGGCCTCGAGGATCTTGGAACCGACGATGAGTGTGATCTCTTCACTGAGGGTTTCTATGACGCTCTTCGCTGGTTTCGCTGGCATCTCGCGTTCGATCGCGATCGCGATTAGGGCGATGCGCCGCAAGTAGTTCCGGATCTCCTCGCGCGCCGGATCAGGTAACTCCTTCCAGGCGCGGTCCGTCTTAGCGCCAAACACCTCCTTCGTTTCGACGAGATGAAGAGGGGTCCCGGCGAGCACCGGCGCGAGGGCCGCGTCCCACGTGAGCGGCTCCCTCTCGCCATGCGGGCGGTGCAGAGGGGTCGTTGTCTCGCGGTCCCGAGTCTCGCGTCCTTCTCCGGTCAGCAACCAATCGACAGTCACGCCGGTGACGTTGGCAAGCCGCGAAAGCACGGAGGGGTCCGGGACCCGGCCTGATTCGTATCGAGCGAGCTGGGGCTGCTTCATGCCCAGACGAGCCGCGAAGTCGCGCTGACTTTCGGCGCCTCGTAACTGACGGATTCGGCGCCCGATTTCAGGGCCGGCCGGGCCTGACCTCTGATAGGTTATTTTTACTCTTGACCTCGATAACCGGTCGGGAATATCTTTCCTCACGTCGTGAGCGCGAATATGGCACCCGACAGCCCGCTGGACAAGGCGCGATCCCGTAGCTACCCCGAGGCCCGCGTGGCCCTGTTGCGCGAGCGCGGCGTCACGCTCTCGCAGATCGCCACGGCGCTCGGCTTCGACCGTTCGTGGGTGTCGCACGTCAACGCCGGCCGCTACCGCTCGCCGCGGCTGCGCGTCGAGCGCGCGATCGCGAAGGCGTGCGGGCTGTCGCTGCGCGAGGCGTTCCCTGAGCTGAGCGACGACGAGAGGGCGGCGTGAAGCATCACGCCGCGAGCATCGGCGGCGCCGGCGTCGAAGCCAACGTCAAAGCACCGGCGTTTTCCGACACCGCGATGACAGCGCTGTCCGTCTTCTCGATCCCTGAGCTGTTCGCCGAGGAGGTCGATCGCTGGGTCGCGCGTGAACGGGAGGCGCGGCCGGGCGTGACGCGGTCGATCCTGATGCTCACGCTCGCACGCGCGCTGGGGCTCGAACAGGAGCGCCAGGTGTACCGCTACATGTCCGGCGAGACGCCGCTCCCCGCGGCGCTGCTCGCGCGCGCGTGTCGCTTCTTCCGCTCGTGGCGGTTGATCCAGGCGATCAACCAGGAGGCCGGGCTCGTCGCCGAGCCCAAGCCCGACGTCGGCAAGCTCGAGAGCTTCGATCTCATCGTCGAGCAGAGCCGGAACCTGAAAGAGTTCGGCGAGCTCGTCGCGGCGTACGCGCAGGCGACCGACGAGGTCACGTCAGAAGACACCTACCGCCGTCTCGTGAAGGAAGGCCGCGACGCCGTCCAGCAAATCGAACGGCTGCTCGCGATCTACGGCGAGATGGTCGCGGCGCGGAGCCGCACGCCGTGAGCGCCAAGGCGCGCGCGCCGAAGAGGCGGAGCCGCGGCACACGGTTCGCCTGCTCGTGCCAGCAGGAGCGGTTCGCCCTGACGCGCGGCGGCGCGACGCTCTTCGTGCAGACCGGCAAACGCGTCGAAGAACACAAGCCCGACATGGCGCGGCACGGCGCCGAGACGTTCCTCTTCGGCACGTGCGGCGGCGGCGTCGCGCTCACGTTCAACGGCGTCAGCGTCGTCGGGAACCGCGACGTCTTCATGGACGAGGCCAAGCGCATCCGCTCGCTGCCTGCGCCGCGGATCGATCGGTACGCATCCGTCGTCGCCGAGCTGAAGGAAGGTCAGCGCGCGCGCCTCGACGCGATCGAGAGCGAGCTGCGGCAGCGGAGCGGCGAGCTCGTCACCGCCGGCGTCGAGATCGGCAACCTCCTGGTCGAAGCGAAGAAGCTCCTGGGCCATCGTCACTTTGGTCTGTTCCTCGAACGGATGAGGATCGACCGAGAGAAGGCGTTCACGGCAATGCGGATCGCCGAGGTCGTGAAGGCGACCCCCCGATTTTTTGGAACGTTCCAAAAAATGGGGCAGGAGAAGACCGCGCTGCTGATGCGCCTGCCCGACGCCAAGCGCGTCGAGATCCTCGAGGACGGCGTGCCGGTCGACGGCCAGCGCGTCCCGGTCACCGAGCTGAGCTACCGGAAGTTCAACGCCGTCGTCCGCTCGATCGTCGGTAAGAGCAGCCGCGGTCGAAAGCCGAAGGACGAGGGTCCGAAGCCCGCCGAGCGCGCGGGCGTTCCGACGGGGATCTTCGAGGCGTTCCAGCACGTCTTCGATGGCCTGAAGGTCCTCGAGCGCGCCGCCAAGAAGGACTGGCCCGCGGAGCAGCGCGTCCGCATCGGTCGGCTGTGGCAGCAGGTCTGGCGCCGCACGTACGAGCTCCAGAACGAGCACGGCCTGGGCGAGCTGCTCGCAGCGAGAACACAGTGATGGCGGACGTCGACCTCGAGACGCCCGACTGGCTCTTCAAGGATCTTGACGAAGAGTTTCACTTCACGCTCGACGTCTGCGCGCAGCCGTGGAACGCGAAGGTCGAGCGCCACTACGCGCCGGTCGACGACGCGATCGAGCAGCCCTGGGACGGCGTGTGCTGGATGCATCCGCCGTACGGCCGCGATCTCGACGTCTGGGTATCGAAGGCGTGGACGGCGTCACAGTGCGGAGCCACCGTCGTCTGCCTGCTGCCGGCGCGTCCCGACGCCGACTGGTTCCACGAGCTCGTGCTCGGCATGAACGAGCTCGACGCCGGCGCCGACGAGATCCGCTTCATCCGCGGCCGGCTCACGTTCGAGGGCACGGGTCGCGAGGCGCGGTTCCCGTCGATGGTCGTCGTCTTCCGCCCAAACGTCGAGCGCGCGAAGCGTCAGCCGATCGTCGGCGCGATCGATCCCGACGAACCGCCGCCGTGGTTCACCGAGCCCGGCGGCACATCGCGCGTCATCGTCATCGACGCCGTTGAGGATCGCGGCTGATGGCGCGGCCGAAAGAGAACTGCCCCGCGTGCGGTGAGAAGGAAAAGCTCTCCGGCCATTATCTCTGTCCGGCGTGCTGGCGAGAGCTTCCACGTGAAACGCAACGGCGGCTCTACCTGCACGACGCTGATGCGCGGAACCGACTCTTCCAGCTCTACAGCGCGCTTCGTCGTGGCGTCGCGCTCGAGAAGATCGAGGTGGCGGCGTGATCCCGATCGACCTCGCGGTCTGCCGGGCATGGTGGGAAAGGTCAGCGAATCAGGCGACTCAGCCAGTCCGGCGGCCGGGCAAAGGCAGCGGGCTTCGTCCCATTCCTCGACCGCAGCTCACCCGACGTCGTTCTCGACGGCGCACGTGATCATCCCGCCCCAAGAGCGGATGAAGTTGGCACACGCAGTAGCACACGCGACCTCGGCCACGCAGCGGGCCGATCTGATCCGGAACTACGCCGGCGACTTTGGCGTGAGCGAAGCAACAGCGCGTCGGCACGCCGGCGTCCGCGTTCGGCCGATGAAGCCGCGGTCCGTCGCGTCCGATCCCGTGCTCGACCAGGTCGTCGCGCTCTGGCTCGCGAGCCAGACCGAGAAGTACGACCGGGCCACAATGCCGATCGCCGACGTCATCGACATGTGCGAGGTCGCCGGCGTCATCGGCAAGGGCGCCGTCTCGCGCGCCCGGCTCCGTCGCTACATCCGCGAGCAGCAGATCACGCTCACCGATCAGCGCCGCGGCGCGCCGCACATCCATCAGCGCTCCGAGTATCCGAACCACGTCCATCTCGCCGACGTGACGCGGTGCCGGCAGTGGTACCTGAAGCACGACGGCCGCTTCGACGCGCAGAGCTTCACGCGCGGCACGGCCGAGTACCGCAACAAGGATCTCCGCGGTGTGCCGCTCTATCGCTACGTCCTCGTCGATCACACGACGGGGATGCTCTACGTCCAGTACTGCACGGACGAGACGGTCCCGACGCTGCTCACGTTCCTCGCCGGCGCGTGGCTCCCGAAGCGACAGCGTCGCGGTGAAGCGCGTGACGGCCGCGAACGCTGGTGGCCGGCGCCGTTCGATCCGCACGGGTACGAGGCGTGGGAGCAGCTGCCGATGCTGCGCGACTACCCGTTCCGCGGCGCGCCTCGCGTGCTCGTCCTCGACCGCGCCGGCGCGAACCAGTCGGAGTTCACCGCGCAGCTCTGCCAGCGTCTCGGCATCGAGCTCGTCATCGCGCAGGAGGCGCGGGCGAAGGGCGCGGTCGAAGCCATGATGTGGATCTGGGAGCGGAAGTTCGAGGCGCGCCTGGCGATCCAGCCGGCGCACGACCTCGAGACGCTCAACGTCTGGGCGCTCGACTTCACCGCGCACTGGTGCCTCGAGAAGGTCCACTCGCGCCACGGGATGACGCGCACGCAGGCGTGGGCGCAGATCGAGAACGAGCAGCTCCGGGAGCTGCCCGCGTGGCCCATCTTCCGCGAGCTCGCGCGCCGCGAGCCGGAGCCGCGCACGGTGAAGAGCGCCGACGTCGGCGGCGTCGTGCATCACGAGGGCCGCGTCTGGCGCGTCGCCGATCACACGCTCATCGGCCAGATCGTTCACGTCTCGTACTCCGTGTTCCAGCGCGACGCGCTCGAGGCGCGAACGCCGGACGGCCGCGTGCTGCTGCTCGAGGAAGCGAAGAAGGATCGCTGGGGCTTCCTCGACCAGGCCGCGACGATCGGTCAGGAGTACCGCCGCCATCCGGACACGGCGACGCAGCAGACGGAGAAGCGCCTCGAGGCCGTGCGCGCCGCGCTGCCGCAGCTCGAGGTCTTTGGGCGCGAAGGCGAGAAGCAGGACCTGCCCGCGCTGCTCGCGCCGAAGCGCGGCGTCGAGATCTCCGTGCAGACAACCCGCGGCACGCGCGAGCTCGACCGGCGGTCGTTCAACCGCATCGCCGTCGCGGAGCTCGGCGAGCTCACCGACGTCGAGGCGCTCGAGCGCAATCGGCGCCTCCAGGGCCGCACGGCCGTCCCGGAGCTGGACGTGCAGGACTTCATCGAGTGGTGCCGCGCCCGGCGCGCTGCGAACGCGGCGGCGCCCACGCCCAAAGTCGTCAACCTCTTCACGCGCTGAGAGGGACCGATGGCTCGATTCGCCGTCACGAATGCTGTCGCGCACCTGAAAAAGCATCGGCCGTCGATGCCCGACCGCGAGATCGCCGATCGCGCAACGCAGATCCTCCGCGAGCGCGGCGTCATCAAGAACGGCGACTGCGTGTCGCGCTCGCTCGTCGCGATGGTGCGGCTCGGGGAACGCAACCAGTCGCGCTCCTGGAAGACGCGTGCCGTGTGGGAAGCGATGAAGGTGATGCACCTGGTGCCGGCCATACCGGAGGAGCTGCGGGACGAAGGCGCGCTGAAGTCGACGCGCACGGCAGCGAATGATGCCGAGGCTTGGCAGCGCAAGTACCTCGAGCTGGCGCGCCGCGTCGGGCTCGAAGAATCCGTCAAGGAGGTCCCTGTGCTCACACCGCCGATGCTGCGGTATTACGGCTTCCGCCAGAACCCGGTCTACGACGAGATCCGTGCGGTCGAGGACATCTGGTGGGGCGAGCAGCACAAGGAAGCGAAGAGCGTCCTGCACGAGGCCGTCCGCGAAGGCCGGTTCGTGCGGCTGAGCGGCCGGCGCGGCGCCGGCAAGTCGATTGTCGGCTATCTCGTGCGCCGCGAGCTCGCGAAGCAGGACGACGTCGTCATCGTCGATCCGGGCTCGGTCATCACCGGCGTCATCCGCGAGATGGACGTCGTCACCGCGGTGATCCAGGCGCTCCAGCGGCGGATCCACGGGCGCGACGAGGTCTACCCGGAAGCGCAGAGCCGCGCCAAGCGCGTGCAGGCCATGCGGTACTTCCTCGCCCAGGCGCGCCGGTCGAACTGGCGCGTGGTTGTCTGGATCGACGAGGCGCACCAGCTGCGCGCCGAGACATTCCTGGCGCTCAAGCGGTTCCTCGACGAGGTCGACGCGAACTTCCGCCGGCTCCTCGCCGTCGTCCTGATCGGGCAGAACCTCGAGGTCTCGCCGCGCTCGCGCGTCGCCGATCTGAGCGAGGTCACGCTGCGCCTTCAGACCTACACGATCGCGCCGATGAACGCGGAGATGCCCGACTATCTCCGCTTCAAGATCCGGCGGACCGGCGCCGACGTGAAGGACGTCGTCACGCCGAAGGCGCTCGCGGCGATCGCCGAGCGCGCGCCGTACCCGCTCGACGCCAACGCGATCTTCGCCCAAGCGCTCATCGACGTGTACCGCGAGAAAGACAAGCCGATCCGCCAGGAGCACATCGATGGCGTGCCGGACGACCCGGAGTCGCTCGACGAGGCGGTGGCGCGATGACGATCTTCGACGACCTCGCTGCGATGCTGCGCGAGCTCGCCGACGCCGGCTGGAAGCCGCTCGTGTACTTCGACGACGGCCGCGGCAATCGCCACGGCTCGATGTCCGAGCCGAACTCGCCGGCGTGGGTCGCGTATCCGCAGGCCGAGGTGCGCTACTGGCGCTCGTTCCGCGGTGACGATCCGCTCACCGTCGTGCGTGGTCTCTACCTGCACACGCGCCAGCATCCGAACCTGCCGCCGCAACCGCTGGCGCCCCCGACCGCACCGTGCCTCACCGACCCGGTCGTGGAGGCGCGGCCGTATCGGATGCCATCTCCGTCCGCGCCGACCGGCGAAGAGACGCGACCCGTAACGCCCGTCGCCGTCGCGCCCGGCGCGCTCGCGCACGTCACGCACCGGGGCCCGACGCTCGTCGGCGCGCTCGGCGAGCTCGCGCGCGCCGGGATGGCCGCGCTGCGCGCGAGCGTGCCGCAGGAGAACACGCGATGACCGTCGATCATCCGCTCGACTTCCATCTGGACGGCGACGAGGCGACGGCAACGGAGCGGGCGCTCGGCCAGCGCGTGCAGTGCGTGCGCCGCCGGCCGGCGCCGCGGAGGCGACGATGACGCGTCACGCGTCGAGCGACCTGGTCGGCGTCGTGGCCGTCATGCTGCTCGCCGCGGCGTCGCTCGTCGGCTTCGGCGTCGGCCGCGTCACCGTGCGCCACGACCTGAACGCCGAGCGGCGCGCGCGGTGCGCGGCCGAGGTCAGGCTCGATCTCGCGCACGATCCGAGCCGGAGACCGCGCCACGCGTTCATCGAGGCTGGCCCAGACGCCGACTGTCAGCGCCTCGAGGCGCTGCGCCGCGAGGCGAGGTAATGGCCGACGTCACCGCGCCGGCCGTCGTGAGCGTCCCGCTGAATCGCGCCGCGCTCTGCCTGGATTGCGAAGCCGTCTCGGCCCTGGCTGTCGTCGGCGCGGACACCGCGCTGCACCAGGTGAAGGCGTGCCCGACGTGCGCGAGTGAGAACCGCGTGCCGCTCGAACGATTCTTCTTCGGGGTCGAGGACCGCGTCGTCGTCCGCCTCGACGACGTCGAGCACGAAGTCGGCAACGGCCTCACGCCAGCGCGCGTGCGCGCGGAGAAGCTGATCGAAGCCCTGGCGGACTTCGGTTCACATCCCATCATCCGCCGCCTCGCTACCGTGCACGCGCAGCGAATCATTCACGCGATCGACGAGACGATGCGCCGCGTCCGCGCGCTCCGTCGTCGGGAAGGAGACCGAAGCGATGCCGTCAACCATTCGTAGCTGGGAGGACGTCAACCGGGTGTTGGCCGACCTCGGTGGGCTCCACCGCGATCTGAAGACGTTCACGGTCGAGCGCGACGAGGCGATCGAGCGCGCCAAGGACGCGTACAGCCGCAAGGCGTCGCCGGTCGAGGAGCAGATCGGCGCGCTCGAGGAGGCCCTCGAGCGGTTCGTGACGTCGCACCAGGCGGACCTGGACGGTCGCTCGAAGGAACTCCACCACGGCCGCGTCGGACTGCTGCTCGTCTCGAACATCTTCAGGATCGCGTCGAAACACGTGAAGGGTGCCGTCGCGTGGCTCCTCGCGGCGAAGAAGCTCGACTACCTCCACGTCGAGCACAAGCTCAACAAGGAGACGCTCAGCGAGGCGCCCGACATCGTGCTGCGCGCGATCAAGGCGAAGGTCGTCAGCGAAGACCGGTGCTGGTACGAGGTCGACGGCGAGCGCCACGCGGTCAACGGGTGATGACGACGTTCGGCGCCGAGCATCCGACGTCGACCTGCGCGCTGCACTTCGGCAGCCCGATCCCGGACGGCCGCGACAGTTGCGTGCTGTGCGACCTGGCCGGCGTGCGCGTCGTGGTGACGAGTCCGGAGCGCGTGAGCGAGATCATCGGCGCCGCCGAGCGGGTCGGCACGCGGTATCTGCCGCTGCGCAGCCGCGCCGTCCTCGTTTTCGCGCGACCGGAGGGGCCCCTCCCGGTCGGCGAGCTCTTGCGGAAGCCACCGGGAGCCAGCGCTCGACATCACGACGCTGCGACACCGACCCACGTCGTGCGGAGGATTCACAGCGCATGAAGATCGACTTCTACGGCTTGCGACAGCGCGGGGTTCTCCAGGAGCCGGATCTCGAGCACGAGCTGCCGGCGGCCGACGCGATCGCGC
>ORJL010175647.1_pt1 | contig 14264 bp, 12 predicted proteins | sample 1779941 | NCBI WGS metagenome assembly ORJL01 (sample SAMEA104232317, study PRJEB22302) | groundwater metagenome | biome: forest; feature: aquifer; material: groundwater | place: USA | collected 2011-08-07 | depth 5.8 m
ACGACCTCGTAGCCCGGCAATCCGCTTTCAGCCACTGTCGGCAGATCCGGCAGCGCCTTGCTGCGCTTCGGCGAGGTGACGGCCAACGCGCGTAAGTGGCCTGCCTTGACGAGTGGCAGCGACGATAGGGCGGCGCCGATCATCCAGTTCACGTCCCCGCCAATCACGGCAGGATAGGCGTCGGCCACCCCCTTGTAAGGCACGCTCAGCATCTTGGTGCCGGAAAGCATCGGCAGCAGTGCGGCCCCCAAGTGCGTGATGCTGCCGACGCCGGAGGTCGCGTAGCTCACGGCGCCCGGTTTCATCTTGGCGAGTGCGATCAGATCCTTGATCGACTTCACCGGTAGCGATGGCGTTGCCACGACAATATAGGGTGTGGACGTCAGGTTGCCCACCGGCTGAAAGTCGCGGATCGGGTCGTAATTCATCGGACGAAAAGCGGCATTGGTGACGATGCCGCTGCTGCAGATCAACAGCGTGTAGCCATCCGGCGTGGCTTTCGCCACCAGTTCGATGCCTATACTGCCGCCGGCGCCAGTGCGGTTATCGATGATGAACGGTTGATTGAATACCGAGTTGAGATGCTGGGCGACGACGCGCGCGGTCGTGTCCACTCCGCCGCCCGCAGTCACGTTGACGACGATGCGCACCGGCCGCACTGGATAAGACTGCGCGACCGCCGACAGGGCCGTAGCCAGCAGCATCGCGGATAACGCCGCACCTGCGGCCGTGCCAATAACATTTCTGGTCTTGGAATCAGTCATCTGTTCTCCGCGTCGAATAACAACAACACGTCAATAGTACACTTTTCCATACCGCTTAACCGTCGCGGCACTGCATCAGTATCTGTTATCGTATGTAAAGTTCTCAAAAGAAGGTCGTGCCAGTGATCGATCCATCGGGACGCGGTGAGAGGCTAGAATCCTCCTCGGCTGGACCTGGTCGGGACTGGCGGGCCAGGCTGCCTTTTTTCTACGGCTGGCTCATCCTGGCCGGCAGCCTGGTCTGCCTGGGGCTTACCTACTCCGTCATGTACTCGTTCGCGGTGTTCTACGTAGCCTTGCTGGAGGAGTTTGGGTGGAGCCGCGGCGAAGCGGCCGGGGTCTACTCCGTGTTCATGATAGTCACCGGTTTCGGGGCCCTGGGGGCGGGTGCTCTCTCCGACCGGTTCGGACCCGGCCGCGTGATTGCTGGCGGCGGAATTCTGCTGGCGCTTGGGCTTCTCATCTGCAGCGGGCTCACGGAATTGTGGCAATTCTATCTGTCCTACGGGGTTCTCGTTGCCTTGGGGGTGAGCTTAGCCGGATGGACCCCCTGCGTCACCATGATCAACCGGTGGTTTTATGCCCGACTCGGTCTCGCGCTCGGCATCGCCTCGGCCGGGATCGGCGTTGGGATCATGGTGGTGGTTCCGCTCGTGCAGATCCTGATCAGCAACGTTGGATGGCGCGCAGCCTTTATTGCACTCGCGGGCATGGTGTTCTTCGGGCTGCTGCCGGTGGGCCTGATCGTGCTTCGCGGACGACCTGAGGATTTGGGTCAGCAGGTGGACGGCTCTGGATCTGCCGCTGTTGGCCCGACGCGAGCCGGTAAGCCGTCCCCTCAGCGTGGAATGGAGGTGGTGGATCGGGAGTGGGCCAACCGGGAGTGGACGGTGGGCATGGCAGTGCGAACCAGCCGATGCTGGCTGCTCGCGGCAGTGAAGCTTCTGGGTGGCATCGCGACTCAGATGATCTTCGTCCATCAGGTGGTATACATGGTGGATGCGGGTTACGACAGGATGCTGGCTGCTTCCATCGTTGGTCTGATCGGACTGCTTAGCGTGGCGGCGAAGGTCTTCTGGGGATGGGCGGCCGACAACATCGGGCGGGAGATGACCTACACCTTGGGGTGCGCGGCGATGGTGCTGGCTGTCGGCCTGCTCGGGGTGGCGAAAGTGGTGCCAATTCCGGTGATGCTTTACCTCTACGCCGTGGTTTTCGCCTTGGGCTACGGAGTATCGGCCCCGCTGTGGCCTATCGTCACCTCCGATCTGTTCGCAGGGCGTAACTTCGGTTCCATCTACGGCCTCATCACCCTGTTCAGCGGCTTCGGGAACGCGTTGGGGGCGTGGTTGGGTGGTTATGTCTACGATCTCACGGGAAGTTACACGATCGCGTTCGGAGTGGCGGTCGTTGGTAAGGCAGCCAGTGCGGGTGCGTTGTGGATCGTTGCGCCGCGCAAGGTGCGAAGGGTGCGGAGCAGCCCCTGAACATATTACGCGACGAACCCGCCGCCATTACCCGAACAAGCCGATTCGCTTGCAAATCGCGGTCAGAGCAATATTCCCGCGATCGGAAAAGTCACCCCGGCCCCGTTTTTGCCATTAAGCGGTCACTGGCCAAATCCCCGATATCAGAGTAGATTTTCCTGCAGAAAGGAAGCTGACTGCCGGGTACCGGTCTCGGGCAGTAACCCTACTGGGACGGGCGTCGAGAGGGGAATCAGGTCCACGCCAAGCCCGGACAGGGATGGGTCTACGCGGTTGCAAAGTCAAGCCCCACGGGGGCAACGACGATCGATTGACAGAAGGAAGATCCTATCCTTTAGAGACTCTGCGGCGACCGCGCGTGCACCACCCGGGCGCACAAGTTTCGCAACGGTGACAGCAGGCGAATGGCGAGGACGAGGAGTTCGCGCATGAGTCGAAGGTTATCACGCCCGCCAATCTCCGCAAGACTGCGAGGCAAGGGCCATGCGGGCCAGTATCTAGAAATTCGCCACCAACAGGAGCAATCCATGTACCGTTTGTCACGAATTATTTCCGGCATTCTTGGGCTGGTTTTCTGCGCGCTGGCGCCGGGTGTCATCCAGGCGCAGGCGCAACCGCAACCGCAATACCCGAACAAACCGCTGCGCATGCTGGTTGGTTTCACACCCGGCGGGACGACCGACGTAATCGGCCGTCTGGTCGCGCAGAGGCTCGGCAATCTGCTGGGCCAGACCGTCGTGATGGACAATCGGCCCGGGGCGGGCGCGAATATCGCCGCCGAAATCGCCGCGAAGTCCCCGTCGGACGGCTATACGCTGCTGATTGTGAATCCGGGGCTCGCCGTGAGCGCAACCGCCTACAACAACCTTAAGTACGACGCCATGAAGGACCTGGCCCCGGTGTCGCAGGTGGCCGCAATGGCACACGTTCTGATCGTCTATCCCGCGCTGGCGGTCAAGTCGGTCAAGGACCTGATCGCGCTTGCCAAGTCGCGCCCGGGCCAGCTCAACTTCTCGTCGGGCGGAGCAGGCAACTCCGACCATTTCGCCGGCGAGCTGTTCAAGGCGATGGCGGGAATCGATATTGTGCACGTTCCGTATAAGGGAGGGCCGCAGGCGGCCGCCGATGTGGCGAGCGGCCAGGTTGCGATGTATTTCCCTGGTTTGTCGACTGCGTGGCTGCTGACAAAGATCGGCAAGGTACGGGCGCTTGCGGTAACGACAGCGAAGCGTTCTTCGTTCGAGCCTGACCTGCCGACCATGTCTGAAGCGGGGCTGAAGGGCTACGAGCACGTGCTGTGGAACAGTCTGTTCATGCCCGCCGGGACGCCCAGGGAAATTATCGCCCGCCTTAACGCCGACGTTCAAAAAGTGCTCGGGGCACTGGATTTGCGCGAACGGTTCGCGGCGATTGGCGCCGAGCCGGTCGGATCCAGCCCGGAGGAGCTCGGGACGATGCTGAAAAGCGAGATCGAGAAATACGGCAAGATCGTGCGCACTATCGGTTTACGCATCGATTAGAACTCCTAACATGAGTGATCAGGATTAATGGGTAGGGGTGATTAATGGCAAGTCTGACCGAAAGCATCGCACAGTTGATTTGTGGTTTTGAGGGGACTCCCATACCTGAAGAGGCGATTTACAGGAGCAAGATGGGCGTACTGGATTGCGTGGGGGTCGCCTTGGCTGGATCCCAGGAGCCTGTGGGTAAGATAATGCTCAAGTACGCGCGGAGTCTAACGGGCGGAGCAGAGGCAACGATCTGGGGAACGGCCAACAAAGTCTCCGTCCAGGAAGCTGCCTTGGTAAACGGGGCGATGTCTCACGCCCTTGATTATGACGATATGAACCGGTCCATGCTGGGACATCCAAGTGCCGTGCTGGTCCCGGCACTTTTTGCGGTGGCGGAAAAAATGCAATTTTCAGGGCGGAAATTGCTTGAAGGTTACATCCTGGGGCTGGAAGTGATGGCGAGACTGGGGCGGATCTTTGGCCCGCAGGCCTATGAAAAGAGCTGGCATCCCACGGCGGTGTTAGGTGTTATAGGGGCCTGTGCCAGCACCAGTTATTTGCTCCGGCTGAATTACCAACAAACGTTGAATGCCGTTGGCATAGCCGCTTCGGAGGCTTCAGGCATCAAGAAGAACTTCGGCTCCATGACCAAACCTCTCCATGCCGGCAGTGCGGGTCGTAAGGGTATATGGGCGGCTCTGCTGGCGGAGAAAGGCTTGATCGCTGACTCTCAGGCATTGGATGGAACGTTTGGATTCTTCGAAATGTTCAATGGCAAACCTTGTGAGCTGGATGAAGTGAACGATCCCGCCAAGCCCTTGGACATCATCGAGTCGGGGCTCGTCTTTAAACAATACCCGTGTTGCGGCGGCCTGCATTCGTTGCTGGATAATATGATCAGCCTGAAACGGAAATATGGAATCAGGGCGGAGGAGGTTAAAGAAGTCGAGTGTCGAGTACATCCCCACAGGATCGCTTATCTTGATCGCGCTCAGGTTCACGAAGGTCTGGAAGCCAAGTTCAGCATTCAATATTGCGTTGCGGCGGCCACGTTGAACGGAAAGGTCGGGTTGAATGACTTTTCAAGGGATAGCATTGCTCGGCCAGAAACGCGGGCCATGATGAAAAAAATACGGATTACCTCGAACAGCGATCTGGGAGGGTTTGGTTCTGAGGTAATCGTGCACAATCTGGACGGCAAGCAATTTTCCAGCACGCTAGCGGGAGCCAAAGGCTCGCCGGATTTTCCCTTAAGTGAAGGTGAGCTTCTTCAGAAGTTCGCGGACTGCGCGATTCTCGCCATGAGTTCCTTGCAGGCTGAGAAAGCAGGCGCAGCACTCATGCGGATTGAAAAGGAGAGCAACCTTAACCAAGTCATCGAAGCACTTTCCTCCGACATGAAAATTTAAGAGTTCGCCATTTACGACCTCAGGAAATCGGGGTCAGAGCCACATTTCCGCGATCGGAAAAGTCACTCCGACCCCGTTTTTTTCTTTTTTTCGTTTCGTTGGCTTAATCCGGCAAATGATACAGGTACGAAACGTCAAGCGGTTTGAGCTGGCTCAAGTCAACTTTCTCTTCCTTGAGAACACGCCGCGAAATTTTCCAGATTTCGGCACCGGTTGCCTGACCGCAATACTGGGAAACATGCAGCATGAGTTCGCGCAACTGCTCCAGCGGAACCTTGGTTCTGAATAACGCGTTCCTGAAGTGGTGTTCGAACTCGCTGAACCGGCCGGCCGTAGCCAGCATCGCCAGGTTGATCATGCTGAAGGTCTGCCGCGGGATGATATTGCGCGACCACGTCGAGGCCCAGTTGGTGTTGGTCGCGTAGATTTGCCAGGCACGATCGAACTCGGTCATGTTATCGATGTTGAGGCGATACCAGTCCTCGCCCAAAACCTCGCGCCGCGTCTGGTCTCCGATTTCCGAAAAATTTTTCATGCTGTGTCCTCCCAAAAGCGTACAGTGATGTCGCGTGATTTCAATCCATCCGGATTCCGACGCGCCTGACGACCTCCGCCCACTGCCGGATCTCGTCGCGGATCGTCGTCGCAAACTGTTTAGACGTACTGCCGATCAAGTCGAAGCCCTGCGCGGCGAGATACTGCCTCGAATCGGCGGTATTCAATGCCTTCACTACTTCACTTTGCAGCTTGGCGATGATCTGCGGATCGGTGCGCGCCGGTGCGACCAGTCCGTACCACGCCGTGACGTCGTAGCCCGGCACGCCGGACTCCGCGATGGAAGGAATCTCCGGCGCCGTCGCCGAGCGCTTTGCACTGGTGACTGCGAGTGCCTTGAGTTTGCCGCTGCGCACCAGCGGAAGCGCCGTGCCGATGCCAAAGAAGGCCATTTCCACCTGGCCGGCCATGAGATCCACCAGCGCGACGGCGCCCATGTAGGGCACGTGGCGGATATTGACACCCGCCATGCTGTTGAAAAGCTCCGCCGTAAGATGCAAGGTGCTGCCGACCCCGCCGGTGGCGTAATTGAGCTTTCCTGGTCGCGCCTTCGCCAAACTAATCAGTTCCTTGACGCTGTTTGCCTCGACGCCCGGATAGAGCAGCAGAAGGTACGGATTCGAGACCGCGAGCGTAATCGGCACGAAATCGCGCAGCGTGTCAAATGGCAGCTTGCTGCTGACGCTCGGCTGGATCGACAGGGATGAGGTCGCCATGAGGAGCGTGTATCCATCGGGGGTGGCTTTGGAAGTGATATCCGAGGCGATCACTCCGCCGCCGCCCGCGCGATTGTCAACTACTACCTGCTTACCCCATGCCTCGGAGAGCTTCTTGCCCAGCATGCGGGCGATGAGGTCGCTGCCGCCACCTGGGCTGAATCCGACGAGCATGCGCACCGGGCGCGACGGATAACTGGACGCGTCGCTTTGACTGTCCTGGGCTCCGGCGCGCGGCGTGCAGAAAGTGGCGAGTATCGCGAATGCGACTCCGGGGGCGGCTGCAAAGCTGATGATCAAGTGCGCGTGTGAACCTGTTTGGATTGGATTGATGGTGCCCCCGGAGCCCGGCCCAGTCAAGCCGCGAAATGCCCGCGCGCGTCAGCATCCCGGCGGTGCGATGCAGCGATGCTAGAATCGGGCTCTCTCAAACAGACATTCAAGCGTAGCGAGCAAGATGGATCGAATACAGATGGGCCCGACCGATCGGTTGGCGCACTATGTGGCACGCGCGAAGTTCGAGGACTTTCCCCGCGAAGTCGTGGCGAAGGCGAAAGCATGCATCCAGGACGCCGTCGGCTGCGCATTGGGAGCCGCGCAAACGGAACTCGGCCGCCGCTACATCGAATCTGCGAAGGACTCGGGAGGCCGAGGGCCGTGTACCGTCATCGGGGACGGCGTCCGAATCTCGTGCATCTCGGCCGCGCAGGCCAACACCGATCTCACGAGCCTGCTTGACTTCGACGACATGCACTGGCTCACCCTGGCCCACCCGGGGTGCGCGGTGGTCTGTTCGGCCTTGGCGGTCGTTGAAATGACGGGCGGGTCAGGCCGGGATTTGATTACGGCGATCATCGTCGGCTACGAGGCGGGACTCCGGATCGGTCGCGCGATCCGCTCCGTCGTGAGCCGGCCCGACGGCAAGCAGGAAGTGCTGTCGAATCCGAGCTATATTGCGTTGGCTTCCGCAGCCGCGGCGAGCAGGGCGCTGGGCCTCACGGCGGAACAGACCTCGCATGCCTTCGGCCTCGCGGGCAACACGCCCATCAACCGCGGGCAATCGCACGTGCATTTCGGCGGCATTAACGTCCACCCGTACACCGACAACAAGTACGACATGGGCACCTATTCATTGCTCGGAGTTCACAACAGCATCCGCGCCCGGCGACTTGCAGGGCCACGCGGCATGCTCGACGCCGACCGCTATTGGACCCGGTGCGGAGCGAACACATGCAACCACGCCGAGCTCACAGCGGGCATCGGTGAGGAGTACCGGATTCTCGAGATTGCGTTCAAACCGATGTCTTGCGGGGCCGTCGCGGGCGCTCCCGTGACTGCGGTATGGCAGGCGTTGGGCGGGGCAAGGCTGCATCCGGATGATATCGAGGAGATCCGCCTGATCGGGATTCCGCGGCTCGAGTGCTACGAATGGGCCAACATGGTCGAGGCGCAATTCAGCACACCATGCGCGGTGGCGATGGCGGTCGCCGGCGAGCAACCGGGACCGCGGTGGTTCAACAGCGGGCGCTACAGGGACCCGGACATCTTCGCCATCGCGAACAAGGTGAAATTCGTCGAAGATCCCGCGGCGCGCGCACTTGCCGTGCAGCGCGGTCAATGGCCCTGCACGGTCGAGATCCGGATGCGCGACGGGAGCGTGCGCACCGCCCGCGCCGAATACGAGAAAGGCGCCCCTGAAAACCCGTTCACGGAGCAGGATGCCCTGCAAAAGTTTCTCCTCAACTCCGAGGACCTGCTCGGCCGAAGCTCAGCCGCGGAACTGTGGGCGCACCTTGGGAGGCTGGAAACCATCGGCGCGATTTCAGAGGTTTGCGGAAAGCTGACGCAAGACACCCAGCTGATTGGCAAAGCGTCATGAGGCGCTTTGGTCTGCCTATTCGATATAAGCCGGAGCCCGGGGAATGGTGTCGCTCGCGGTCGTAGTTGAAGGACGGGACGCGGCACGCCAGCAAGTTGGGCGCGCCGGCCATCACCAGACGAATGCGGGCAAAATATAGTCGGGGTGCGCCACCGCATTGGCTGCGAATCTGCGCCATGCCGCGGACGCGGGGAGTTCTCCCCACGCAACGCCTAATTCCGCCGCATGGATGCCGCCGGTGATGAAAGCGCTGCGGATGCGCGCGCGAGCGGCGCCGAGTATATCGTGCTCGATGGAATCGCCGACCGCCAGGACGCGCTCAGGCGCGCAGCCGCCAAGAGCCTCCAGGCACGAGCCGTAGATCGGAAGGTGCGGTTTGCCGTGGTAGAACACCTCGCCGCCGAGCGCTTCATAACGGCGCGCGAGCGTGCCCGGCGCTTCGACCGTGCCCTCGGGCGCGACGCGCACGAGATCAGGGTTCGCGCAGACCATCGGCAGCCCGCGCGCGGCACCCGCTTGCAGTTCGGCCTCGTAATCCGACAGGCAACGCTGCGGCGAGTCGATGCCGATCACCGCGAGGAAATCGGCATCGTCCACGCGTTCGACCAGATCGAGCGCCATGCCTTCCAGCAGGGAGCGGTCTCCGCCGCGGGTGAACGCGTAGCAGCGTCGGCCCAGCTTGCGGTGGAAGGCGCCGGCGCGCGCCGCGAGCGCGCAACGGGCGTCCTCGCCCGCTGAAACGAAACGGTCGTACAGCTCGCGATCGAAACCGATCTCGGCCATCAGCTGGATGCCGACGGCGGCGCGCCTGCCGGAGTTCGACAGCACGACAATGCGTTTGCCTGCGGCGCGCAGGCGCGTGAGGCATGAAATCGCGCCCGGATAGGCGCGCGTCCCGTCGTGCAGCACGCCCCACTGGTCGATGATGAAACCGTCGTAGGCGTCGGCCAGCGGCGCTAGCCCCCCCAGTGGAGCTGCGCCGCCGAAATCGCGGTCACCAGCGGGAAGCTGATCAGGAAATTCGCGCACGGACGTACGCCGACAGCGCCTCGCTGGCCAGGACGATGGCCAGTATGGCGGCGAGTACCACCAGAACCTGCTGCCAGGCGAACTGGTTGATCGAGGCGTAGAGATAGAGCCCGATGCCGCCGGCGCCGACAAAACCCAGCACGCTCGACTCGCGTACATTGATGTCCCAGCGGTAGATCGTGGTGCCGATCAGCACCGGCATGACCTGCGGCAGTATGCCTATCAGGTAGACCTGCGCGGTACTGGCGCCGGTCGCCTCGATCGCCTCGATCGGGCCGCGGTCCGCTTCCTCGATCGCCTCCGCCACCAGCTTGGCGAGAAAACCGACCGAGCGTGCCGCCACGGCAGCGACGCCGGCCACCGGTCCCGGCCCGAAAATCGCCACGAATATCAGTCCCCAGATCACCGTGTTGACGGAGCGCGATGCAACCAGCACAGCGCGCCCGATTACCCAGGTCAGCCGGTTCGCGGTCGTATTGCGCGCCGCGAGAAACGCGAGCGGTATCGACAGGGCCAGCGCAATTGCCGTGCCAAGCGTCGCGATGTGTACGGTCTCAAGCAGCGGCGCCACGATCAACGGCAGATAAGACCATCGCGGCGGCCACATCCGCGTCACGAGATCGTATGCCTGTTCGTGCGCATCGGCGAAAAATGCCCACTCGATATCCAGCGCCGAGACCGACCATGCGGCGGCGAGAGCGACCGCCGCCGTCCACAGCCAGCCGATTGCCGACTCGCGCGGCGAGCGCCGGCGCCATATCTGCGGGTAGTTCTTGGGCGCCGTCACCGCAGTTTTCTCCGTGCCCAGTCGCTGAACCACTCGCCGAGCGCGACCACGGCAATAATGCTGAGCAGGATGGCAGCCGAGAAATCGAAGTCGTAGCGTGAAAACGAGGCCGACAGTGTCTGGCCGATCCCACCGGCGCCGACGATGCCGATCACGGTGGAATGGCGGACATTGGCATCCAGCCGGTAGATCGCAACGCCGACCGTACGCGTCAGCACCTGCGGCACGACCGAATACACGACGACCTGGGCAAACCCGGCGCCAGTGGCGCGGACGGCCTCGATCGGGCCCAGCCGCACGTTTTCGATGTCCTCGGCCAGCATCTTGCCCAGGAAAATCACGGAAGAAAACGCCAGTGTCAACAGTCCCGCCACCGGCCCGAACCCGAACAGCTTGACGAAAAAGATGGCGATGATGACTTCATGAAACGTGCGTCCAAACACGATCAAACCGCGCGCCGCCAGGTAAATGGGCCGCGGCGCAAGGTTGCGCGCTGCGGCGATCCCCAGCGGCACGCTGAACAGCACACCGGCCAGCGTCGCCGCGAGCGCCATCTGCAGGCTCTCGATCATCCCGGTGGCGAGCAGTTCCACGCGGGAGAAATCGGGAGGAATCATGCGCGCAAGAATGTCGATCGCACGCGGAAAACCAGCCAGCATGCGGTTAACGTTGATATTGAGCGAGGCGAGCGACCAGCCGAGATAGAGCAAGGCGCCCAGCAGGGCGAGCCATTGGCGCGTGCGGCTGCCGAACAGGGCTGGCGGGCGCCAGCGGGTCGGATAGGCAATAACGCTCACTGCGGTGCGTCTTCGTCGTCGGTTGCGCGCCGGATGGTCTGACTCCAGTCTTCGACGCCGTAGATGTCGGTCAGCACCGCCGGGGTAAGCGCATCCGGCGTACCGTCGAACACCACGCGGCCGGACTTGAGCCCGATTACGCGGTCGGCAAAGGCCTGCGCCAGCGCCACATCGTGAATGTTAATCAGCGCGGGCCGGCTCCTCTCGACCGCGAGCGCGCGGATCAGACGCATGATTTGCCGCGCAGTCTTGGGATCCAGGCTCGCGGTCGGCTCGTCGACCAGGAGCAGATCCGGATTCTGCATCAGCGCGCGCGCGATGCCGACGCGCTGGCGCTGGCCGCCCGACAGCGCATCGGCGCGCGTGTCCTGATAACCGGCGAGCCCGACGCGATCCAGCAGCGCAAAGGCGCCGGCGATGTCCTGCGGCGGGAAACGGCGCGTGAGCGACGCGAAAAAGCCGACGGCGCCCAGCCGCCCGGACAGCACGTTCTCCATCACCGTCAGCCGCTCGACCAGATTGAACTCCTGGAAGATCATGCCGACGCGCCGGCGCGCCTCGCGCAGTTTGCCCCGCGCGAGCCCGACCACGTCGGTATCGCCCAGCCGGATGTGTCCGGCGGTCGGCTCGACCAGCCGGTTGATGCAGCGGAGGAGTGTGCTCTTGCCGGCCCCGGACGAGCCGATGATCGCGACCACTTCCGGCCGTGCGACCGAAAAACTCACGCCATCGAGCGCACGTTGACCGCTTGGGTAGACCTTAACGAGATTCTCAATTGCGAGCAGCGGCCGGCCGCCCGTCGCCGCCGGGCGCAACGATACCGCCGCGACGCCCGTCATGCGCCTACTCGCCCTTGATGCCGAGTTTGGACAGGCTCTCCTGGGTGTAACTGACTTTCGCCGCCTTTTGGATCGTGCGCACGTCGCGCCAGTGCTCCTTGTAATCGATCGCGGCGAAACGCTCAGTGTCCTTGAATTCGGTCGCAAGCCTGGACTTTTTGAAGTCAAAACTCAGGAACGCTTCCTTGATTTTCGCCTTGAGCTCAGGCGGCAGGTTGTGGGCGACGCCATAGGCAGTTCGTGGAAACGGCGCCGACTCGTAGACAACGCGCACCGCATCGGGCTTGAACATGCCGCGCGCACGCATGCGCTCGATCACCGAGGAGGCCACCGGCGCGGCGTCGTAGTCGCGGTTGACCACGCCCATGACCGAGTTGTCGTGTTTGCCCGAGTAGAGCACTTCGTAGTCCTTGCCGGGATCGATCCCCAACGCCTTGAACAGCGCGCGCGGCGCAATATCGCCCGAGTTCGACGACGGCGAAACGTGCGCCACGCGTTTGCCCTTGAGGTCAGCGATCTTATGGATCGCGCTGTCACGGTGGGTGATGAGCTGCAGGGTATAGCCCATGGTGCCGTCAGCCTGCTGCATGCCGGCGAGCGGCACGAAGCCGGCCAGGTTGACCGCAAAGGGCGTCGGGCCCGTCGCCACGCCGGCGATGTGCAACCGGCCCGAGCGCATGGCTTCGACCTGCGCCGCATAGGACTCGGCCGGAAACCACCGTACGCGTTTGCCCGTCACCTTGGCGAGATGGGCCATGAAGTCCGCGAACACGTTTTCGTAGACCGCCGGATCCTCGACCGGGGTGTAGGAGAACACCAGCGTCGCCGGGTTCTGCCAGGCCTTCGGATCTTTGGGCTGGTCGGCTACGAGGTCCCCGTTTTCATCGCAAAAGCGCTGGTCAAGATCGCCGCGGTTGCTGCATCCGGCCTGCGCCAAGGACGGGCCGGCCCACAGGCCCGCGGCAAGAAGCAGGGTGACAACCAGGGTGGCCTTGCTGAGTAATTTCATTGATCGTCCCTCCTGTTTTGATCCCGTCTCAATAGGTCACGGCGCTGCCGCAAGCCCTGCGTCAAAGCAGCGCGGATGTCGGCGGCGTGTATCGCCATCCTACCAGCAGCGGCGCCGGACAGAAAGGCGCGCTGACCGGCGGTGGCAAACTGGATACGCCCTCCAGCGCGGTGTGCGGGGCGCGCCACCCTACGCGCGGGCAGAAATAGCGGATCTTGCAGGAGTATTCGTCTCTCTCTTACTTGAAGCATCGCGTCAGTGGATTTAGACTGGCAACACAACATAACTCGCCTGTCAAAATACTGGAGGATGAAATGCAATCGTCGCCATCCGAACGCAATGGGTTACCGCCCGGGATCGCCGGTTTGGCGATCGCGATGATGACCTGCGCATCGCTCGCGCCGGCGCAGGAATATCCGATCAAGCCGGTGCGGATGGTCGCACCGTTTTCCGCGGGCGGCGGATCGGACCTCGCTGCCCGGCGTCTGGCCGAACGCCTTAATAACGCCTGGAAACAGCCGGTGATCATCCAAAATATAGCGGGCGGCGCAGGCAACGTGGCCGCTGTCGCGGTTGCAGCAAGCGAGCCGGATGGCTACACGCTGTTCTTCGCGTCGCTCCCCATCTTTGTCACCAACCCGGTCATATATGGGAAGCTGCCGTTCGATCCGGACCGTGATTTCACGCCCGTCATTCTGGTGAGCGAAACGCCACATATCCTGGTGGTCAGCGCGGCGTTCAGCGCGACCACGCTGTCCGGGCTCATTGCACTCGCGAAAGAGCGTCCGGGCAAACTGAACTTCGGTTCGGGCGGCCAGGGAACTTCGCTGCACCTCGCGGGCGAATTGCTGAAATCGGTCGCCGGAATCAACATTGTGCACGTGCCGTACAAAGGCTCGGTGCCGGCGATATCCGCGATGCTGGGCGATGAAATCCAGATGCTTTTTGATAACGGCTCTTCCGCGCTGGGTCACATTCGCGGCGGTCGGCTACGGGGCCTGGCTGTCGCCAGCAAGGTTCGTGCAGCGGCATTGCCGGAGGTGCCGACTTTTGACGAAAGCGGGATTGCGAATTTCTACTCAGGCGTCCCGCACGGCATCTTCGTGCGGGCGGGTACCCCGGCCGCCGTCGTGTCGGCCATCAATCTCACCATCAATGCCGTGTTCGAAGAAGCGGACTACAAGAAGCAGGTGGCAGCGGTTGGCGTGATCCTCGCCGGAGGAACCCCGAAGCAGCTGACAGCCTATCTCGCCGCCGAAAGAAAGAAATGGCTCCCGCTCATCCAGAGCCAGGGCATCAAGGCCCATTGACCGGACGGCGGTAAGGATCTGAACATGGCTTTTTCGTCATTCCGGCGCCTGAGGCCCTGCCCCGGCAGTCTTTAAGCCGGGGCCGGAATCCAGCTTGGGAGATGTCGGGGAACGCTGCGCGTACCCCGACCTATGCCTAACGGGACAACGCGCGCAAGAATGTCCCATGTTC
>ORJL010189136.1_pt1 | contig 14264 bp, 15 predicted proteins | sample 1779941 | NCBI WGS metagenome assembly ORJL01 (sample SAMEA104232317, study PRJEB22302) | groundwater metagenome | biome: forest; feature: aquifer; material: groundwater | place: USA | collected 2011-08-07 | depth 5.8 m
AAATCCCTTATCTAGCAAATAAATAATTGTTCCTAAAATTACTCCAAGAAATAATCCACCTAAAATCTCAATTTTTGTATGTCCAATGCTTTCCCTATGTTGCAATTCAGATTTCAATTGATTCAATGATACCGCGTGATAACCAACTGCTCTTCGCAAACCTGCTGCATCAATGACAACTATCAGAATTACTGCAATACCTAACCCAAAAACCTGGCTGAAAAATCCGTCATTCCATCCTATCAGAACTGTGGTTGTTGTCATGATTGTTGTATGGGTACTAGGGAATCCGCCGTTTCCAATACGGGACTTAGCTTCTTTCCCAAACCGGATATAATTTATCGCAAATTTCAAACATCCAGATACCAACCAACCAATGAAGGGCGCTACAGCAAAAAACATTAAGAAGCTCCTCTATTCAAAGAATCCTAGAATCGAAATGACACTCACGGCGTACAACAAAATAGTGATCAAAATGTGCTTGTCCTCATATAATAATTTATCGGGGTCTCCACCTTTTCCTTCAACATGAATCAGGTAAAGATATCTAAAAATGCCATAGAACACTAACGGAATAGTCCACATTAGGTAGACAGTTCTACCCGACGTAAAGGTAAATAAGGCGTAACTGATTAGGGTTGCAGTCGTCACGATGCTGTTCATTTGATCCAGTAATTCCTTATTATAGAACTGCAATACTTTTCGAGGAACGGCGTCGCTCTCTTGAGAAAGAATTAATTCGTGTCTTCGCTTACTGATTGCTAAAAACAACGACAAAAACATGATGCAAATCAAAAACCAAGGTGTTACTTTAACGTTAATCAAGACCGCACCAGCAATGGCACGTAGCACGAATCCCGAGGCGACGATCATAACGTCTAAGATGACAACGTGCTTTAAACCCGTGCTGTATAAAACATTAACGATAAAGTATAGGGTTAGAAGTATACTGAATGGAATACCGAATAGTGCGGAAAGCACTAAGCAAGTAATAAGTAGTGTACCCCCAAAAGCCATGGTTAAATGAGGGTTCAACACTCCTGAAGCCAAAGGGCGAAATCTTTTTGTAGGATGTTGCCGATCCGCTTCACGATCCATAAAGTCATTGAGAATATATACACAAGACGATACTAATAAAAAAAAGATGAAACCATAAATAGAGTTAATCACCATATCGATTGTTACACTTTTAAGAGAGAAAACCAAAGCTGCGAATACCAGCAAATTCTTAGACCACTGACCAGGTCGCATCAGCATCACTAATAAATACAAGAGATTGATAGATTTTTCTTTTTTCAAACTTAAATTTTGCATAATTCTCCCTGTCTCTTATTACGATTTTGCTACTATAACCACCCCGGTAATGATGGTAAGTAAGCCAAATACTCTTAGTGAACTGATAGGTTCGCCTAAAATGAAGTAGGATAAAACGAAAACTATGATATATCCTAATGAAACCATCGGATAAGCCATAGAGAGCTGAACCTTAGAAATTGCGAAAATCCAAAGAACGGCTGAAATGGCATAAAAAGAAAGTCCCGCAATAATGTAAGAGTTAGTAAAAATATTTATTAAATTTAACTGGATCTTCGATGTGCCGATCTTCATAAGAACTTGGGCAAGTGCACCTATAAAAATAGAACTTATAATTAAGATATAAGACATTGTTTACTTTACCTTTACCATATGCATTTATATTGATTTAAAATTAAGTAGAAGCGGCTTCGAAAATTATGTTATAGTTATATCCAATTTTATATTACATAATTTGGTACACTTTCTTTGCACTATTAGAAAGTATAAGTTTTGGGTCAGCATAAGTGCAACTAAGGTGGCCGCCTTCGCTAAGGCTTGGCGCCAGCCTAGTTTTCTTTAAATATTTGTAGCTTAGAATAGATTCTTCTCCATCATTAGAAATCCCTTCTAGAAAATCCAAAAAAAATATGATAAATTAGAAATTACGTTCCCATAACTCAACATACATGTTAATTATAAGTTCTAACGGATTGGGTATTAGGAATAAGGATGTGATCACTTGCATAACAAAACGAATTCGCTGGACAAATATGACGGATATATCATAGTACTTGGTTTTATAGTAAATTCATTTTGGATATTGCTCATAAGAACACAACCATTATCGGATTTCCTTTATTACCATGAACTTGCTCAACAAATTGCAAACGGTGGTCAATGGGGAGATACTTATACGACTGTGGGTTATTCCGTTATTCTTGGGTTCTTTTACAAAATATTTGGAGCTAAGATAGAAATTGCAAAAGGTCTCAATTTAATTTTAAGCGTTATAAATAGTTTGTTAGTCTTGGGAATTCTTACTAGGATGGCTTTGTCGAAAGGAATTCGAAAAGCCGTCCTAGTGCTCTTCGTTTTATTTCCGATGAACATTTATTATAATAGTATCTTGGCTGTTGAAATACTATTTACCACATTATTACTTTTGATTATTTATCTTTATTTATCTGATACTCAGTATAAATACTGGATTATTGGAATCTTAACTGGAATAAATACTATGATAAAACCCTTCTTCATTATATTCTTCTTGGTTATTTTTTTAACTGAATGGATAACAAATAAAAAATTTCTAAACAGCTTAATGAAAGGCCTTGTTGTCTTAGGTATGACTATTTTAATTATTTCTCCATGGTTATATCGAAATTATAAGCTCGTGGGAGAATTTACTTACGTATCTAACAATGGTGGTATTGTACTATATATTAATAATAATTCTCAAAACAAACAGGGAGGATGGATGCCCGCTGCAGAAGTTGAAAATTCTTTGATAAACCTCCCAGAATATCAACTTGCTAATCCTACCCAACAGAATAAAATGCTTACATTTACCGCCAAGCAATGGATAAAAACCCATCCAAAGGAATTCTTAGCTTTAGGGATGAAAAGGCTTGGCCTAACTTATTCTTCTAAGGGAGATATAGATTATTCTTTTTATGGCACGAAAATATCTCAACCGCTTAAATCTTCATTGATTTCGGCTTCCGAATATATCAGAGGAGCGATTTTCTATCTTGGTATATCTTCGATCATAGCCTTTTCTGGTTTAACTATTTGGAGAAAAATGAGCCATTCCACGAGAAGTTTAGAGTTAAGAAGTAATCAAAACGATGTCTTTTTTTTACTGATATTCTATATGTTCACTGGCGTTTATTTTATAACAGAAGGGCAAAGTCGATATGCCTTTCCAATAATTTTTATAATTATCTATTATTTCTTTATGGCTTTAGAGTACCTAGTAAATAGGATGAATTCACTAAGTAAGATTGACGTATAGGAAGATATCTTCTTATACTTATATAAAGAAGCCATCAAAAATCCACTTCATTATTTCAAGATCCCTAAGGAGATAAACATATATTTCCATAGCTATATTGGATTGACCACCCAAAATAGCTATTTCTTGAACTTCGCCAGCGCATCAGCCAGAGCCGTATTGATCGGTCGATCATCATTTTGATTCTGCAAATAACTACTAACTTCTCGCTTATTAATATTTCCTTTTTCTTCATCTCTTCGTTTCGTAAAGGCTGATAGCTTTTCGCGATGCCCACAAGCACAGACAAATAACTTACTTTCGCCTTCTCCACGCATCTCCATTTTTTTATGACACTCCGGACATCTAGCATTAGAGGTCGTCGATATTCCTTTTCGATAACCACAATCACGATCTTGACAGACGTACATATCCCCACGTTTACCTTTGACTTGCAAAAGAAATTTGCCACACTCAGGGCATTTTGTTCTTGTCAGGTTATCATGCCTATAGGTTTGACTACTACCAACAACCGTAGATACTAATTTCTGTGCATAACCTCGAATACTAGTAATAAAAACCTGACTGTTGGCCCGGCCTTTGCTGATCTCGCTCAATTGTTGTTCCCATTTGGCCGTTAGTTCCGGCGATTTTAATTCAGTAGGCACTAAGCCAATGAGTTGAATTCCCTTGGACGTAGGAATAATCTCTTTACCCTTGCGCTCCATATAGAAGGAATTAAACAACTTTTCAATAATCTCCGCTCTGGTGGCCGGGGTTCCTAGCCCATGAGTATTATCCATCGCTTCCCGTAGTTTCTGATTTTCAATTAATTTTCCAGGATGCTCCATCGCTGAAAGTAAAGTGGCTTCCGTATGTCTAGCCGGGGGTTTAGTTTTACCAGCCACTGCTTTAATATTAAGATCTTTGAGACTATCCCCTTTACGAATTTCTGGAAGGGTTTGTTCGGCTTCCCCATCAGTGTTCTCATCATCCCAACCACCCTGCCCCTCATAGACCTTGCGCCAACCTTTGAGTTTAACAATTCGTCCTTGGGCTGTGAAGATCTCCCCTTTTATGGCTACCCTGACCGTTGTTTGTTCATATTCAAAGGCTGGGGAGAGTACGGCTATAAATCGCTTAACAATCAAATCATAGACTTTCATTTCTTCATTCGTCAGCCTGCCTAGATTAACAGCTTGTTCGGTAGGGATAATCGCGTGATGATCGGACACTTTCGAACCATCGACAAACCTTTTACTCGTTACTATTTTATTTTTTAAGATACCCCGCACCAATTCCACATAAGGTCCGGTGGCAATACTTTTTAAACGTTCCGGCAAAGTAGGAACAATATCTTCACTAATATGACGGGAATCCGTTCGTGGGTAAGTGATCAATTTATGGCTTTCATAAAGCTGCTGCATCACCGAGGACGTTGTTTTAGCCGAGAGACCGTATTTACGATTTGCATCTCTTTGCAGTTCAGTAAGATCATAAGCTAAAGGAGGAAATTCCTTCTTCGCTTCTTTTTTGACCTCCAAAATCTCCCCAGTTTTTCCGGTAACTTTGGCCACGATTTCATCTACTTTGTTTTTATCGAAGATACGGCTTTGACCGCTCTTATCCTGCCAACGGAGGACAAAACCATTCGTTAAGGCATTAACTGTCCAATAGTCTTTAGGAACAAACTGCCTGATTTCACTTTCCCTTTCAACAACCATAGCAAGGGTAGGGGTTTGTACTCTCCCGGCGGAAAGTTGAGCATTATATTTACAAGTTAAAGCTCTGGTGACATTTAACCCAACTAACCAATCGGCCTCAGCACGACATTCAGCCGAGGCATATAAATGTTCGTACTCCCGACCTGGTTTAAGATTGCTGAAACCATCTCTTATCGCCCGATCAGTTTGGGAAGAAATCCATAAACGTTTAATAGGTTTGCGCCAACCAGCTTTTTGGATAATCCACCTTGCCACTAGTTCGCCTTCACGCCCAGCGTCTGTAGCAATGATCAACTCATCGAACTCAGGCATCTTCATTAAATTTCTAACTACGCCAAATTGTTTAGAAGTTTCTTTGATCACGACCAATTCCATCTTATTCGGCAGCATTGGCAGATCTTCTATTTTCCAGGTTTTATATTTATCGTCATACGCCTCTGGATCAGCGAGCGTAACTAAATGCCCAAGCGCCCAAACGACGACGTATTTAGACCCCATAAAACAGCCATTACCTTTTTGATTACAATTTAGAATTTTAGCAATTTCCCGCCCAACAGAAGGTTTTTCAGTTAAAACTAAACTTTTTCCCATTTTTTACTCCTCATTTTTCAAATCCTAAAATCGATTTATGTTTTCCTGTAGCACCCTAATGACCGTACCATCAGATAACTTAACATTAAGACAAACTTTACCAGTAGTCGATTTAAAAGGCTTTCCCATTACTAATAAAGGAACGCCACGTTTAGATTTATGTTCTACATATTCACCTGGACGTATGGGTTCACCAAGATCGTTAAGAGCATCCGCTAAGGTCATTTGATACATAGCCTTAGGATCTCCTTTCATGAACTATCAAAAAAGTATAAATCTTGGGTCAGCATAAGGGCCCTATAGACTTTTTTTATCAGAAGAAACAAGATGGAGTTAATATTTAAAACACATACCCCATAGGCCCTCGCGCTATAAGCTTTTCAACACTCTTAAAGATATATTTACCCGGTTCATAGGTATCAGTATGTTTGTAAATACACTTATGTCCTAGCGCACTAAAAGTTTTGAAATCGACAGTTACCAATCCCTCGACTTCATAAACCCTTGGTCCCCATTCAATAGGCTTAGTATCCACCCACTCCCATTCATTTTCATCCACTGTAGCTCCAGGTTTAGTTGCTAAACCATTAATGACTTCCAAGGAATCGATGATCGTATGCATCGTCCAATTATTACCGTGCCACATAGCTCCAAACTCACCTACTTCCCGAGAGAAGATAGAAGCAGAAAGATAAGACCAAGGCGTACCGTTACCCTCAATTACTTCCATCACCTCTTCTATAGCACCGTCGGGATAAGGCATTTCTTTTGTACTGATCAGTTCATCTGGATCTGGTAAAATCAGACCTTGAGGAACAGCAAAAACTAAACCATGACCATTGCCACCGAGTCTAAACTGATAGGCCCCTAATTCATATCCAGACTTGAGTTTTAAAGAAGGAAACGCTTCTAGTAATTTCCCTAGATCAACTTGACTCCTACACCAACCCTCTGGGACTGTATCGATCTCAAGTCGCCGCGCATTCTCCGCTCTCGTCCGAATTTCTTCAATTTGCTCCATTTGAAAAACCTTAGTTTCGATCACACTCTTCGCTCCTTACTCTGCAATTGGTTAGTGAACCTTGGGGCGTTCTTTTTAGTTTAACAGGAAAACTTGCCAATAACTACCCAAAACCACCCCTCTGCAGAAATTGCTCTTATTGTCTAAGCAACTGCTATCGCAGAGAGGAAACGCTTGATTATCGGGATAAAGCCCAAACTGCAAAAAAATACCTGTTGATCTTATATATCCATCGGCTTTATGATCCAGATTTTTGATGGCAAAAGGGGTGTCTGTATTACCAAGATAGATTGCCCCGATTCCTAAAGAATTCAAGTCATATAAATGCTCTCCCCCATTTTGGTCTTTAGACCAAATACGTAAATTCTTGAAAATCTGATCATTCTCATCAATCCAATTATTTTTATCACTATCGTAATTTGCTAACTCCTTAAAGCCCTGGCCAGTGGTCGCACCAAAAAGTTCTTTTCCATCATTAATAACCCCATCACTATTCTTATCGAGAGCTAGGAAGCCACCTCCAGGTCCCACAAACGATATTTTTTCGGCAGTCCCATTAGCGTCAATATCAAAATCATATTTTTTTGAAGTAAGATCAGCTTTGCCCCCGCTAAAATTTACAACAAGAGGATCCTTGACTGCATCCCCTGCTTTATAGCTAAGGTTTACCTCCGTAGTAGTACTACTACTACTCATGATCAAGGACTTTTTTTTCCCTTAGCAAAAGGATCTAAGGAGTCAGTATTAATATCTAAAGCCTTGTTGCCCCTCAAAGACTTCAACATCATCATGACTAGCAATAATTTCATTTTATCCTTGGAACTCAGTTCAGGCAAGTCCTTACCCTCAAACCGCTGAGGTTTTTGTGGTTGACGCATCTGATGCTGGAGGTTTTTCGAACATTGCGTCTTTCAAAGAGTCTTGCGAAGCTAGCTTAACAGTCCTTTGATATAGTTCTTGAGCTAACGTCGAGATGTGTAATTCATCTTGCTTACTAGTTAACTCTACATTTGTGTTTTGATCCCAAAGATGTAGCGTTGTCTGACTTTCTAGCTTGGTTTCAGATTTATGGGTACTTTTCAAGTCCAGTGTACTGCTCTCAATCTTCATCAAACACACCCCTATTCAATATCTTACTCTATATATCGGTATGTTCTTGGAAGACTTTAGGATTTATTTTCTCCCCAGTTTTGTTGAGGCCTTTATTTATAAATTACCCCATTACCCAAAATTTCGACTATTTCTTTAATTACTAAAACGATATATAATAAAGATAGCTTTTAATGGTGTGATTATTTTTAAAGTAATATGGAAATTACTACCATTATAGAGCTAAAAAATACGCTCTAACAGAGCAGAAATGCTAGCCTGTTAAGCGAAAATAAAGGTGTAAAAATGACACATGAATTTCGTATAAACCTCAAAGGTAAAACCAAATTTCGACCACCTGCTCGGGTTAGCAATCGTATTCTCTATGGGCTAATGTTAGTCGAAGATATTAAAACAATTGACATGGCCGGACGTATGGAAGTTAGCCAACGTGCCGTAGAACGTTGGATCTCTGAAGGTATTGTTCCCAAAGAGCCTAGACAAGAACAGTTAGCCAAGATTCTAAAGTGCCCTGTTCACATCTTATTTAGCGAAGTAATCAACAAATCCTAAGTTTCTAATGCAAGAACTTGAACGTTCAAACGTTCAAGTTCTTGTTGTTTTGCGGTAATCCCAATGATTTACCCGCTTATTGAAGTGCCTTATGCATTACTCACTTTTACTAGCTTTTGGAATAAGGTTGAGACGTTATTTCTATTCAAGCTCGTTTCTATTAATAGAATGCATAAAAATGCCCCGGCTGATCTTTGATCGACCGGGGCATTTTTATGCATTACTTAAACAGTTAAACTGCCGGTTTCTTATCTACTGATTCTTCGTCAGTAGAACCAGTAGTAGCGTTCTTATATTCCTTGATTCCGTTTCCCAAGGAACGCCCTAGTTCAGGTAGTTTCCCTGGTCCGAAAATTATCAAAGCAATAACTAAGACGATAACAGCAGTTGTAGGGCTTAAAAAGCCAAATGTTGTTAACATTAAAATTCCCCCTTAATTTATTAATTCCTCGTTCATATCTCCAATAATCACTATATTATTTGCAAACCAAAAACAAAGTGATTCACAACGTACCTAATAACCTGTTATATAAAATATAGGATTATTTACATTGAAAACTAACAGATGTATAATGATTAAGAAAAGACTAGTTAGAGTTTTATCTTTCTTGGGTCTTTGTAATAAAATACAAAAAATTCGACCGCCTTTTGTAAAACCAAACAAAAGAGCGGTTTTTTTATATTAATCTTTAACCGGAAGCTTTAATCTGATCCTTCGTGGGGAATGGTAAAAAACAGAAGGTTTAGTTAGGCGAAGGGAGGGCAGCGGTGCAGTTAAACGAAGAAGACCACTTAATTCTATAACCTGTATCTCTTCAAGGCGTAATGCGCCAGTTATGCAAACTGTGACACAGTGAGGTAAGCATTCTCTGTCTATACGTTCATAACAAAGTTGGCATTTACTGGCTTTACCTGATTGGGGATGAATTTTCGGAGCCCCGAAAGGACAAGCAGTCGTACAGGATTTGCAACCCGTACATTTCTTAGGATTATGAATGACGATGCCATCCCGTCGTTTAGCATATGCCCCAGTTGGACAGATTCTAAGGCATTCCGGATTCGCACAATGGTTGCAGGCGGAGGATAGGTAAAACCGTCTTATTCCTTCAGGGGTATGGTCTTCTACCTTACGAATACTTCGCCGAACAAACTGGACAGGCAGATAGTTTTGAAGTTGACAAGCCTTAACACAGGCTCCACATCCTAGGCACCGGTTAACATCTAAGACAAAACCCAGTTGTTTAAGCATTTAACAGGGCCCCCTTCAACCTACCCCGAAGGCAATTTGCACAGATTAACAAAGGTTTCATTGATAGCAAATCCGGGAGCACCGGTAGCTTGTAAGCCCATATCTGTTGTTTGAGATTTAATCAAGCTGTTTAACCGAGTATTCTTGAGAGTAACTGCTTCCTGATAAATCACCAAAACATCGCCAGGAATGCCCACTTCCAACTGACAAAGTACCTCGATCCTCCCCAAATCATTCCAGATCTCGGCCCGTTCACCTTCTTTTAAACAATAGCTTTCGGCAAGTCCGGAATTAAGGTGTAATACATAATGATTCCTTTCCTCATCGGGTTGGTAAACCTGAGAATTGATTGTGGAATAATGATGCGGCGTTAATAGGCGAAAGGGAAATTCTACTGAAGGTGCTGTTGGCGGAGTATATTCAGGTAAGGCTGGAAAACCTGCTTGCTTAGCCTGAGCAGAAAAGAACTCGTACTTTCCAGAAGGAGTGGCAAATTGCCGGTCGGCCCATGCAGTACTAGGAAAGCTTGCCCTTACAGGGTGTTTCAATATTTCTTCTGGCTTATTTAACCCTAAAATTCCGAGCATCTCGGGGCCCAATTCGCGGAGCAAAGTTTCCTTCTCTGAACCCTGAGTGGGAAAGCCGCAACGACCAGGTTCAATTTTGTTTAAACGTTCTGAGACATTCCAAGCAATCTGCAAGTCTGATCGCGCCTCACCCACGGGAGGAATTGCGGGTTCATTAACTCCGATCCAATAATGCCAGTAACTAGCATTTAAATCCCAGTGTTCGTAATGGGTCGTTACCGGTAGAAAAATATCTGCTGCTTCTGACGACTTTGTAAAGAATAGATCACTAACCACAAGCAAATCAAGCTGTTTAATTAGAGAATGCCATAAGTGTAAATCACCATCTTGAGACAAGGGGTTGCGGCTCGCCAGCCAAAGCATTTTAATCGGGGGATCTGTACAGGCTAAAGCTTCACTAGCAAAGCGATTAATGTTAAGTAGGCGATCTCCCTGATCCGTAGAGCAATTTTTTCTTGGGTTTGAAGTGCCATCTGCTACGTTCTTAACAGGTTGAGAATTTTGTAAACTACCTGAAAATCTCCAGGTCTCAAACTGCCCATATTGAACTCCACCGCCCACTTCTCCTACATGCCCGGCTAAAACGCCTAAGGCATCGAGAGCACGTAGAGTTTGACCTCCATTGGTATAGCGTTGTAACCCGAAACCTGCCCATATGCAGGCTGGATGGATTTCTCCGTATTCTCGGGCCAATTCCCGAATGACAGCTTGGTCTACACCCGTCTGTTCTGCTGCCTGAGCTAGATCTATTTCTGAGTTGAGGTAAGTGATAAAGTTTTCATGTCCTAAAGTATAACCAGCCAAATTAGGATCTATTAGTTTTTCCTCAACTAAAACCTTAGCCATCGCTAAAGCAAGTAAGCCATCTGTTCCCGGACGAACAGCCACAAATTGAGTGGAACGGGCTGCAGTTTCACTAAAGTGAGTGTCAAAACAAACAACCTTAGCTCCCCTGTCCATCGCTTTAAAAATAATGGGCATTTGATGGACCGCTGTCCAGGCGGGATTAACTCCCCAAAGCCAAATTAATTTAGCCTCAGCCATATCCAAAGGATCCGAACAGAAGAATTTACCAAAATCGTACATTTGAGCATCAACCCCTGCCGACCAGCAAGGAGAACCTACTGCCCTAGTCGTATCACCGATTCCTGCCAATAGTCCCTCTAGGGCAGTATGCAGCGTGCCAAAATTACCTGAATACTTATTTAAAGCCAAAGGTAAGGTTGTTCCGTACTGTTGCTGGATTAAAAGAATACGCCGAGCAATTGTCTCTAAGGCCTCGTCCCAGGTAATGCGTTCCCAATGCCCACTGTAGCGTACGCGTTGACGCATTGGATAACGTATGCGTTGTGGATGGTAAACTTTGTGTACATCATCTAAAGCCTTAGAGCAAAGTTTGCTCTGAGTATAAGGATGGTCAGGGTTTCCTTCCACTGACAAGAGAATATCATTACGGGTGATGCTAACCATACTACAGGTATCATAACAATTACGCGGACAGATATGCTGATGCTTCTCGTTCATGATACCTCCAACCAAACCACTTCATTGCCTAAGAAGATTCTAAGAACTGCTCCCGATGATATCGGATTAAATTCAGGAACAATTCTTAGACAACACAACACTTCAGCTAAGTTCCTAACTGAAAGGCTTCTCGCTTAATCTTAACAAAGACAACCTTTAACAACAATCGCCGTAATACGAATACGCTAGGGACTTATATGCTAATATAACCAATGTTATTTTTTTAAAACAATGCAGTGATATGAATACCTACTGCACTCAGATAAAACAGCCCACGTCCTAAAAGTTCACCCGCTCCAACCAAGACAACCAGCAAAATAGCCAAGCTTAGATTTGAGGTATTTCTGCTTCTCAACATTTGTAACAGAAGAATCAACGGTAAAACCCATCCAGCAATAGAACGCACCCAAAATAGTGGGCTGGTCATAAGAGTTTGAACAGTTAACACTCCCTGTACATTGTTTTCCAAAAAGGTGATGTAAAGGGTAAAAACCAAGATACTCGCTACAACACATCCCAAGGCCCAGCGAATAAGTCCTATCCTCTGCGCAGGTTGAAGTTTTTTTGCGCCGAGGGCCAATATCGTTAAAGGACCTAATAAGCCGGCCGTTAACAAGAAGAAAAAGACAGTAGCAGCATTGTTCCAAGCAGGAACTCGGGGTAAAACATAAATCATGGAACTGCTGATGATACCCAATACCCCTAGGACTGATGTTATACCAAGTGCTAGGGAGATATTCCCATTAGACATTCTTGACTGCCAAAAAAGATAGGCCCAGGCAACAAAACTTAAAATAAATAGAAGAATCTCACGGCTCAACCAAGAGGAACCAAGATGCGCTAACGAACGGTAGGCAGCCTCCGGATGACCTAAATGGAAAAGAGAAAATACCATGGCCAAAGCAAGTAATACTCCGGAAATGAAAGTTGCCTTTTTAAACAATTCACTACTTATAGGTTCACTGTTAAGCCACCATAAGACCAAGATTATACCTATTGCAGTTTCTCCAAGGATAGTAAAGAGGATCAATGGCCATTCCCAAACTCCCATAGTTAATCCCTCCTAATTTCTTTGCCTTGCTTAGGCCCAACAAAACGTATCGATGGCTTAGTAATGGACGGACTGGGCAATCCGGGTAACGTTTTGAGTACACCGAAGGTTTGATCCAGTTTATCATTGATTTCCACGAGTTCTAAGGCTCCAGGGATACAAGCATTAACACAAGCGGGTTTTTCCCCTTTATCAATTCTCTGATAACAAAGGTTGCACTTTTCCACTTTCTTTTTCGTCGGATTGAACTGTGGACGATCATAGGGACAAGCCATAGTACAAAGTCGACAGCCAATACATCTATTTTGATCATGCACAACGATACCGTCGTCCCGTTTGGTATAGGCCATAACTGGGCATACGCGCAGGCATTCCGGATTCTGACAATGATTACAGGCGATTGACATAAACATACGTGTCGGAAGGGCATAATCTTCTTCCTTTAGTTGGTAAACCTGGCGCCAGCGAGGGGTTGCCTCTGTCTGGTATTCGTTTTTACAGGCCATTTCACAACCTCGGCAGCCAACACATTTTTCCGAGTTGTGTAAAAATCCAAGTTGTTTACTCATTCCCATCCCCTCCTTACACTTTCTTAATCATTACGAAGTTATCATGAAAGGCCAGGCCATCGTTACCCGTGGCTTGTTTGCCCATATCACTAGGTGTCGCTTTAACAGTGTAGTTAACATTATAGATGGAGTTTTTGTACCAAGCTTCGTAGGCTACAATAACATCCCTTGAGGTCGTTCGAGTCAAATGAGCTTTCAAAGTAATCGAACCAAGATCATTAAAGATTTTAACCATGTCTCCTTCAGCAATGCCATATTGGGTTGCCAAATTAGGGTGAATCTCGACTTTGGGTTCAGGGTTAGCGGTCATCATCCAGTCAAGATTTTGAAATTGGGAGTGAAGTCCGTGTTGTGGATGAGGAGTCATAAACCTTATGGGGTATTTCTCCGGTGCTTTCATTTCCTCAACCCAAATCGGGGTAGCGGGTAAACCATTCTTTTTGGCTAATTCGCTATGAATTTCGATCTTCTTAGAAGGAGTACGAAACTTACCATCTGACCAGGATGCCGGGGTTAATTTAGCTTTGCGTGGCCCGTTAATCAGTTCTTTATAATCCGAAATTCCCAACATGCTATATATACCTGGGTTGAATTCTTTTGCTGCCCATTCTTCCGGGCTACCCTTCGTTGGGAATGTGCAAGAGCCAGGTTCCAGTTCATTCATTTTTTTAGAAAGCAGCATGCCAATTTCTACATCGCTTTTACTTTCATACATGGGTTCAATGGCACGCTGATTAATACCAACCCAGTAATGCCAATAGCTGGCCATAACATCCCAATCCTCAAAATGGGTGGTAGCAGGAAGAACGATATCTGACATCTCCACTGTCTTATTAAAGAAGGAGTCCACTGTTACAACAAATTCCATAGAAGCGAACATCTTCTCAATTGCACTAGTATCAGGGTCTTGAGATCCAGGATTTCGACAAGCAAGCCAGAGCATTTTTACCGGCGGATCGGCTTGGGCGGCTTCATCACGGGGAAAGGTATTTAATAT
>ORJL011534265.1_pt1 | contig 14263 bp, 14 predicted proteins | sample 1779941 | NCBI WGS metagenome assembly ORJL01 (sample SAMEA104232317, study PRJEB22302) | groundwater metagenome | biome: forest; feature: aquifer; material: groundwater | place: USA | collected 2011-08-07 | depth 5.8 m
CAACTGAAAAGTTCCGCTGGCCGAGGGTTTGTACACTCCGCTTGCCGTGATTAAGTTTCCTCCGGTTGTGGAAATAGAAGCGGAGGAGACGGTTCCCGCCGCAAGCGTTGTCTGTTCGTTGTGCCAGCCGGCCGCCGCGGAGCCGGTTGTGCTGATAGCGGTTTCGGTAATGTAGGCATTCTGCGTAAAAGCCGGGCCGCTGGGGGCGATGCGGATACCGATAGTTGCGGCAGAGGTCGTGTAAAGGATGGTGGCTGCCCAGCGATAAGTGGTTCCCGCCGTAACCGCGAACGACAATTCCGTTATGTTTTGAAAGGTGGTTGCCGCCGTGCTCGCATCATCCACTGCGTTCACGATGAGCGTGCGGTAGCTTGACCCGCCGGCAGGCGCAACCCAAGTCCCGTCTCCCCGCCAGAAAGTTGTAGCCCCCGCGCCCGTGCCGCTGTTTAGGTTTGTAACCGGAAGATTTCCTGTAACATGTCCAGTCGCGGTAAGATTAATCTTTCCATACGAGGGAGCAACTCCCGCGCCTCCGGAAATGAGCGCATTCCCGGTCGCAATATCGGCAAGATTTCCTATCACATTGGTTGCCGAAGCAAATAATATATCGCCGGTAGTGCCGGCATTCGGCAGTGTCAGTGTGCTCCACACGGGCGCCGTGCTTACCCCGGCGCTCCGCAAGTATGACCCCGCCGCGACACTAGCCAAAGCGGCAAGGGAATCGGCAGCCGACCCATACAAAAGTTCGCCCGTGGCAATACCTCCATCAACATTCGTATAATCATGTCCCGGATTTGGCGTTACCGCCATTACGATTTTAATGGCCGAGAAAGCAATACCGATAAGCAGAATAATGCTTAAGACGATATTGCGATTTAGTTTAGGAAACTTGCGCATATTATTCATACACAATAAATATAATCGGAACGGTGATTGTTTTTTCGGGCATAGAATAAGACCCCGCAACTGCGGCAACGGAACGGACGGTTTGGGACGCGCCGAGCGATAACAAAAAGTTCTGCGCGTCGGCTTCGGAATTTTCTCCAGCGATTAGCTTGAGTCGCGCTGACGAATTGCCGGTATCGCCTGTGTGGTAGCTAATGACAACCAAATAACCGCCCCCGCCATAATCCTGAACGTTGAGCTGGTCTACCACGATGTTTCGTTGAGCGGAAAACCACTCATTTACCGTTAATTCCAGCACATCTTGAGCCAGTATAAAAACCCTAAAACCCGAGATGCCTTTCGTAATGGGGGCGGGGTTTACGAGGGCGGGAGGTTCTATAAAATTTTTGACGGAGTCGGTAACGGTCTGTAACACTTCTATAAAAACGGAGGTGATTGTTGAAGCAGTATCAGTTGGGGCAGGTTCTGTTGGAGCTGGTTCTGTGGGAGTAGATTCTATTGGGGCAGTGTCTGTTAAAGCGGGTTCTGTGGGAATAGTGTCTGTTACGGCGTCTATTACGGAAGCTGTTCCTTTAGAGCCCGGTATTTTGATATCTAAATCTGAAACAACTAAAACCGCCAACGTTAAAATAGCGACGCCAGCTACCACAAAATCAAACCATTTATTCTGCATAATTTGATGATGATAAAGAATTAGCGAAATTTTCAACCTTACTTATAGTATAGCAAGTTTTAATGCAAAGTTTAATCTTGGTACGACTTGCGATGTCGCACATATCACAACAAAACTATAAATTCGGTTCAATTAGGGCGGCGATGCGGAGAACCTCTCGGGCATAAAAATTGCAAATATATTTGGTGCAGTTGGGACTGCCGGAAATATAGGCTTTAGCCGCCCGAAGCTCCGCGTTTTGAGTTTTAGCTTTAGCTCCAGCATCGGCCAAATATAAAGCCGAGGCGGTAAAAGCGTCTTCGGCGCGCCAGGGGTCGGGCGGATTACGTCCGGTTAAACTAGCCACGCGATCTTCAAACAATAACCAAGTGGAAGGTAAAAATTGAGCCGGCCCCATAGCCCCGCCACAGCCATACGAAGGTTTGCGCGACACCGGCATCTCATCGGGGTTATAACCCAAATTGCCCGTTATCTGGAAAAAAGCGTTTTTCTGCTTCTCGGCCGAAGAGGGCTTGCCTAAATTTATGTAGCACTGATATAAATCTGTTTTCCAATTGCCGTTGCCGGTATGGTTGCCGGCCGTAATAATTCCTTCTTCATAACGCCGGCCAGTTTCAACTTCTAATAAACCCAATAAAAAAGCGGTTCTAATTCCAGCTCTTTGAGACGCCCAAGTGGCATATTTAACAGCGTCCTCGGCGCTTAACCCGCTCTTGCCCAAGTATTGAATCTGATTTCTTATGGCCGCCAGATTTTGTTTTTTAACTTGGATAAGTTTTTGATAATTAGCTTCCTGGCCCTGCGTCAGTTTTAATAATTTATCTTTCTCCGCTTTTTTAGACCCAACATTTTGCTTTTGAATTTGAGCCAAAGCTCTCAATGATAACAGCTCTTCTCTTTTGTCTTCCAAATCGTCTTTTTGTTTTTGAAGAGCCTCGCGCAAATCTTTTAAGCTATCCAAAGATTGGTTGATTTGTTCCTGAACATCGCCTAAAACCGAAAGTTCTTGGAAAAATTGGCCTAAATCTTTTTTAACCAGTAAAATTTCGGCCAGCGACAAAGAATCGCTTTTATATATGGTCCTGACATATTCCGAAAGAGAAACTTTCTGTTTAGAAATTCTGCCTTCGGCCTCGGCCATACTGGCGATTTTAACATCAATATTGCGCTCGGTTTGAGCGACGGAAAGATTTAAGCCTCTGATGGTTAATTCGGCCCGTTTTATTTCGTTGTCTAAACGGGCCACCTCGCTCTTTAAGGTTTCTTTTTGATTTCTAACGCCAGTTAAATTTTTATCCAGCGAAGAAATTTCCGCTTCAATAGCCGCAATTTGAGATTCCATATCTGATCGGTTGGAAGATCCGGAATTTTGGGCTTGAGCTCGCGATGCTATGCTTACAAATAAAAAAAGTCCCACTAAAAAATAGCCAAGACTTTTTTTATTAAAAAATAAAAACATTTATAAAGTGCGCTTTTAATTTATTACTCAACTTATAAAGATTTTGCTATTAAGCGGCCTAAAAATCTTTATTTTTTATCCTCTATTTTCTTTTCAACCTCATCTACCTTCTCCGGCTTGACCACGCCTTCAACTTTAGAAACATCTTCCACAACCTCACCCTTGAGTTCCTCCAATTCGGCCTCGCTTCTGGGAGGCACAACCGAGGCCACGATTAAATGAGCCTCCGCAATAATCTTAACACCGGAAGGAATTTTTAAATCCGAAACTTTAATATGTTTTTCAAAAGTGTCCAAAGCGGTCACATCAACCTCAATATTATGAGGCAAGTCCTTAGGCAAAGCTTCAATTTCAACTTCTTGTGTGTTTCTAACCAAAACACCGCCCAATCCTTTAACCGCCGCAGCCTCTCCGATAAAAATCAATGGAATATGGGTTTTAATCTTTTGATCCATTCTGACTTCCAAAAAATCAGCATGCTGGATCTCGCCTTTAACAGGATCAACCTGGGTATCGTGTATTAAAACATTTTTGGGTTTAATTCCATCAACTTCAAGCTCTAAAAGAGTATTTTCACCGGATTCTTTTATTATTTTAGCCAGCTCCATGCCGCCAACCGAGATATTCAGGTTAGCGATGCCGCGGCCATAAACTACTCCCGGCACAAAACCGGAATTTCTTAATTTATTAACGCCTTTATTTACCTCTTGTCTTAATCGCGCTTTTAATTTTACAGTCATATTATTTTTTGGATTCTAAATATTTATGGAGTTCTAAAACATCGTTAGAGCTTATGGCTGGCGCTTTTTTTATTCTAGCTATATCTTTTCTGGTTAGATCAGTGGGCATGCTAACGTTGGTAACCAAACCGGTTATACCCGAATAAATAGCCACCAAAGCCGAACTTAAACACTTGGGACAATCCACATGCAAGGTAATAGCCTCGGCAGCCTTATCCACCATAACGGCATTATTTTGGATATAAGCCTGGCCGCATACCGGGCAATTGCCTAAGAATTTAAGGTCAAAACTATTCATTTGTTAAGAAGATTAGATTCTAACATTGATTATAAACAAAATCAATTAAGCTTTATTCTCACTCCCAAAAAGCCTGATTTTAGTTTCCAATTTGATGGACATAATAAATAATCAACTTAACATAACATTGAAACTAAACAAAATCAACTGTTTGACATAAAGTGAATCGCAACAGGCTATAAGTCTGGATGACGCGGAAAAACTCCGCCTCCAGATCAAGGCGCTGACAGAGCTTTTGCAGTCAAATGTGCCGCAAGAACAGCAGAGCCAAACAGCCAGTGCCCCATCGGGCAAAACGGTCGCCGATGTTCTGAACAAGGCCTTGGATCTGGTCAGCGGCTCGGTGGCCACCATCGCCGCCGGCATGGAAAAAGCCGCGCCTCATGTCTGGCGAATCATGATCGTCCAACAGTACGCCAATGCCGCAAGCGGCATCCTACTGCCATGGGGGCTGTTGGCGCTAGTAGTGGTGTATTACAAGATTATCGGCAAAAGGTGGCCCAAACCGACAGAACCAGATCACCCAAGATATGAATTTGGTCCAAACTCTGCTTGGTGGATTTTTTCCAGGATACTTCCGGTGTTCTTTGGAATAATCTTCGGAATCTGGGGAGTTGATAACCTCTCTGATTCTCTGAAAATGCTCATCAATCCAGAGTATTACGCCATCAAGGATTTGATTGTAATCATACTCCAAAACAATCCGCTCTAGTTTCCAAAACACAACGAATAAACGAAGGGTGTAACAAAAGCAAAAAAGCACACCGGGGTTGCCTAACCAGCAACCCTCTTTTTATCTGTTCAACACTTAGAGTTGAACAGATATGATATAATATTCATATGAGAAAAACCATCTTCGTTGAAAATGAATATTATCATATCTATAATCGTGGTGTTGAAAAAAGAAGCATCTTTCTGAACGACAAAGATAGATGGCGGTTTTTAACTCTTATTCTTTTATTTCAAGGAAATAGCCATGCTGATAATATAGGCCGCCTCGTTAAACATGTTCAACACTTAGAGTTGAACATTGAAGAGTTTCAAACAGCACTATTAAACAGAAATATAGAGTTGGTATGTTTCTGTTTAATGCCAAATCATTATCATTTAATACTAAAAGAGGTTAAAAAAGGGGGAATTTCCAATTTTGGGCAAAGACTAGGAAACGGTTACACAAAATATTTCAACACAAAATATGGACGAACAGGTCATCTTTTTGGAGGAAATTTTCAGGCAGTGCATATAACTAAAGACACATATCTAAAATACTTATCTTCCTATATACATAATAATCCTAAAGAATTAAACTTTCGGCAAGAAAATAAATATGAGTATACATGGTCAAGTTTTCAGGATTATATAAAAACAAATCGTTGGTCTGAATTTTTATGTCCTTCAATAATTCTTGATCAATTCAAAAATAGTAGAGATTATCAAAAATATGTTCTAGAAAGCAGTGTTAAGAGTAAACCTGGTTGGGATATTTTTATAGACTAGATTGTTCAACACTAAGAGTTGAACAATCAAAGATTAAGTGAATTTATTAATACTCCCAAACAAACGGAGTTTTTGTCTGATTAAATCTTTAACATCCCGCACTACTTCTTTCTCCAACTTATAAAGCGCGTATTCGTCCGGATTGGATTTTAAGCTTGCCTCCAAGCCTTTTCTAAAAGCTACACGGAGTTCAGTGCTGATATGAATGTTGGCAATTCCGCTTGCTATGGCTTGTTTGATATCGGCGTCAGTAATTCCAGAACCGGCGTGTAAAACCAAAACTGTATTTTGAGAAACCATCTCGCGTATTTTTTTAATTCTTTCAAAATCCAATTTCGGCTCTTCTAAATTTATGCCGTGAATATTGCCTACCGCTATAGCCAGCCTATCCACGCTCGTATTTTCAACAAATTCTCTGGCTTGGTCGGGATCAGTATACTCGCTTGGATTTATTTCTACTACTTTTTCTGTAAGTTGAGATTCCCCTTTTAAATACCCTAACTCGCCTTCCACCGATATGTCTGGATTTTTATTACGGGCATATTCAACCACTGTTTTGGTGTCTTGGATATTCTGGGATACGGACAAAGCCGAGCCGTCAAAATGAATAGAATCATAACCGGCATCGACGGCATCAAGCGCGGCCTGTAAGTTTTTGGTGTGGTCGGCGTTTAAAAAAATAAAAGGCCAGTCTTTTTTTTCGGCGCCAATTAGGGCCACAATTTCATTAAGCCCCAGCCAAGCCCTTTCGCCTTCGGAAGTTCCTATCATAACCGGAGCCCGTAATTCTTTAGCCGATTCAACCACCGCTTTTAACTGCTCCAAATTAGAGACATTAAAATGCCCCACCGCCCAACTTTCTTTACTTGCTTTAGACAAAAAACCTCGTAAACTCATTTGTTAGAAATATTGGCAAAAATTATCGTTCCGAACAGCATTATGGAGAAGACAACTTATACAATAAAGAGGCTCCATATCGCCTGTGAGGAATGATAATTTTTGCAAAAGCTATAACGTAATAAATCCTTTATCAAAATTATCCAAAATCATCTCTTCAAGTTTTTCCTCGCCACCGGCGTATTCGGCAAAAATTTTAGTCCACATAGCCTCGCGTTGATGGTAGGTTAAACTTTCATTTTTGCCTTCCATAAAAGAAACCAGCGACATCGCGTTGTCTTCTAAATCAAAGCTGACAACTTCTTCCTCTTTCTCACCGGAAAATAAACCGCCCACCCAATCCAAGTTAAACCACAAACCCAAATCCACTTTCATTCCAGATTTTTGGCCAACACCAATTAAATCCCGTTCGCCTTTGGTCCAATGCATTGATTCCGGATTTATTCTGGGAATAAAAAGCCGCGGATCTTGCGGATTCTCTTTAACCAAGTAACGCTGAACGATAAGCCAGGTATTTTTTTGGTTAACATCCATAAGTTCCTTAACATCGCCCCGTAGAAGCGATTTAAACTTTTCGGCAAAATCCGGGCCGGAAGAATAACGGCGAAACAGCTTGGAATAAAATTCTATCTCGTGAAAATAATGCAACAACAAAGCAAAGTCGCGCAAAAACTTGCCGGGTATATCCATTTTGATCGGATTTAAAAATATGACACCGAATTCTTTTAGATGGCTGACATTATGATGTTTTTTCTCTACGAATTTTTTGGCGATATCATGCCAGCGCGGGCTTAAAACTTTTACTTCAATGGCGCGTTCTTCAAAATCAGCCACCGTAAAACTGCTATAAGCTTCTTCAAAAGTTTGATGCATCCATTCATCGGATTCCACAAACCTTAAGGCGCTGAAAGCTTCCATTAAATCTTCTATCTTTAATAAATCCTCGACTGAACCCAAACCCAGATAAGCCAATAAGTTTTCCGGCCGGCGCTTTTTAAATATTTCTTTTATATAATCTTTCTTTAAGAAAAAACCCTTACCGATATTAGCTAAAGATCGCGACAGATTAGCCGCTTTTTCAAACTCATTCTGGCCTTCAGTGGAATTTAGGAAATTTAAAAACTGTTTTTCATGATAAAAAATCGCTTTCTGCAATTCACCTCTAACATGCGCCGCCGTGGGCGGTTCGGTTGAGTTTATCTCTTTTAAAGTTTTCTCAATAATGGCTTCGTTCTCTTTAGTAATTTTTTCTATAATTCCGGTTTTGCCCGTTGAACCAGAAATAGCTTCAACAAAATTCTGCAGTGTTCCCTCTGTAACTCCTAAAATCTTAGCTATTTTGCTTTGTGGTGTCATAATAAATCTTTAGTTAAAATTTTTAATTCTCTCCATCTGGCTTCGTTTTCAAAAATCTTTTTAGAAAGTATGCCGGTTTTAGCTCCAACCGCTTCAACCACGCTGGTGGCGTTGGCGCTCGCCAATTTTATGGCCCTTTCAATATTATTCGGCTCAACCATCAATGAAGCCACAAATCCAGAACCAAAAGCATCGCCGGCTCCAGTCCTATCAACTATCGCTTTTTCTTTATATATTCCAGCTTGATACATTTTTTGGCCATCAGACACTAATACGCCTTTAGGTCCATCCGTTAAAACTACCACGCCCCCGACATAATCATCCAATTTTTTAAAAATATCAAGCACGGAGCCGTATTTTATTCCGGTCAACAACGCCCCTTCTTCTCTATTCATTATCAAAACGGATAATTTTTTTATTATTTCGCCAAAACCGTTTAAGCCTAATTTAATCTGGCTAGCCGAAGGATTCATAGCTACTTTTATATTATTTTGGCGAGCGTGATTTAAAATCAATTTTAAAATTTCAACCGGCAACGAACCGGCGATATAAATCCATTTAGCTTGAATAAGTTTTAAATTGATATCCGAAGTTTTAAAAGAATCCGAAGCGCCCCTAAAAACCAGCACCGTTCGTTCGCCTGAATCCGACAAAATAATCATGGCGTAAGCTGTTTTTAATTTTTCATCTTCCACCACAAAACCAGTGCTGACACCTTCCGATTTTAGGTTTGATAAAACTTCGCGGCCGGAAACATCGTCCCCGATCCTACAAACGACGGCAGTGTGATAGCCCTGCCGGCTAAAAGTTACCGCGGCATTGGTAGCCCCGCCGCCGGTGCTAAAAACCATATCGCTTATATTAATTTTTGCTCCAGCCGGCAAACACAAGGCCGTCCCCGAAATAAATTCAGGAGAAGAAACCGATTTAAAAACTTCACTTTTTAAAAAAGCGTCCCTAGAAGCCGTGCCGATAGTGATCACGTCAAACATGCCAAATTTATCTAAGAGTGAAACGAATAGTTATAAATTTAAGCATCCTGCGAAGCTCTGCTTGAGAGAGCGAAGTAGGATTACATCAATTTTACCAAATAAATTATCTTTTAACTATCAACGACCCTGCGCCAAGAACGCATGGTATCATTGTGGCGAAAATAAAAATAAAAGAGGCAGACCGTTTTTTGATCTGCCTCGTTAGGGCGCGCCGGCGCAATCACTTTAACCGCACCGGATTCAAGGTTCTTATTTTCCTCCTCCTTACTACAGGAGGAGGCTTTCTGGGTTGATGCGTCCCAGAGCAACGAACAATTTTCGTCGCCCCCGATGCCTGCTTGGTCTCTCGGGGCTGATCCGCGCCAGAGGTGCTAGCTCCTTTTCTGATTACCACTGTGACCCTCCTTTGTTTGGTTTTTAAATCGGTCTTTAACCCAAGCCACCTAAGTTGATTATATCAAATTCTCAACTTTCCCCGCTAGCAACTTGGGGAGTTTTCCACCTATCTTTAATTATAACACCTTTATATTTAACTTGTCAAATATCAGTAATACGCATAGACATATGTCTGTGTAGAATTTATTAAATGAAACCAAAAACAACTTATCCACTTTCTTAGGCGATCACATTAAAAGTGGTTAATGACTTGCGAGGTCGTTTATTAGAAAATAATCAATCAGTAGAGAAGGACCGCCCTTCCTAGAAAAATATATCTTTAATATGTCAAATGTCACTCTTAAATACGATCGTGAATAAGATTCCGATTTATTTTGAAATTTGGGAGAGGTATTTATAAAACTGCAAAGAGAAGGCTATGTTCTCGAGCTGGCTCGGCTCTTTCACTTTCTAGATAAAACTTTCCTGACGGCTTTTTTGATGGATTCCACGCCCATACCATATTTTTCTATAAGTTCATCGGGCTTACCCGATTCGCCGAATTTGTCGTTAACGCCAATAAATTCTATTGGCACTGGCAGTTCTTTAGCCAAAAATTCGGCCATGGCGCCACCCAAGCCGCCGTGGATTTGATGTTCCTCCACCGTAACCACAGCTTTGGTTTTATGGGCATATTTTAAAATCGTTTCGCCATCCAACGGTTTTACGGTGTGAATATTTATTACCGCCACCGAAATTTTTTCGTCTTCCAAATCCAAAGCCGCTTTGACGGCATTATAAACCAGCGAACCGCAGGCAAAGATAACCACATCGCGGCCGTCTTTGAAAACTTCGGCTCGGCCTATTTTGAAAGGTGTATGTTCGGTGGTTATAAGCGGAGTTTTCTCGCGCCCAAAACGCAAGTAAACCGGCCCGGCAATTTCGGCGGCGGCGAGAGTGGCTTTTTTGGCTTCTTCATAATCGCACGGCACAATCACTGTTAGGCCCGGCAACATCCGCATCAAACCAATATCTTCCAGAGCCTGATGCGTGGCGCCATCCGGGCCAACCGATATGCCAGCGTGAGCTCCGGCGATTTTTACGTTGGCTTGGTTATAAGCGATAGTGGTTCTAATTTGTTCGTTGTTGCGGCCCGGGCTGAAAGTGGCGTAGGAAGATATAAAAGGAATTTTTCCGGCCAGCGCCATTCCGGCTGCCACCGAGGCCATATTTTGTTCGGCCACGCCCAACTCCACAAATCTTTCGGGGAACTTTTTTTGAAAAGCCAGCGAGCGCGTGGATTCGGTCAGATCGGCGCACAACACCACCACATTTTTATTTTTTTGGCCGGCCAAAACCAAACCCTCGCCATAGCCGTCGCGGGTGGGTTTCATCTCCGGCTCCAGCAGATTTTTTACCAAATAGCTATTTGGATTGATACTCATACCATTAAAATCCCAAGCACTAAATAACAAATCACAAATAAATCCGAAGCACGAAATCCTAAATTCTAAACGTTTTGAACATTGGAATTTCTAATTTGGAATTTGTTTGTAATTTGGGATTTGTTATTTGGAATTTACTCAAGATGGCTGGCTTCAATCTGCCCCTGCAATGTTCTTAATTCGCGCAAAGCCACTGCGGCTTCTTCTTTATTGGGCGGTTTGCCGTGCCACTCAAACTTCCGCTCCATAAAATCCACGCCCTTGCCTGGAATAGTTCGCGCGATGATCACCGTCGGTTTTTCAAAAATCGCTTCGGCTTGGGCGCAAGCTTCCACAAATTCGCGAATATTGTGGCCGTCAATTTCCAAAACATGCCAATTAAAAGATTCATATTTAGCCTTAAGATCGTCTAAAGGCATAATGTCTTCGGTGTAGCCGTCTATTTGAATGTTGTTGCGATCTATTATACCGGTTAAATTATTTAATTTATATTTGGCCGCGAACATCGCCGCCTCCCAAGTTTGACCGGCGTCGTGTTCACCATCCGACATAGCGCAATATATTCTGTTTGAAGCATTATCCATTTTTAAAGCGAGCGCCATTCCCGCCGCTTGAGATAAACCAGATCCTAATGGACCTGATGTGGTTTCTAATCCAGGCAATGACAAACGATGCGGATGGCCTTGAAGACGCGATCCAAGGCGACGCAAAGTTTTTAATTCTTCTATAGGAAAATATCCGGCGTGAGCCATAGCTACATAGCGAACTGGACAGATGTGGCCATTTGATAATATCAGGCGATCGCGGCCGGGCCACTCGGGGTGCTTGGGGTCGTGTTTTAAAATATAAAAATATAAAGCCGTAAAAATATCGGCCATGCCTAAAGGGCCAGCCGAATGCCCCGAACCCGCCTCCACCAGCATAGCAATAATATCCTGCCGAATCTGATTGGCCTTTAGCTCCAGCTGTTTTAATTTAGTTTCGTGAAGCGCTTCCACGCTCTAATTTTAGCAAATTCTACGGCGAGTTTACAGAAAAGTTATACAGACGCATCCATTAAGGTTTTTAATGTCTGTTTGAGATCGGCGCTTTCAAAAATCGCCGAGCCGACAACGGCGATGTCCACACCGAGAGATTTGAGTTCGGAAATATTTGAAATATTTATTCCCCCATCAACTTCTATTTTTATTTGGGGCATGGCTAATTTGAGAGTTTTAATCTTGGCAAAAACCCGCTCGTTAAATTCTTGCCCTTGATAGCCCGGGCTGACGCTTAAAAACAAAACACGGCCGACTTGTTTAATCAGTTCTTGATATTGTTCCCACGGAGTCTCCACATTAAAACCTAAAACAATTTCTTTATCATCCCTGGCAAACATGGCAAACATCGGATGTTTGCCATTATTCAGAGATTCAACGTGAATCACAATACGATCAACAGGGTTCGCAAACCAACTGTTTAATACCGCCAGCGGATTTTCTATCATCAAATGAACTTCTATTTTTGATTTTAATTCCAAACCCAAAAGATCGCTGGGGTTATCCCAAGTTTTCACCGGCGTAAAAATTCCGTCGGACACATCCAACTGGATCCAGTCGGTTAGACCCTCAACCAGTCTTATTTTCTTTTCTACTTCAGGCCAAGTTGATTCCAAAATCGCAGGTATTACTTCCATTGCTCAATTTTAAATTTCAAATTTTTAATTTTAAATTAATGCTTAAAAATTAAATTGAAATTATAAATTAGAAATTATTTAAAGTTGTTTTCTTCTAAAGATTCGATTTTTTTAACCCGCCTAACATATTTTTCCTCGGCGACGAATTTGGTTTCCAGCCAAACTTTTAATATCTTCTCGGCCAAACTAAAATCAGTCTGATCGGAAGCTAACGATAAAACATTCAAATCGTCGTTTTCGCGACCATGCTTGGCCAACCATTCGTTAAGGGCAAGACCCGCCCGGATACCTTTAACTTTGTTGGCCGCCGCCGCCATACCCAAACCCGAACCGCAGATCATCACACCGGTATGATGTTCTAAATCGCGAGCTACGGCTTTAGCCACTTCAAAAGCAAAATCGGGATAATCGTCTTCCGGATCAAATTTGTGGTTGCCCACATCTTTGAATGGGATTTTTGACTTAGAAAGATAATCCTTTAAGTATTCTTTTAGATTATAACCGCGATGATCCGAGCCGATGTAAATCATATATTTATTTTAGCAGAGAAAATAAAGTCCCGCACCTTTTAATATCAAAAAGTGCTGAAAAAAACTTATTAAATAGATTCGTACCCGAAAACAAAATTCGTATATTCGGTTTTCTGTTTTCGGTAAAAAAGGCCGTCCGCGACGTAAAGTCGGGACGGCCGTGTTTTTGTTATGGTCCCGTAACAATGACCATCTTCTTACAAAAACTGGACTGGCAATAAATCGTTGTATTATTACGAAACCATAATGGAAAGTTTCTTGTCCCGCAATACGGACAATAAAACTCTCCATACATATTCCTCTGGGCGCTCCGTATTAAGGGCTCGGCCGGAGGCGTTTTTCCACCCAGCTCGGCTGGGTCAACTTGTTGGCGGGACTTTTTGTGCATGTTGCGGTGGCCGTCCAGATGGGCCTGTTTGATCGGTTTGCGTCCCTTACACTTGGGATGCAAACAACGATATCTCTTGTGCGAAAGAACTTTGTACGTAACTTCAGTCATCACCCCCATCTTCCTTGTGAGATGTTTATGGTTGACTCTTAGCCTTCCCAACAAGAAAACCGGTAAGTGACAAAAAACAGATTCTCGCCGTGGGTTCGCGCATAGTGCAGTGAAGGACCCCACCCGGTTTCCAGTTTGAGGCCACCTGCGGGATATTTGTAACCAAATCCTCTCTCGCCCTGCGGCTTGGCCGCGCCGATCGAGAAACCCAGCCGGAAGTTCCTGGTCTCCAAAGGCGCGGATGATAGCCTAGTTCTAGACCCGTCACGTCATCATCCACAGTGAAAATCGAGTAGTAAAACTTCTGATGAGGAGAAACACTCATTATGAAGTTCTTAGGGCTGGGATTGTTCGTGTTCAAACCCAGACTGAAGCTTTCCTCAACATTGCCCATATCCGCCTGATAATACGGGAATGGGGTGTTGTCCACACTGGCCGCCAAAAAGTTTATGGCGGCGAAAAGCGAGAAAAACGCGTACTGCATCGCTTGCTCCTTTGGAAAATAGACGATTCCTCGCCTAGTGATAGAAAAGAACTGTCCTTGCGCTGTATCTATACAGAATGACAAACCTAATATAGTTTGTCAAACGGAACAATAAAACACGATCGTGAACAAAGTTCCGATTTTGGGAAGTTAAAAAAATCAGCGCGCGCGCCCTGGAGTGCGCAAAATGTGCAAAACTGGATATTGCACATACAGAACTAGAGGAGTGGCTTTAAGTTCAACACATGCTTCAAAAGCGAACCGCTATAGCCCCACTCGTTGTCGTACCAAGCGAGAACTTTGACCATATCCCCGCCGACCACTTTAGTTAAAGTTAAATCGGCAATGGAAGCGTTGGGATTTTTGATGATGTCCGACGACACCAACGGCTCTTCGGAAACTGTGAATATCCCCTGCCACTTGGGATGCTTGGCGGC
>ORJL011662777.1_pt1 | contig 14257 bp, 13 predicted proteins | sample 1779941 | NCBI WGS metagenome assembly ORJL01 (sample SAMEA104232317, study PRJEB22302) | groundwater metagenome | biome: forest; feature: aquifer; material: groundwater | place: USA | collected 2011-08-07 | depth 5.8 m
AGGGACTCGACGCCGCCCACGTCTATCGCCGCAACGTCGAAGACCCCCGGCCGCCGGTGATCTTCGGCGGCCCGTTTAACGCCGACGTGCACGAGAGTATGTTCGTCAAACTCAACGAGGCGTTCGCGGGCGAGCCGTTGATCGACCTGCTGCTGCTGCCGGGCTATCTCAAGAACCTAGACGGCGTCGATATTCGCCCGAACTCCGGCCTGTCGACGCGGGCGGCCATGCTCTACGGGCGGTGGGCGCGGGAGGCCATCTCGCGCGCCGGCCGGCCCGGCCTGCCGATCGTCGGCCATGCCGTGATGTCCCTCAACGAAATCGCCTGCACGAGCGAAGAGTGGGGCCTGCGCCGGTGCGATCCGCGCGCCTTCGCCATCATCTCCGAATTGGAGGTGGACGACGTGACGCTCACCCGGCTGGCCTACTATCACGCCATCGGCTGCCCGATCTATATCTCCTCTACGCCCCTGATCGGCGGCTACGGGGGCGGACCCGGCGGCACGGCCATCGTCGGTGTTGCCGCCCACATCGCCTCGGTGATGTTGGGGAGCCACGTCATGCACCTCGGCCCGCAGCACATCAAGTACAAGCAGCAGACCAACGCGATGTCGCTCTGGATGGGCAGCGTCGTCAAGCAAGCAGTGGCCCGCAACAGCAAGATGATCAACACCACCAGCGTCACCACATCCGGCCGGCCCGGCTCGATGCAATACATCTACGAGTTCTCGGCTCTGGCGCTCAGTGTGGTGACGAGCGGCAGCAACCTCACCGGCCCGCGCCCGGCCGAACCGCTCGGCTGGAACAACGTCAGCCCTCTCATGTGCCGCCTGTTCGCCGAGGTCGGCCACGCCGCCGCCAAGGTGAGCCGCCAGGACGCCAACCGCATCGCCGACGCGCTGTGGGAGAAGTACAAAGACAAGATCGAGTTGAAGGATGCGCCCGTGGGTCTGCCGTTCGAGCAGATGTACGATGTCAAAACGCTCCGCCCGAATGCCGAGCATTGGGCGCTGTATGAGCAAGGCAGGAAAGAGCTGAAGGAGTTGGGGGTGCCGCTGTAAGTATCGTGCGGCTCACAGGTGCGGCGTGCCGTAGCCCGGCAGGTCTTTCGTCTGCCCGCGCTGGCGATACGGATATTTCGCCAGCACCGCCTCGTCCACCTCAATTCCCAACCCCGGCCCCTCGGGCACGGCCAGGCAACCGTCCACAATTCGATCCGGCGAGAACAACCCATCCTTGAGGAGTTCCTCGCGCAAAGGCTGGCCGGGCGTGGCGTCGTATTCGAGCACGGTGAACGTCGGCGCGGCGGCGCTGAGGTGGACGTTGGCGGCGACGCCCACCGCCGTCAGCCCTCCGCAATGCGGCGAGACGGGCATCCCCCAGGCCTCGGCCAGGGTGCAAACCTTGCGCGCCTCCGCCAACCCTCCGGCGAGTGTGGCGTCGGGCTGCAACACGTTCGCCGCCCGGCGCACAATCAGGTCGCGGAACTCGTGCACGGTGTAGGCATGTTCGCCGTAGGCGATCGGCAGATTCGTGCCGGCCCGGAGGGCAGCCAGGGCCTCGAGGTCATACTGCGGCATAGGCTCTTCGAGGTAGAGCACGTCGTATTCTTCCAGCCGCCGCGCGAGTTTGATCGCCGAGGGCAGGGTGTAGTTGAACTTGCCGTCCACGATGAGGTCGATGCCGTCGCCGACGATCTGCCGCACGCCCTCCACCAACTCCACGTCCCGCCGCAGGCTGTTGCCGATGCGCAGCTTGATCGTGGTGCAGCCCCGTGTCAGCAATGGCTCGAAGAACTTGACGTGCCAATCGGGCGGTTGCTCGAAGGCGATGGTGCCCGCCCCGTAGATGGCGACGCGATCACGATAAGTGCCCAACATCCGGTGGATAGGCTCGCCCTTCGCCTTGCCCCGGATATCCCACAACGCAATCTCCACCCCGCTCAGGGCCTGAACAATGGCTCCGGAAAGGCCCATCGTGCGATACAGCCATTGTTGCAGGCGGCGCATGTGTTGCTCGATGAGGAAGGGGTCCTCGCCGATCAGGTGGCGCTTAATCTCCTCCTCGACGATTTGCCGGATGGCGAGCGGGTCGGAATGACCGAAGCAGTCGCTGGCTTCCCCCCACCCCGCCAGCCCGGCGTCGGTGTGCACTTTCACCAGCGCAAACGAGCGAACGAAAGCCGACGGGTATTCACGGATGTATCCCAGTGGAAATACTTCAATGTCAGTGATTTTCATGGGCGCTCCGGCAAAGTCAGTGAGGCTAGAGCAGATACCTAATTCGTTTACGCCAGGCACGCTTCGCGTGAACGGAGCGGCACGCCCCTTCGACTTCGTGCGGAACTACACCGCACTCCGCTCAGGGTGCTTGCGCCGCGCAGTTGAAGGATGCCATCAATCAACATGGAATTTGCTCTAGTGGAGCCGCAACGCCTCGCGCACCTCGGTGACTAGCTCGTAGTAGCGCGGCGTCTCGCGCGTCTCAAACGAGCGCGGGTGCGGCAGGTCTATGGGCACAATCGTCCGGATCTCGCCGGGCCGCGGCGTCATGACCACGACGCGGGTGGAAAGGAAGATCGCCTCCGGGATGCTGTGGGTGACAAAGATGATCGTCACGTCGGTGCGGGTGAAGATGTTGAGCAGCTCGAGGTTCATGTACTCGCGCGTGATTTCGTCCAACGCGCCGAACGGCTCATCCATCAGCAGAATCGACGGCTGAAAGGCCAGAGCGCGGGCGATGGAGACCCGTTGCTGCATCCCGCCGGAGAGCTGCCAGGGGTATTTGTGATCGAAGTCCCGAAGGCCGACGAGTTCCAACATGGCGTTGACGCGGCCATCCCATTCCGACTTGGGATACCCCATCACTTGCAGGGGCAACTCGACGTTGCGGCGGATGTTCCGCCACTCATACAGCACCGGCGATTGGAAGACGATGCCGTAGTCGCGGTCGGCGCGGGCTTGCCGGGCGGTCTTGCCCTTGACGCGCACGTCGCCGGATGTTGGGTGAATCAGGTCGGCAATGACGCGCATCAAGGTGGATTTGCCGCAGCCGGATGGCCCAATGAGCGAGATGAACTCGCCGGCCTCCACCTTCAGACTCACGTCCTGCAAGGCATATACGGCGTCCTGGCCGGCGCCAAAGGACTTCGACACCCCGTTCACTTCGATGATAGATTCACGCGTGTTGTGATTGTTGTTGTTCATCTTCTACCTTACGCTGCTCAAGCGTTCATACAATGGCCGCACCTGCGGGTACAGGTCACGGTAAATACTAAACAGGGCCGAATACCGCGCATGAGTGGCCTCGTCCGGCTCGATGGCCGCGCGCGGCCGCGCCATCTGCCGGGCGCCGTCAGCGAAACTGCCGAAGGCGCCGCCTCCCACCCCGGCGATGATTGCCGCTCCCAATACCGGCGCGTCGGTAATCTCTGGCATCACCACGCGCCGGCCGGTCGCGTCCGCTTTGAGGCGGCACCACGCTTTGCTCTTTGCCTGGCCGCCGCAGGCGCGGATTTCGAGCACCTGCCCGCCCGCGGCCTCGAAACATTCGATCAAATGACAGAGGGTATAAGCCACGGATTCCAAAATCGCGCGCGTGAGGTGCTCCCGGCGATGGCCGAGCGACAGGCCGAAGAACATCCCCCGGGCCTGCGTATCCCAGATTGGGGCGCGCTCGCCCGACAGATAGGGCAGGAAGATCAGCCGTTCACCCCCCGGCGGGACGGCCCACGCCGAGTCCAGCGCCGAATAGTCACCCGGCGCGCAACCGAGGACGGACTCGAGCCACCAATCGAGCGCCTTGCCGGTGGTCGAGACCGGGCCGCCGACGTACCAGCCGCCCTCAATGAACGACGGAAACTTGAGCAAGCCCTGGCCGTCCAGCGGCGCATCCCAGCACACGCTGAAGCCCTGGGTCGTGCCGCCGTTGTCGCAGGCCAGTCCCGGGCTGAGCGCGCCGCTGCCGATCAGCCCCTCGAAAAAGTCCGAGATGCCGCCGACGACCGAGAGACCTTCCGGCAATCCGGTTTCCCGCGCTGCCTCGGCCGACACCTGCCCCAGCCGTTCGCCCATTCGCCGGGGAGTCGGAAACTTCGCCGCGTCGAGTTCCCCCGCTTCGATCAGTTCCGGCGTCCACGGCGCAATGCCGGGCGAGTACGAGACGACGAGTTCGCCGAGGAGTCGGGCGGCGACGAAATCCCACGACTGGCAGAACCAGCGGGCAGCAGCGTAGGCTTCCGGCCGGTTAGCCTTCAGCCACATGGTTTTCGGCACGAAGAAATAGGCCGGCAGTTTGCGGCCAACTCGCTCGCCGAGCGTCGCGGCCTCGCGGCCCGCCCGCTGATCGATCCCCGTCATGGCCCGGTGTACCGGGCGAAGTTTCTCGTCGAGCGCGACGAGCGTCGGCCCCTGCCCGCCGACGGCGACGGCCAGCAGACGGTTCGGGGCGATCTCCCCGGCTACATCGCGGATGGCGCGGCACACTGCTGCCCACCAATCGTCCGGGTCTTGCTCAGCCGCGTTGGTCAATGGGTCAGTGAACAACGGGTAACCGGCCCGCGCCGATGCAACCAGCCGTCCCGTGAGGTCGAAGGCCGCAACCTTCGTTTGGGTCGTGCCCACGTCCACGCCGAGCAACAGATCGCGCGTCATAGAGCCAACGCCTCCGGCAGTTGCCCGTAGTAAGCCCGCAGGAAGAGGTCGCGCGTTTCATCGACCGAGGGCATCTTCGGGCTGAGGCGCGTCGAGCCGGAATCCTGGGCCGCCTCGATCATCGGTTCCAGTTGCGCCCGATAGGCTGCCTCGGCGATGCCCACGTCCTTGAATGCCGTCGGCAAATCCACGGCCCGTTGCAGCGCCACGTATTCGCGCAGGAAAGCCCATGCCCGCTCCCGTTCGTTTTCGGCCGGCAGCCCAAGCGCCCGGCCCATCTCGGACAGCCGAACTGTGGCGGCGTCCAATGAGAAAGCCAGGGTATAGGGCAATAGGATGGCGCATACGACGCCGTGCGGCACGCCGAACAAGGGGCCTACCTGGTCCATCGCGTGAGCCAGCCCGGCCGTGGAGTTATTGATCGCCATGCCGGCAATAGTCGCGGCGTAGTGCATCTGCTCGCGCGCCTGTCGATCTCCGTCGTGATAGGAGGCCGGCAAGTGCTTGAAGATCAGCCGGATCGCGCCGAGCGCCAGTGAGACGGTGAACTCAGTGGCGATGGTCGCAATGCTGGCCTCGATGGCATGGCTCAGGGCGTCGAACGCCGAGGCGGCTGCCAGAGGTCGGGGCATCGCGGCGGGCAAGGTCGGATCGAGGATCGCCAGAGTCGGGATGATCTCGGGTGAGAAGATCAGACGTTTCATCCCCGCCCGCGCGTCGACGATCACGGCCACGCGCGAGGTCTCGCTGCCCGTGCCGCTGGTGGAGGGCACAGTCACCAGCCGGGTACGGCGCATGGGCGGCAGGCCGTTGAACCGGAAAGCCCGCTCCCAACTAAAATCCGGCTGCTCGCAGAAAACCCAGAGCGCCTTGGCCGTGTCCATTACCGATCCGCCCCCGAGGGCCACGATCCAGTCCGGGGCGAAATCCGCCACAACCGAACGGGCGGCGTCGACATCCGTCGTGGTCGGCTCGTGCCCCACACGGGCAACGACGCGCGTCTCCAGCCCGGCCCTGTTCAGATGTGCCACGGCCCGATCGAGGAAACCGAGTTGCTCCATGGCCGCGTCGTCGGTGACGATGGCCGCGCGGCGGCCTTGCAACCGGCCGAGGTGCGCCAGGCTGCCGACACCGAAGGCCAGGGGCGCGTTGAGGAAGAAGCGTGGGGCTTCGTTCATGCGGTCACCGCCGTTGGCCGGAGCACTTTGCCCGTCTGCACGATCAAAGCGCCTCCGACGATCAACACCATACCCAGGGCAATCGGCCAATTGATGGCCTCGCCCAAAGCAAAGACGGCGATCAGTGACGCCAGCCCGGTGTCGAGCGACTTGAGGGTGGTGGCGCTGGCGACCGTCGTGAAGGCGAAGGCGGTGAAGAGCGCGATGCTCCCCAGGCCGCTCAAGCCGCCCGCCAGAAACAAGCGCCATACCTCGCCCGCCGAGAATGCGGCCAGTGTATCGAAGCGGCCCGACGCCCACAGTCCCACGCCCAGGATGACGAGCGCGCCCACATTGGTGAGTCCGAGGAGCGAAAAGACGTCGACGCCTCGGGGAATCAGAAAACGGTTAATATTGGCGCCCACCGCAAAACATAGCGCGGTCAGCATCGCATACAGCAGGCCCAGGGGCCACTGCGGCGAGACGGGCGCGCCGATCTGCTGGCCGTAGGTCAACAGCACGATACCGAGCACGGCGATCACGATCCCGCCGCCGATACGCTTATTGAAGGCTTCCCCCAAGAACGGAACGGCAATCAGCGCGCCCCACAGCGGGTGCAACGCCATGACCGGCGCGGCGACCAGCACGCCGCCATAACGAAAGGCGAGGTAAATCGCAATGCTGGCCAGGGGGCTGACCACCAGGGCGTAAAGGGCTAATAGTCCGACTGCGCGCCAGCCGAAGAACTGCTGCCGCCCGGGCAGCAGGCGTCGCATCGTGTCCCGGTGGCGCCACAGCATCAACCCGCAGCCGAGGATCGTGATTGGCACGGTGCGAATGATCGAACCGGCCAGCGGATCACCGGTGACGGAAACCAGTCGGGTCATCACGTTGGCGAAGGCGTAAGTCAGCGCGGAGCCGAGCGCCCACCACTCGCCCGCCCCGAAACGACTTAGATGCTCGGCGTTTGCCTTTGCCACCGCTAACCTCCGGCCATCGGCGGCACAATCGCCATCACATCGCCCTGTTGCAACACGGCGTCGCGTCGGGCGATCTCCGTGTTGACGAGGATCAACAAATCCAGGTGCGTGTGCCGTGTGCCGTCGGGGTAGAACACCTGATGACAACGCCCTTCGAGCCGCTCGTCCAGCACTGCCAACGCGTCTTCCACGGCAGCGCCCTCGGCCAGATCGAGGTCGAGGGAGGGTTGTCCGGCGAGCGTCCGATAGCAACCGGCGAAACGCACAGCGATTCTCATGCCCTTGCCAGCGGCGACTCGAGTCGCCGGCCATAAGCCGCCAGCCCAAGCTCGGCCAGTCGCGCGGTTGTAGGCACGCCGTCGCTATCCCAACCGCGCAAGGCATAGTAGTCGTCGAGCATGTAACTCAGTTCGTCCCGCGTCAGCAGCGGCTCGTTCGAGCCTGAGCCTTCGAGCGGTTCAAACTCGCGCGCCGGGAACGTGTCATCCCGGCGGCGGAAACCCTCGGCCACGTTGAACACGCGCTCCAGGTTCCAGATGCGCTCGCCCAACCGCATGAACTCCCCGGTCGAGAGCGCCAGGCCGGTCGCGCCTTCCAGCAGTTGCACGCAGACCTCAGCGGGCACAATAAACTCGTTGAAGCGGCAGGCTACCAGGGTGAAGTAAGCGTTGACCTTGTCTTGAATATCCTTCACCATCGCCGCCTTGCCCTCCACCTTGGTCCCGTCCACAAAGCCCATAATCTCCGCGCCGATGGGGGCGCGTTTGTGGCACGCGCCCCGATTGGAGGTCGCAAACGAGAGGCCGGTACCTTTCATACGACGCGGCATCCAGGCCCCGTAGCCGGAGTTCTTGATCTGCATGGCGTAGCCGGGCGCATTCCCGCCAAGCTCCTCGGCCGCCCGCCCCGGCCCCTCGACCAGCATGTCGCCGATCCCGGTGCGGTGCGCGATCTGCTCGATCAGCCCGATGATGGAAGCCGGGTCCCCAAAGCGCAGGTTCCCGTCTTTGATCAATCCGTTCTCGGCGGCTTCGAGCGCCATGCCCACGACTGCGCCCACGGTGAGCGTGTCCAACCCGTACTGGTCGCACAAATCGTTGGCGTGGAAGAGCGCTTCGCGATCGCTCAACATCAGGTTTGATCCGAGGGCCTCCATGGTTTCGTATTCCGGCCCGCGCGAGAACAAACCCTTGAGCGGGCCGTCGCCCACCCGGCGCACCACGCCGCAATGCACGGGGCAACCGAAACAGGAGACGGAACGGCTGGGGTAGGCTTTCTCGAAGGCAAAGGCGTCGATCTCGTGCGCCTGATCGAAATGCCCGGAGCGATGATTGCGCGTCGCCAACGAGTGGCGCTCGTTGACCAGCCCCATGCCAGCGCCGGTGCCGTGGCGCGAGAACATACCCAGCAGGCTGTATTCGTTAGCGACTTCCTTATTGATGATTTCCAGCGCCGACTCGACGGCGGCGTTGAAGGCGTCCGGGTTGTGCACGCCGACCGGGCGGTCGCCGTAAACGGCGACGGCCTTGAGATTTTTGCCGCCCATCACTGCCCCGGCCCCGCCGCGCCCGAAGACGCGGTGTTCGGCCACGGCCGCGGCGTAGCGGACGCGGTTCTCCCCGGCCAGGCCGATGCTGACTACTTTCGCCTCCGGGAGGGCGATCGCGCGCCGCACACGCTGCGCGGTCTCGGCGGTGCCCAGCCCGCGCAGATCGGCCGCCGGGTGGAACGACACGTCCTTGCCATCGATGAAAACGAACACCGGCTCGGCGGCCGCGCCCTCGAACACCACTGCGTCGTAACCGGCCTGCTTGAATTCCGACCCGAACGTTCCGCCCGCATAGGTGTTGAGGATCGTGCCGGACAGCGGCGATTTGGTGACGATGCACGTTTGCGCGAACATCGGCGCGCGCGTACCGGTGAGCGGGCCGTTTGCGATGATGAGTTTGTTGTCCGGCCCCGTGGCGTCAGTCCCGGCCGGCACTTCGTCCAGCAGGAGTTTGGTGCCCAGGCCCATGCCGCCGACGTATGCGGCCAAGTCCGGCGAGACATCCTCGACGGTCGCTGTCTGGCGGGTGAGGTTGATACGCAGGAGGGTGTTGCGGCTACTGGTTGGCATGGCGATCTCCCCTTCGGCTTTGCTCAGGGCCGGCCTCGAAGATTAACGCGTCGGTGGGACAAGCGGGGACGCACGCAGGCGCGCCGCCGCAGAGATCGCAGGCCTGCGCGTGCCATTCCATTTCGTCAATGCGGATCGCGCCGTAGGGGCAGGCCGGGACGCATTCGCCACAGCCGTTGCACACGCTGGGATCGATGGCCAACACCCCGCCCCGCAGTTCGATGGCTTGCGTGGGGCAGGCGGCGATGCACGGCTGGCCCTCGCACCGCCAGTGATGGCAAACGTTGATAACCGGATAATCCGGCCACTGTTTAACGCTGTGTATCCGTGCGACTTTGACATCCGCCAGCCCGGTTTTCGCCAGCGAGCACGCCAACGAGCACAGATCGCACTCCACGCAGTCGGTTGGGTCGAGGAGCAACAGGGGAGGGTTCATAACTCCAAACTCCAAACTTCGCACTTCCCACTTCGCACTTCCGGCTACATCGTCACCACGACGCGATAGTTGCTCAATTGAGTCGAAGCCTCAAAGGCCTCCGTCATTTTGTCCATGGGGTAGGTCGCGGAAATAATCGGGCGCAGATCAATCGCGCGCCGGGCAATCATCTCGGCAGCCTGCATAAAGTCCTCGCGGTTCTGGCTCATCGTGCCGTTGAGGACAAGTTCCTTTTCGTGGAAGAGATTCGGGTCAATGGTGATGGTGGTGCCCTTGGGATACACGCGCGCGTAGACTTGCATGCGACCGCCATTCCCCAACATCAGCAGTCCGCTTTCAATCGCCGGGCCGCTTCCCACGGCGTCGAAGACCACCTCGGCCCCGCGCCCGCCGGTCAGTTCTTTGACGGTCTTGCCCAGATCGGTCTCGGCCGGATCGAAGACGCGGTCGGCGCCCAACTCCAGCGCGCGCTTTCGCCGCCCGGCGTCCGGCTCGCTGACGACGACCGTGGCCCCCAGTCGCTTGGCCATCAACACGTGCAGCATCCCCATCACGCCGCCGCCGACGACCACCACAAAATCGCCCGGCTCGACGCGGGCCTTTTTGACGCTGCGCACCACGCAAGCCAGCGGCTCGGACAGCGAACCCTCGATGAGGTCGGTGTCGGGCTGCAACTTGAAGATCTGGTAATCGCGCACCATTTTGTACGTGGCAAGGCCGCCCGGCCCGGCGGGCATGCCGGGCTTGAAGTCGCGTTGCCAGGTGTTTTCGCAGCGGTTATCGCGCCCGCGCCGGCAGGAATAGCACTTGCCGCAGCGCGTCAGGCCGGAGACCGCCACGCGATCGCCCACGGCCAACCCCTCCCCGGCGCGCTCGCCAACGGCTTCGATTACTCCGGCGATCTCGTGCCCGCCGATCAGCGGGTAGAAGCGCGTATCGGCTCCGGTGTAGGCGCGCTTTTCCCAGGTGCAGATCGCGCAAGCGTGCACTTTCACAAGGACCTCGTCCGGCCCCGGTGTTCCCAGAGGCAGGTCCCGAAACTCGATCTGCTTCGGAGCGGTCAGGATTGCCTGTCGCATCATTCCATTCGTTGTCATGTGAGACTCCTATGGTGAGCGGCCTCGATCAGGCCAGCATCGCGAGCGCCTCATCGACCGAGGCGCCATTGTGGACGATGGCCACGACGGCCGCCGTCATCTTCTGCGGATTCTTGTGCCCCCAGATGTTTCGGCCCATAGCCACGCCCCGGCCTCCGGCGTCGGTCGCCTCCCAAGCCGTGCGCAGCACATCGGCATCACTTTCCATCTTGGCGCCGCCCAACACGACGACGGGGACAAAACAGCTTCCGACCGCCTTTCTAAAACTTGCCACGTCGCCGGTGTACTGGGTCTTAATCAGGTCAACGCCCAACTCGGCCCCGAGCCGCAGGGCCAGGCGAATGGACTCAGGCGCGCGGGCATCGTCGCCGCCTTCAAAACCACGGGGCAACATCTCGGCCATGATAGGCAGCCCCCACTGGGCGCACTGATCGATGAGGTCAGCCAGATAACCCAGGTTCTCGTCCTCGCGTTCCGCACCCGGAAAGCCCATCGCCGCCACCCCATCCGCGCCCAGGCGCAGGGCGGTCTCAGCCCCGTAGATCAACTTGCCGCGCCAGGCCCGCGTCCCCAATTTGGAAACGCCGCCATCCACGCGCAGGATCAGCCCCGCGGGGGCCAATTCGCGGGCGAAGGTTTGGGCCAGGCCCAGGGACGCCATGATCGCGTCTGCGCCACCGGCGATCACTTGCTTGATCGGTTCGGTGGGGACATCAAACCCGGGTTGCGGGCCCATGAAACCGCCGTGATCCATCGCGATGATCACCGTCCGCCCGTCCTCCCGGAAAATACGCTTCAAACGTCTGGTCTTGTCTTGTGCCATGGAATGTAGTCCTCCTTCTGTAGCGTAAGCTTCAGTCGATATACGTTGTGACTTCGCTGAGCGGCCGGCGCGGAGGCCGACTGCCGGGCCGCCGCACCAAATATCCGATGGGGATAATGACCAGGGGCCGGAAGGCCTCCGGCAGTTTGAGCACCTGGTGAAGTTCTTCTTCCCGCAAGGCGCTGACCCAACACGAATCGAGACCGGCGTCGGTTGCCGCGAGCAGGATATTCATGGCCGCAGCCGAAGTATCCTGCACGGTGTGCAAGTCGGCCATGACGTGGCCCCCGCGCGCGCCGGAACGCTCGGGTTCGCCGCACACGACGATCATGACCGGGGCCGTGGCGATGAAACCTTGTCTCAAGGCACACCGGCCAACAGCCTCTTTGACCGTTTGATCGCGGATCACGATAAAGCGCCACGGCTGGCGATCACCGGCAGTCGGCGCGAGGACGGCCGCTTCAAGAAGCTTCTCCACCATCTCCGGCGGGACGTCGCGCTTGGGATCAAATTCGCGGACACTGCGGCGTTTCTTCAATGCTTCCCAGAATTCCATCGAAACCTGCCTTGGGGGCGACACACTTCCGAAGTGCGTCGCCCCCCGACTGCCCCGCAACAAGCGCGAGGGTTTACCGTGGCTGGGCGTCGTTGTACAGAATGATTTTGCCCTGGCCCTCGAGGATCAATTCGTCCCGCTGGTTGCGCATCTCCACTTCCATGCGGATGATGCCGCCGTCGAGTTTTGCTTTGGGAGTCTTCTCGACGATTTTCCACGTGGTCGTCACCGTGTCGCCGGGCGCGACCGGCGCTTTGAAACGCACCGTCTGCTCCAAATAGGGACCGGCTGCCCCGGCGAAGTAGTTGCCCAGCACGCTGGCCATGATGCCGATATTCAGCGGGCCGTGGGTGATGCGGTGGCCGAAACGCGATCGGCGCGCATATTCTTCGTTAGTGTGCAAAGGATGAAAGTCGCCGAACAGCCCGGCGGCCAATACGAGATGCGTCTCCGTGACGGTGACGCTGTGACTGAAGGTGTGGCCCACCTCTACGTCTTTGAAGCCGCGAACGGTGAACATCTAGCCCTCGCCTCGCGCCTGCGGCAAATGCCGCTCCGGCTCGCCGATATATTTGGAGCCGAGCGCATCGGGGATGACGCGCAGGGGCACGCCATCGCGGATCTCTTCGACGACATGGGCGATGACGCCGGGCAAGACCGCCAACGCGCCAATGCCGGCCATCTCCAAGGGATCGAAATCCATTTGGGTCATCACTGCCGCCATCATCCCGTCAATGTTGATCGGCAGTTTCTTCCCCGCGATCTCGACGAACGCGGCGTGGATGGCCTCGTACACCTGGCATTTCTCGCCCCACAACCCCTGCGCTTCCGTCACCCGGCGCAAGGCGCTGGCGCGCATGTCCTCATTCTTATGCGTCGGGTGCCCCAGGCCGGGAACGCGACGCCCGGCGTCCAAGTATTCTCGAACCATCCGCCCGGCGGCTTCTTCTTTGCTCAGGCCTTCCGCACCCATCAGCGCGCAAGCGGCCAGAATGATCTTGGCCGACTCTTGCGGCGAAACCGTATTCGAGCCCATAGTGAGCACCGCGCTGGCGATGGCGGGGATGGGCGATTCCGGGAAAGCCGAGGCGGTGAACCGGGCCGCCGGGGTGTGCGAGGCTACAAACTGGTGGTCCGGCATACAGCACAGCAGGGCATCCATCACCCGCGCCTCGGCCTTCGTCGGTAGTTCGCCGCGAACCGTCAGCCAGCACATCTCGGCGTAGGTGAGATGCTCGCAAACCTCCTCAATCGGATAGCCGCGGATCAGAACTTTGTGCGGAGCAACGTAGCTGATTTTGGTGCGCCAGTAGTCACTCCAATCTCCGGACTCGTAATACTTGCCGACGTTGCGCAGTTTCGAGCGATTGCTCTTCTGACCCATTGTCAAATGTCTCCCTTTTTCCTTGCCACGTGGTAGCTCGCGCTTTGTGCGCAATCTATCGAATGCCCGCCGCCTTCCGCGCCAGTTCGACACAGCGTTTGACATCGTACTGCCGGAACATGCTGAGCCGTTGGGCCTCGAGCGACCCCTCGCCGTGCAAGGTCGCCAGCAGCCAGTTGCCGGCGTACTCGCTGGCGGTCATGTCCATGATCAACTTGAAGGCGCGCAAGCGGTTCTCGGTCGAGACTCCTTCGACGCCGCCAAAGTAGCGCTCGATGTATTCACGGGTTTCGGGGTTTTCGAAGTCGCGGCTGCTGGGGGCAGTGACCGTCGCGCCGCCCGCGATCTCCTGCACGGCGCGCACCGCCTCGTGATAGCCGCTCGCGAAAATGTATTTGCCCATGTTCGCCAGCAGCGCATTGGGGCAGGCCAGCCCAGCGAAGTACTCGCAGTCGCGGGCGGCGGCCCGGCCAAACACGCGGATGGACTCGGCATATTGGATGAGACCGACGATCTTGGCCCGGATGTGCGAAGCGTTCGCGACGCCGTTGTACTCCGCGATCAATTGCGCCATCCCCAGCAACAAGTCCGCGCCCGGGCCTTTGTAGGCCAGGCCCGTGAACCGGTGCCAGGTGGCAAAGGTGTTGGCGACCGCGCCGGCGTACTGCCACTCGCCCGCCAGAAACACCTTTTCCCACGGCACGAAGACCTGATCGAAGATGATGGTGCCCTCGACGTGGAAGTGGCGCGCACTGAGTGGGAAGTCAAACTCGCTTTTCGCCCGGTCAGGGCGGGCGATGACCTTCACGCCCGGCGCGTTCACCGGCACGGCGCAGGCGACGGCAAAGGCCTCGTCACCCGGCCCCATCGCACGGGTGGGCACGACGATATATTCGTTCACGTAGGGCGCGGCCGTGATGTTGGTCTTCGCCCCGCTGATGACGATGCCGTCCGACCGGCGTTCGACGATGCGCACGTAGTAATCCGGGCGGGCCTGCTCGGACGGCCGTTTCGACCGGTCGCCCTTGACGTCGGTGATGGCCCCGGCCAGCG
>ORJL011548074.1_pt1 | contig 14254 bp, 9 predicted proteins | sample 1779941 | NCBI WGS metagenome assembly ORJL01 (sample SAMEA104232317, study PRJEB22302) | groundwater metagenome | biome: forest; feature: aquifer; material: groundwater | place: USA | collected 2011-08-07 | depth 5.8 m
TTCGTGAATAGTGCGGGCTAGTGTCTGTCGCGCGCTCCGCGCGCTTGACGCAAGCCCGCGAAGCGGGCGGCAGAGCGGCGCACGAGCGGTCATGCACCCCGCGTCACGCGGAGGGGGCGCTGCGACTACTTGATGTGCCGGGCAAGGACGTCGAGGGTCATGAGGCAGAGCGCCGTGGATACGTTCGGGTCGTCCTCGTTCATCACGTTCACCAGGTTCTGCCACCGGCCGTCCTTCTGCTGCATCGAGGAGATCTTCCCGATGATGTCCACGGCCCAGTAGCGGCTGTTCCCTTGCGCCAGGATCGTCTCGCCCGGCGCCACGAGGTCCAGGGCCGCGGCGAGGGAGTGCAGGTAGTAGAAGAAGATCCCCTTGTCGAAGCGGACGATCGGGTCCTTGCCGTTCCGGGAGAAGCCGGGGTTCTTGTCGACCGTGTAGTTTTGCGAGAGCCATCCGAAGGCCGCGCTCACGCGCGGGTCGTCCTTCTGCCGAGTGCAGTACATCAGGCAACGAAGCCCGTCGGCGGTCGTGCTGCCGTAGGAGTAGTTTCGCGACGTCTGGATGTTGAGCTGCATGAAGCCGGCCTTGCCCATGCGCGGGTTGAACGCGAAGCCGCCGTCGTCGACGTCCGGGAGGGGCGGTCCCGTAGCCGGGAGGTTCTGGCACCGCTTGACGAACTTGAGCGCCTTCTGCACCGAGGGGTCGTCCGCGGGGACGCCGGCCTCGTAGAAGGCCTGCAGGACGAAGCTCGCGCAACTGATGTCGCTGCGGGTCGTCGTCTCGATCTCGCCGTCGTACGTGTTCCAGCTTCCGTACGTCCAGTCGAGCGGGGCGAGGTCCCTCCCCTCGGCCATCTGCGCCTTGCGCAGGCCCGCGATGAGCTTGTCGAGGGCTTCCTTGTCACCAGGGCCCCTGTGCCGCGCGAGCGCGATCGCGGTGAGCGCGGTGGTGTAGGACCGGTAGCCGATCCCCTCACCGAGGGGCGAGTCGACGATCCCCTCCGCGGTGATCCTCGCCTTGAGGAACGCGAGGCCCTTCTCCACGGCCGCCGCGGTCTCGGACTTCACATCGTCCGGGACCCCGGCGAGGGCGGCGACGACGAGGGCCGTCACTGCGGAGTGAGGCTTCCCCGTGCGCTCCCCTCCGATGCGCGACGGATGCGGATACTCCCAGGCCCCATCGGGACGCTGCTGCTGCGTGAGCCAGTTCACCGCCGAGGAGAGCGATGAGGCGAGGAGCTGTTTGGCCTTCCGTGACCCTACCTTGACGACCGCTTGCGCAGGGTTCCCGTCCCGCATCAGGGAGAAGCGGATCTCGGTCCCCGGCTTCATCCCGCGGACGCGTGTGAGGAAGGTCAAGATCGAGCCGATGCCCTGATCGTCGGCCTTCACGACGATGTCGCCGACCAGGAGGAGGTCCTTCGCCGGCGAGTCGTCGGCGATGCCTTTCACGACGGCGCCGCCCTCCGCCAGCCCCGGCATGTTGCGGGATTCGGGGGTGAGGTCAGCGAAGTTGACGCCGAGCCAGCCCCACTCGTAGGGGTCGGCAGGTTCCGTGGCGCCGTCGACCGGGTTCGTGAGGTTGACGGGCCCGGGCGTCTTGTTTGCGCCTGCGACGGGCGTCGGCGGCAGAGGCGCGGGGGGTGGGGCAGGGGGAGGCGGCGTCTTCCCGCATCCGATCAGGAGGAAGGACAGGGCAAGGACCTGGAGCGTGCGCATCGTCGATTCCCCCAGTCAGGATGCGGATAGGACCGCTTCCATCTCGACCACTAAGGAGCGGGCCGTCCACCCCACGTGGGGCGGACGGCCCGTAGGTGCTTATCGAAGCAACGGCCTAGCCGTTGTAATCGACGTTCTCACTCTGCGGAGAGGCGGGCGCCTGCGGCAGAACCGGGGTGTTCTGGGGGAAGTAGTACCAGCCGCCGCCCGGGTGGCCGTAGTATTCCGCCCTGACCACCAGCACGCCGCCCGGAGGAACCGAGTCACCGACGATGGCCACGACCGAGCCGTCGGGCATCAGGGCCCCGTGGGCGCTGCATGCGAAGACCGGGGTTGCGACGGCGACGATCATGAACAGGTAGATGGCGAACTTCATCCTCGTTCTCCTGATGTGAAGACCCAAAATTGCCGAACAGCATCACCTACTTCCGGTCGTCACCTCCCTTCCCGTGAGCTGCATCTTCGGCTTTCTTGATTTCCTCTTGAGCTTTGTCGTGGAACACCGGGTCGTCGAGAACCATGAAGCTCTTGCAGGTCTTCTCGAAGTCCCCGACGTATTTCTGAAAACTGCCCACCTCGGCCATGCACACCACGCAATAGGTGCGCTTCAGCCAACGGCAGTAGAGGGCGTAGTCGCGGATCTTGAAGTTGGCGGTCTTGTCCTCGTTCAGACACACCATCTCGTACCCGGGGCGGATGCCGTTGGGCATCGTCGCGTCCTTCACCTCGAGCGGCTTCCCGCTAAGACGCTTGAAGCCCACCCAGCGCTCCGAATTGAACACCTCGGAGATCTTGTTCAGGTCCTCCACTCCCTTGGCATCCGGGAAGTCCCGGATCTCGATCGCCATGCCCACGATCTCCTTCGGCTCCGAGTCGACCTTCCGGATGATCCGGAGACGGATCGTGGGATTCATCGGCGTGAAGTCGAACTTCCACTGGTCGTCGGGCAGGGAGACGCGGAACTTGGCCGCGAAGCTCTCGTAGTCGTTCCCCTTGATCTCCCCGTTCTCGGGACTCATGATCGACACGGGCGTCCACAACGCCTTCTCGTCCTTGTTGTCGGCGTCGAGGCCCTTGTTGATGCGGGCGACGATCGTGTCGATCTGCATGTCGAGTTCCGCACGCGGGCAGGGGGGACCCGCGATCATCTCCGGCATGGGCATTTTCAGCGCCTTCGAGACGTCGACCCAAAAAGCCGCGTGCCAATCGTTGATCGCAACGAAGAGCATGTCAATGTCTTTTTCCACTTCGGGCAGGAAGCCCCCGGCCACCTGGTCGCGATAATCCTTGAAATCCCGCGAATACGCACGCATGCGAGGGGCGAAGTCGTCGTTGCTGAATTTCACCATGTCCTTGTAGAGGCGATCCCGGTCCCTGTCCGGGAGCGGGCCCTTGAGCGATCGCTCCAGGAAGGTGGCCCGCTCGATCGCGGTGCTGGCGAACTGGTACATCTCGCCATGGAGTCGCCCCAGCTCGTGCATGATCTCGAGGAGCTTCTTGTGCGCCTGGGCGGCAAAGGCCTTCTGCTCCTCCGCGGTGCCGATCTCCACCTCGTGCTTGAAGGCCGGGATGTTCACATCCGGTCCCCCGAGCTCCTGGAGCACGGCCGGATCCTGGTCCCCGGCGTGGACGTCGATCTGGACTGCGTACTTCCCGGGGAAGAACGTCGCGCCCTGCCCCTCGAAGGAGAAGCTGAACTTCTGGTTCTTTGCGACCGTCGCCCGCGCATAGCCCGCCGCATTCCCTGCCCTGAGGAAGGTCCCCACCAGCAGCGTCCCCTCCGGCAGGGTCGTTTCGCCCTCGACCTGAAGCTGTTGCGTCTTCTCGTCGAAGTTCACCGAGCCGACCGAGAAGCGGCTGTCCGCATCCTTCGGCACATCGGGCGGCGCTTCCGCCCAGACCCGAGGCATCGCCGCGAGGACGAGAATCCCGAGGGTCATCCCTCTCATCGTCGTGTCTCCGACCTAGTAGGCTTCCCAGCTCATGAACTGCGGCGCGTCGATGACCGTGATCATGACCTCCTCGACGACCGGGGCCGTCGTGAAGGGGACGTTGCCGGTTCTCAGGAAGGTCAGCGTGTACGGGAGCGTGCCGGTGGCGCCCAGCTTGATGGCGGGTGCGGGAGCCGGGTTGAACGCCACGCTGTTCAAGGGATAAGTGGCCCCGCCGAGCGCGCCATAGGTGTTCCTGTTGGTCTGCGCCGGATAGCTCCCGATGGCCAGCCAGGAGCAGTTCGCATAGGGCGACTGGGTCGTCCCACCGTTCGTGGGCCAGAGATTGACCTCGCTCGTTCCAGCGGACACCGATGCGCCCCACGCGGGCTGCCGCTGTTGCCAACTGATGGTCCCCAGGATCGCGTTCTGCGAGAACTTGCCCTGGGCGCGGAGGGCGGCCAGGTTGAAGGAGTTCCCGTAGGTAGACCCACCGGCATTGGTGAAGCGGTCGTACGGGATCAGGGGGAGGTTCTGGCCGTGCCTCCACTGATCGCCATTGCTGTAGACACGCAGGTCGTCGATGACCGAGTTGGAGTACAGAGCGATCGGTCCGGCGGGAATGACCGTCGACCCGTTCACGTAGTCGATCGGCCGCCCCGGACTGTTGAAGGAGTACCCGCCCAGATCGATCGAGGTGCTCGGCCAGGGCGCTGTCGTCACGGGGACCTTGCTCGCCATCAGCAAGCGAAGGTAGGTCGTCATCTGGATGTTCCCCGGAAGGAGCTGAGTCGTGGTCGGCGCCCATCGCTGAAAGAAGCCGCCCTGTTGCACGCCGTCGATCCAGAACCAGACGTCCCGTGGATTGGGCCGTTCCGGACAGCGCTGTTGCCATGCGGCCACGGCGTTGGGGGCGATGGCCCCCTGCGGCGCGTCGTAGTCCTTCCACTCCACCGCGAGGTGGTGCCATGTCCCCACGTGCCACTGGGAGACGTCGCCGAGCTGGTAGTTGGATGTCAGGAAGAAGTACGGGGATCCCGCGGCCAGCGGGTAGCCCCACATGAAGCGCGTCGCGATTAGCCGCGTTCCCCAGCGCTCGATCTTCACGCCCCCGCCGGTGGACTCCCCGCCCGGATCCCCGAACTTCGTGGTCACAAGGTAGAGCAGGGACTCGCCACTCCCGTACGTGGGAGGGGTCGTGAGCCTGACCCAGAACTCCAGCGCCCCCTGATCGCTCGCGGGCTGGCTCCCGAGCCGGAAGGTGAGTTGCTTGCGCGCGTTTGCGACGGTGAGGGCACCGTCCGTCAGGAGGTCGCCATTCTGGGAGAGCGGACCCAGGAACCGATTCGTCCACGCGGGGGAGGTCGGGAAATTTGTGGCGCCTCCGCCAGTCCCGGTCCATTGGTAGTCTGAATCCAGGTTGGCCCACGCGATCGCGCCGTTGGTGGGGAGCGCCTTCACCTTCATGGTCGTGGCCCCCTCGAACGTGGACGAGAGGTTGGGAGCCTTTTCAGGGAGGGTCAGCGTATTCGTGAACGACCCGCCCGTTTCCAACTGGGACTGGGTCGTCTGCCGGAAGACGTTGTACAGGCGCACCACCGTCTTCGCCTTCGCCTCGCCGCACACGATGAGGGGAGGGTTGCCAGGCAGGGGGTTCGGAGACTGGGTATTCGGCCACTGCGGATTCGGCGGCATCACGCGCCCCATGGATTCGATTTCGAAGTACCCCATCGAGCTGAAGCAGACCTCCCACGTGTAGTAGGTGAGGTCGCACTTGTCCACTGCTTCCCACGGACTCGCCGGGAAGAACTTGTTGGTGGTGAGGCTGGGATCCGCCAGGGCGATGAGGGCCGACGCCTGGCCTGGGTTTGCGTTCAGGTTCACGCCGGCTTGGTTGGCGAGGTCATATCCCAGCCACGGATCGCGCACCGGCGCCAAGCCATTGCCGCGATACGGATTCGAGATGAAGTGCGCCACGTCGTCCAGCGTCCGGAACGGGTGGCCCTGGCGCTTGGAAATGATCCATGTCGCTATGTTGTATGCCTGGTTCTTCGTGATGGCGGCCGTCGCGCTCTTCGACCACGGCGAGAACTGGAAGCCCGACGGGGCGACCGCAGGGGTCGCCATCTGGTACCCCACGACGCCCTCGGCCCAGGCCACAAGGACCGGCCAGGGGGCCGTGTTGATGTTCATCGGCGCCCGGCCAATCCACGTGCCCGAGGGGACGGTCGGCGAATATTGCCCGGAGGGGAAGGCCGGGTCGGGGTTCGGCAGGATCGCCTGCGTGTCGCGGTAGCACTCCACGCCCACGAAGTCCTGCAGGGCCATGAGCCTGTCCTGCGTCATCCCGGGCACGTTGATGAGGTCGCTCTTCGAGCGGAACAGCCCGCCGTTCGCCGTGCGGAAGGCAACGATGGTCGCGCCGAAACCGAGAGGAATCGGATTCACCACCGGCCGCCCCGTCTTCGCCGCATAGCCAATCGTAGGCAGGTAGGTCTGAATCGCGTCCCCGAGCGCATCCAGGATCGCCGCGAGGTTGGGGTTGGTCATGTTCAGATCCACCATGCTCTGCGCGTCGAGCACCTTGTCGGTGTAGCAGTCCCAGCCGCCGGGGTAGGTCGCCGCGAGCGCCCCGGAAATGCCGTTGGTGTTGCCAGCGCTGCTGAAGTTCGTGGGCACCGCCCCGGGGACGGTCCACGGGGAAGGGAGGGCCGGAAGGACCGGCACCGGGATCTGGTACGCCTGGAAGGACGGGTACTTCGAGTACTCGATCGGAATCCCGGGCCCGTCACCGTAGAGGCCAGGCCCCGTCAAGTCCTCCCACGCCTGCGTCCGCGCGAGGGTCTTGAGCCCGATGATCGCGCGTTCGACGCCGGCGTGTGCGAGGAGCTTGGCCCGCGCCTTGTCCACGTAGTTGCGGGACACGGTGCGCTCGGTCCTGCTCAGCACGGCAAACGAGGACGCGAGGAGCGCGAGGAGGGCGAGGACGCTGATCGTGATGAAGAGGACGAAGCCCCGCCGCGTAAGGTTCTTTCCCTCGGACATGGCACACGCCTCCAGGTTAGAGACCGACCGGGTCCCTCACCGACGTGAGCAGCATAGACTCCCGGCACCGGATGTCAAGCAACTTAATGGGGAATTCTTTGAGCGCAGTGATTCACTTTGGCGTACAGGAGTTGCGACGATCGAGCGGTGGGGCGCCGGATTTTTCTACTTTTCCCCGGAAGCCTGAACAGGCACGTCGAGTCGTTCGGGGAAATGTGGCGTGGTTCAGTCGGAGGTGACACTCACGCGGGCGTCCGCGGAACTCCAACTCCAACAGCCAACTCCAAGAAAATCCAATTCCAACTCAAAGGCCCTTTGAGTTGGAGTTGGAGTTGGATTTTCTTGGAGTTGGCTGTTGGAGTTGGAGTTGCGGCCACCGGCCGCACCTGCGCACCCGGCGTCTCCCACATCTGCGAGTGATCAACTCCGAGTGCTGGATCGGGTACAATACCTGCGAGACATCTGAAGCAGCCCCATTCACGGAGACCAGCATGCGCACCTCGTTCGCCATCCTGACCCTCCTGGCGGGGCTGGCGGTCGCGAACGACGACGCCCCGGACCCCCAGCTCGTCGCGGCCGTGAAGGCCTACCTCGGCGCGGCCGACGACGGCGCGCGGGACGAGGCCGCCAAGGCCCTCGTGCCGTTCGACGCGGTGCACGTGGACGGCCTCTCCGCCGCCTTGCGGGCCGCCGTGACCTGGCCCGCGGTTGAGGGGCCGATCCAGAAGAAGCTGACCATCCTGAAGGGCGAGATCACATACGTCGCGCATCTGCCGAAGGAATACGATCCGGCGAAGGCGTACGGCCTCCTCTACTTCATCTACGGTCCCGGGACCGATGCGAGCGCGGCCTTCCAGGTCTGGAGCCCGGAGAAGCTCGGCGACGCCTATGTCGTCGCCTCCGTCTCGATGCCCCCGGACGACCCAAGGTATCCGGGCTACCCCTACTACGACACCGCGGACCTGACGTTCGAGGCCGTGCTGAACGACCTGCTGCACACGGTGCACATCGACCCCGACAAGGTCTTCGTCGGCGGCTTCTCCATGGGCGCGAACTTCGCCTGGGCGACCGCCGCCTTCCAGTCCGACCGCCTCGCCGGGATCATCGCCGGCTCCGGGAGGGAGCCCGACGGCACGACGCCGGACTGCATGCGGAATATGATGTGGTGCCCCGCCTATGCGATCTGCGGCACGGCCGAGACGGAGAGCCCCCTGCCGATGGCGCGCGCCCTCGTGAAGAAGCTGCGCGGCTACGGCTACTCGGTGGATTTCAAGGTGATCGACGGGATGGGCCACGCCTGGTCGGCGAAGCTCGAGCCCGACATCTTCAAGTGGATGGAAAAGAAGACGCGGGTCCGCGACCCGAAGAAGCTCTTCCACTCACTCAGGTTGTGGGGCAGGTCGAACCGCCGCTTCTACTGGGAGACGCCCCTCAAGGGAGACGTCCGCGCCACGATTGAGGCGAAGGTGAAGGGGAACACCATCTCCCTCCAGACGAAGTTCCTCAGCCATGTGATGCTCGACCTGAACGATCGCCTCGTCAACCTCGATGGGGAGGTGACCGTGGAGGCGAACGGCGCGAGGGTGTTCCGGGGCAAGGTCGCGCGCAGCGCGCGGGTCGCCCTCGACGAGTTCCGCACGAGAGGGGATCTCGAGGACCTGCACGACGCGCACCTGATCGTGGACATCCAGTAGGGGTGTCCCACGGCTCGGGTGCGCGCGCCAGGCGCCTACTTGTGCCGCGTGCAGGTCATCGTCATTGCTTTGTGCTCCGGCCCCATCTGCGGCGGCGGGACCTCCCACATCTCCAGCTCCATCGAGTCGGCGCTCACGTCCCCGCCATCCTCTCCAGGATCTTGTGGTTCTCGTTCGGCTTCCCGAGCTTGATCCACAGCTCCATCCCGCATTCTCGCCGGGGTTCGTGTCCTCGGCCCGCACGGCCCCCGCGAACGCGAGCGCCGCCGCCACCGCCACCGCTCCAATCCTCGTTCCCATGCTCTCCTCCATCTTGACTGTCGCCGCGCGTCGAGCTCCCCGACCCGCGCGGCCGGACCCCCGACGACCTGCTCGACGACGCCTGGCGCCGCGAGGTCCTCGCCCGGGGGCTCGAGATGGTCGAGGAGTCGTACCGCCGCGAGGGGAAGGAGGCGACCTTCGAGGTCTTCCGCGACTACTTCATGAGTGAGACGGGCGACGTCGACTACGCCTCCGTCGCCGCGCCTCTTCGTGATGGACTTCGGACTCGCGAAGCAGCTCGACGTCGACTCCTCGCTCTCCGTTACAGGGCACGTCCTCGGGACGCCCGCGTACATGTCGCCAGAGCAGGCGCGCGGACGGGTCTCGGAAGTCGACGCCCGGAGCGACGTCTACTCGCTCGGCGCGACGCTCTACGAGCTGCTCGCGGGGCGCGCGCCGTTCGACGGAAACGACGTCCTTGCCCTCCTCGCGAAGGTGACCGACGAGGAGCCGAAGCCGATTCGGGGCGTCGAGCCCGACCTCGGTACGATCGCGCTGAAGTGCCTGGAGAAGGACCCTGCGCGACGCTACGGGAGCGCGAGGGAGCTGGCCACGGAGCTGACCCGCTGGATCGACGGAGAGCCGATCCTCGCGCGCCCGCAGCGCGCGGGATCTACTTCGTCCGCGTGTAGGTCCCCGACATCATCGTGCCCTACGCGCCGTTTTGCTCCGCCTCCATCTTCCACTCGACCTTGTCCTTGCCCACCCAGTGCTCGGTGATGCGGCAGTGCATCTCCGCGCCGCCCATGTCGTCGGTCGTCTCCACGGTGAGCGTGCCGTCCTTGAACTCGCCGACCCAGTCGCTCATGTGGCCCGCCATCGCGCTGTCGATCCAGTAGATGTGCCACTTCTTCTCGGCGGCGCTGTAGGTGTAGACCGCGTGCCCCTCCATCTCGCCCATCGCGCCCTTCGACCTTGGGCGGATCCTCGGCCGCGAGGAACGAGGTGAGCGCGAGGAGCGTGGCGAGCGACAGGGCGATCCGGTTCATCCGACACCTCCGAAAGCGGGGCAAGTGAACCGGAGGCACGCCACCCGAGGAGGCGGGCGGAGGCAACCGGATTCCGGCTCCTCGATGGGGTGGGTCGCTCCGGTGCAGCCGCCAGGAGCAGCCAAGGGCCTTCGGCCCACGGCAAGCCGGAATGGTAAGCGTTCACCATTGTCATGGGGCCAACGGACGCCTACGCGCGTAGCGGTGTTGGCCGAGCCTCTGGCGGAAGCAGTGACGGAGGTTCCTCGTGGCGCAGCCTGGCAACGCACGCGGCTGTCAGGTAGTCGAGGATGTTTCGGTTCTGCTGCTTGAGCGTGGCCGAGACCGTGAGGATCCGCTCCACGAACCTGCTGCCGCGCTGGCTCTGAGGTCCGAAGCTGACCCTGCGCCAGATCACCGCGGAGCGGAGTGCCCGTTCGTCCGCGTTGTTCGTCGGCTCGACGCCTTCGGTCGAGACGAACGTCCAGAGCGCGTCCTTCAACTTGAGGACCTCTCGCGCGGTGGCCGCCGCCGCTGGAGGGGGAGGCGTGATTCGGGGGACCGACGATCCCTTCGAATCCAAGTACTTATTGATTTGATTGATCGACGATGCAATGACCGTACAGGAAGACCGGCCGATTTCGGATCAGGAAATCGCAGTGGTCACTTGGCTCCTCAGGAACGCGTCGGTGGAGCGACCGCTCCAGCAGCTTCTGGGCGGCGTCGCCCAGCTACGCGTTGTCGGTCGATGTGGGTGCGGTTGTGCGAGCGTAGATTTTGAAGAACACGGTCAGTCAGGCTGCTCCCATCCGATCGCGGATGCTATCGCGGAAAGGCCCGCCCGCCTCAAGTGTGGCTTAATCCTGTGGGGTCGCGAAGACGCGGTAACCGGACTTGAAACCTACGAATTGGATCCAGGCACCACGAACGAGTTACCATCGCTCGACATGCTGCGTCCTCATCTGCCTTGAATGCGCGAGGTGCTGACTAGCAAGCCCTTGAAGCTGACGGGCGCTTCGCGTCCGCAGCTTGACGGCGGCTCGTTTGGCGACACTGGATGACCACACCTGACCACATTCGAGCGCATCGGCATTCGAGCCGCCACCGGCAGGAAGTCCAGGCCAGCGAGCGGTGCGGTTGCTTCTGCTACCGCGCGATTTTCGCGCCGTCCGAGATCAAGGACTGGGTGGACGAGTGGGAGGGGGTCGGACAAACAGCGCTATGCCCCGTGTGCGGCATCGACTCGGTCATCGGGTCCGAATCCGGCTACCCTCTCACCGGGGAATTCCTGGCCCAGATGCAAGTTCACTGGTTCTGATGACGGCGCCGAACTACCGGCTGGAGCGGCCGGCCGACAGGGCGCTTCCGAGAGTTTCGGCCTTCAGGCCGGCCGCTGCTCAGCCGGAGAGTCACTCGGACAGGAAGGGCATGGCACGTAGGTGCGGATGAAGGTCAAGGAACGAAGGCCTATACCCCGGCGGGGAGACTTCGTCTCCGAACTGCCGCACATCTTCGCGCTCGAACGATCGCAGGCCCCCGGCGCGCCCTATGCGCCGTCGCGATGGTCGCCTGTCCCACTCCGCGCACTTCGATGAACTACGCCAATTCCTGGCACATCACCGCGGTACACGCCTCAAAGCCGTTCGTTCATCAAACCCTTCCGAGTCATGACGCTTGGCAAGGGCAGAATCCAGGAGGCGCCGAGGGTCCTTGAGGAGCGACGGGCGCAAGGAGGACTGCACTTCAGCGATTCGACGGGACTCACGCTCGCACGATCGTCTGTCGCGACATTCATGGCCCTCTCTGACCGAACGACGGAGTACATGGTCCGGTCACAAGTTAACCGACCGAAGGTCGTTCGTCAATGCCCTGGACTCCCCTCTGGACACGCGCCGCCGCATCCGATTATACTCTCGCCGCATACGCCTGCGGAGATCATCACGTGAACGACAACTCCATCTGCGCGCTCTTGGCCGCTGTCGCGGGGCTCATGGCGGGATTCGTGCCGATTCAGGAGGCGCGGGGGCAGGAGGAGCAGGCCCGCGTCGAGATGTACGGCCGGGCGTCGGCGGCGGCCCGAGAGTTCAGGGACGCCGTGATGAAGGAGGAGAGGTCGGCCGAGGAGAAGGCGGAGCTCGCGCGGCAGCCGCTGTCCGTGATCGACGAGCTCCTCCAGAAGGACCCGCAGTTCGGTCCCGCGAGCGCGTGGCGCGGCGTCGTCAAGGAAGCGCTCGGCGATGCCGCGGGCGCGGTCGCCGACTACGACCACGCGTGCGATCTCTCCCCGGAGTCGGCCCCCGTCTGGTGCCTTCGGGGGATGAGCCGGGCGTGGAAGTACGCCTGGTCGCGTGACCTCCCCCGGTGGTCCTTCTGGAAGGGGATCATGGACCCCGTTCCGATGCCGGTGGAGACCAAGGAGGAGACGGCGTTGCGGGAGGGGGCGTTGGCCGACCTGGAGCGCATGAAGACGCTTTCGCAGGACGCCCTCCTCGGAGCGGAGGACAGGCGCATGGGGCTGGCGTCAGCGGCGTTGCTCCGCGGAGACGCCGCCGGCTGCTCGGAGGCCCTGGAGACGCTGAAAGGCCTCTCGACGCCGGGGGCGGCGGGGATCGTCGCGCTCGCGCATGCCGGGCGGAAGGAGCTCGACGAGGCCGTCGCGGGCGCGAGCGAGGTGCTGGTCGCGTGGCCCATGGCCGATGAGGTCCGGGCCCGCCGAGGCCTCCTCCGCGTGGAGCTGGCGTTCCGCATGGCAGACGCGGGCAAGGACCCGCGCGACACGCTGACCGCCGCCGTCGAGGACCACTCCATGGTCCTGAAGCGAGGCTTCGACCCCGCCCGCGCGCATCGCGATCGCGGCCTGGCCCACACGCGCCTGGCCGCGGCGCAGGCGCAGAGGGGGGACAACCCGACGGCGACCTGCGGCAAGGCCGTCACCGACTACGGCGAGGCGCTCAAGGTCCGTCCCATGTGGACCGAGGCGCTCGTCGGTCGAGGGGTCGCCGCCTGGACGCTGGGGAAGGCGGAGGAGGACCACGGGGCGGACGGGCGCGACAACCTTCGCAAGGCCCTTCCCGACCTGGACGAGGCCATCGTGCACGACCCCGAGGACCTCCTCGCCTTGAAGGCCCGCGCCGTCCTGCGGCTCACGCTCGGCGACGCGGAGCGGATGCGTTTCGTCGACGCGCGGGAGATCTTCACGAAGGGCATCGTCGATTGCGACAAGGTCCTGGGTATCGCCCCGAACGCCCAGCTCGTGTACTACACCCGGGCGAACCTCGAGGTCCACCTGGGCAACGCCGAGCCGGTCGGGAGCCCGGAGGCGTCCGCGGACTACGAGCGTGGCATCAAGGACTACGACGAGGTGCTGAAGCGCACGCCGGAGGCCGGCATCGTGTACACCAAGAGGGCGGCCGCCTTCCTGAAGCTGGGCAACGCGCTGGACCCGCAGGGCAAGGACCCGCGTGAGAACTACCGTCGGTCCATCGCGGACTGCGACGAGGCCATCAAGCGCGGCTCCAACCAGTCCACGGTGTACTTCGACAGGGGGAATGCCCGCGCCAACCTGGCGGCGTATGAGGCCGCGCACGAGGTCGATCCGCGCGAATCGTACAAGACCGCGATCGCCGACTTCCAAGAGGCGCTGAAGCGCAACCCGGCGTACTGGGAGGCGAGCTCCATGCGCGCCACGGCGTGGACCGGCATTGCGGACGCGGAAGCCAAGGCGGGGGACGACGCCCGGGAGAGCTACAAGAAGGCCATCGACGGCTACGATGAGTCGTTCAAGCTCTTCCCCAACTCCAGCCGCTTCGGACGCGCGAGGGCCCTGGAGAAGCTCGCCGCCGCGGAGGAGGCGCACGGCGACGACCCCAGCGCGACCATCGACAAGGCCATCGCCGAGTACGAGGCGGACCTGAAGATGCACCCCGGTGTGTGGGGGACGGCCCTCGCGGAAGGGAACCTGTGGCTCAAGAAGAACGACAAGGCCCGGGCCATCGCGTGCTTCCAGCTCGCGTTGAAGTTCTCTCCCGGGCAGAAGGAGGTCGTCGACGCCTTGCTGGCCCTGGGCGTGGAGCCGGCTCCCGAATGGGCCGGCATCACGGACGAGGGGGACGACGCGATCCAGCACGGCAACTACGACGCCGCGCGCGCGCGTTACGAGGATGGGCTCGCCAAGGCGACGGAGGCAGACGAACAGAAGCCTGCCGCGCGCCCGAAGCTCCAGAGCGCGCACTACAACCTCGCGTGCATCTACGCGCTCAAGAGCGACGGCCGGGAGTCACCGAAGGCGGAGAAGAAGCCGATCTCTGCGGAAGAGGCCTCGCGTCTCCGCGAACGGGCGTTCCAGCACCTGCGCAAGGCGATCGACCTTGGCTACACCGACGCCCAGCACATCGGCGAGGATACCGACCTCGTCCCCCTCCACGACGACCCCCGGTGGGCCGAGGTGCTCAAGAGCCTCGCGAAGTAGCGCGTCAGCTGACGTGCGAGTCCTCGAGCAGCTTCCCCGGGCGGAAGCGGCCGAGGGAGAGCGGCGCGATGAAGCTCCACGGGCGGCTGCAGGCGGGCGCGCCTCCAAA
>ORJL010566429.1_pt1 | contig 14252 bp, 13 predicted proteins | sample 1779941 | NCBI WGS metagenome assembly ORJL01 (sample SAMEA104232317, study PRJEB22302) | groundwater metagenome | biome: forest; feature: aquifer; material: groundwater | place: USA | collected 2011-08-07 | depth 5.8 m
CTGCCGGAAACTTTTAGCGCGAAAATCCGAGAAATCGAACGTCCATATCTTGCCGTCGCTCTTTTTAACGACACGGGCGCAGCCTCGCTCCTGGTCCAGCACAACGTACGCGCCTTTGACGCGCCTGGCAAACAGACGCGCGAAATCCAAAGCCTCCTTCTCAACGGCGAAATCGAAGTCTGTCTTGCGGTTTCCAAGATAATGATCGCGCAAAAAACCGCCGACTAAATGCACGGCGACCTTCCGGCGCTTGGCTATCTCACGGATGATTTGGAGTTGGGGGTAATCTTTAAGGAAGGACATATTGGATAAATTTTAAAAAAGGCTACGGTTAGGAGGCCCGTATCGGTAACGTCTTTCGGTTACGGCCAGTAAACTTAACCGTTACCCAATGACGAAACGGGCTTCGTTACCGTAACCGTTTATTTACTCGATCTTTGTGATCGCCGCTTTCTTGATCACGTCTTCTTCGACAAAGATCGGCGCGCTGGTGCGTACGGCCAACGCGACGCCATCGGAGGGGCGCGCGTCGATAGATCTCACCTGCCCGTCTTTGGTCTTGAACTCCAGCTTGGCATGAAAGGTATTGTTGACCATCTTGTCGATGATCAAGCGTTCAAGTTTCGCCTCCAACCCCTGGATCACGGCAACCAAGAGGTCATGGGTCATCGGCCGCGGCGGCTCCACGCCGGAGAGCTTCATCTTGATGCTGGAGGCCTCCAGAAACCCGATCACGATCGGAAGCTGGCGTTCGCCGTTCTTTTCCTTAAGAACGATGATCTGGTCCTGTCTTTTCTCGTCGATAATGATCTTGCTTAATTCAACTTGAATCATTTTTAGTCCTCAGTCGTCGGTCTTCAGTCTTCAGTCTTCGTCTGCTGACTGAAGACTGATGACTGATGACTATTTATTTTTTTCTTTTTTAAGCATCCCCTGTAACTCATTCATGAACTGGTTCACGTCGCGAAACTGCCGGTAAACGGAAGCGAACCGCACGTACGCGACCTCATCAAGCGCGGCGAGCTTTTCCATGATCAACTCCCCAATCTCCTTGGCGTCGACCTCGCGGTCATATTTGCGCTGGAGGGCGCGCTCGATCTCACCGGTGATCTCCTCCATTTTATCAACGCTGACAGGCCGCTTCTCACAGGCCTTCATCAGCCCCGCGATGATCTTCTTGCGGTCGAAGGGTTGCCTGCGGCCGTCGCGCTTGACGACCAAAAGCGGCACCTGCTCGACATATTCATAAGTCGTGAAACGCTTTTCGCATTTTAAGCATTCCCGCCGGCGGCGGATCGATGTTCCATCGGTATTGAGCCGGGAATCGATCACCTTCGTTTCGCTGTAAGCGCATGACGGACATTTCATAATAGCGGCAAATACTTACGCCAGATCCTTGTAAATGGGAAATTCCTCCGTCAACTCATGGACGTCGGATTTGATCTTCGTCAACTTCCCTTCATTGTCCTTATGGATGATCGCCTGGTCGATCAATCCCGCGATCTTTTGCATCTGTTTTTCCTTCATCCCGCGGGTCGTAACGGCCGGCGTGCCGATGCGGATACCGCTGGTGACAACCGGCGGCTGCGGGTCAAAGGGGATCAGGTTCTTATTGACCGTGATCGAGACTTTATCGAGGACGGTGGCCGCGTCTTTGCCGGTGATGTTCTTCAAGCGCAAATCGACCATGAACAGATGATTGTCCGTTCCACCGGTGACGATGCGATAGCCAAGCCCCGCCAACTCCCTGGCAAAAGCCTGGGAATTCTTGATGATCTGCTGTTGATACTGTTTGAAATCCTTGCCCAAAGCCTCCTGAAAAGCCACGGCCTTGGCCGCGATGACGTGCATCAAGGGCCCGCCCTGGATCCCGGGAAAAACGACCGAGTTGATCTTCTTGGCGAACTGCTCGCGGCAGAGGATCATCCCGCCGCGCGGGCCGCGCAATGTCTTATGGGTCGTCGTGGTGACGAATTCCGCATAGGGCACCGGGCTCGGGTGCAATCCCGCGGCGACCAGCCCCGCGATATGCGCCATATCGACGAACAAAAGCGCTCCCACTTTATCAGAGATCTCACGGAACCTTTTAAAATCGATGATGCGCGAATACGCCGAAGCGCCGCAGACGATCATTTTTGGTTTATGTTCCTTCGCCAAGGCCTCGATCTCGTCATAATCGAGCATTTCCGTTTTGGGGTTGACTTTATAGCCAATAAATTTATAGGACCGTCCGGAAAAATTGATCTTCAACCCATGCGTCAAATGCCCCCCGCAAGCCAAGTCCATCGCCAGCACCGTATCGCCGTACTCAAGCGCCGCCAAATAAACGGCCATGTTCGCCTGCGAGCCCGAATGCGGCTGGACATTGACGTGCTCAGCGCCGAAAAGTTTCTTCGCGCGCTCGATGGCCAATTGCTCGGCCACGTCGACATATTCGCACCCGCCGTACCAGCGCGCGGCCGGATAGCCTTCGGCATATTTGTTGGTCATCAGCGACCCCTGCGCCTCCAAAACAGCCTCAGAGACGATATTCTCGGAGGCAATCAATTCAAGATTATTCTGTTCGCGCACAAGCTCTTCCATGATCGCCTTGTAAATGGCGGGGTCGGTTTCCTTTAAATGTTGCATGACTTTCCTCTTTTCGATGATGGGATTCATTTTAACAGCTCTTCTCAATTTTTTGGATCTGTTTGAACCGCCGCGCGTGGCGCCCCCCTTCGAATTCCGCAGCAAGCCACGCGTCTAAAATTTCAGGAATTTCCTTTTCCTTAATGAATTTCGCGCCGAGCACCAGGATATTCGCGTTATTATGCTGGCGCGAGAGCGCCGCAGTCTCGGCATTATAACACAGCGCCGCATACGCGCCACGGATCTTATTCGCCACAATCGCCTGGCCAATGCCCGACATGCACGCCAAAATCCCCAAGCTGCCTTTAGTTTTAGCAACCGCTTTGGCGACCTTGTAGCCCACTTGAGGATAATCGCAGGGCTTAGTCTCGTCAAATGTACCCTTATCCTCAACTGTATAGCCGCGGCGGGCCAAAAGCTTGATAATCTTATCCTTTAGCGGAAAACCCCTATGATCAGCACCTATATAGATCTTGAATTTTTTCATCATTCCCTCTTTGGACGTAACTTCCCAATTAAACCGCTGCAGCGATCTTGTCTTTGAGCTGATCCACGGGTAACCGGACCGTGAATGTTGTCCCCTTGCCCAACTCTGATTCAACCTGAATTTCCCCGTTATGCTGTTTGACGATCTCATAACTGATGCTCAAACCCAGCCCCGTTCCCTGACCGATGGGCTTTGTGGTAAAAAATGGGTCGAAGATCTTGCTTAGGTGCTCCAGCGAAATCCCCTTCCCTGTATCACTAATGGTGACATACACGTTATTTTCCTTTTGATATGTCTTGATCGTGATCTGACCCCTCTCACTCCCCATGGCCTGCGCCGCGTTAACCAGCAAATTGATAAAAACCTGTCCCAGTTTCTGCGCGCGACACCGAATGGCCGCTGTTTCCCCATAATCTTTCTTGAGTTCCGCCTTGTACTTGAGCTCATTATGGATGATGCCCAAGATGCCTTCAATAACATCTTCGATCCTTACCGTCTCCAGCTCCCCCTCGTCTTCCCGGGAAAACGTGCGCAGATCCACAATGATCTTCCTTACGCGTTCCACTCCGATATTGGATTGTTCGATCAATTTTCTAATATCAGTCGAAATAAAACTAAAATTGAGGTTCGCTTCAAGCTGTTCGATCTGCGCAACGACCCGGCTGGATCCTTCCAGGTCCCCGTTTGCAACCGTTCTTTTCAGATCACCGACCTTATTTAATATCTGGGTATAACTTTTTATATAATCGTCCAAAACCTGAATATTATTGGAAATAAACCCTATGGGATTGTTGATCTCATGGGCGATCCCCGCGGCCAATTGACCTATCGAAGCCATCTTTTCTGATTGAAAAAGATGTTTTAACGCCTCTTTTAGATCTTTCTGCGCTTTACCCGAATCTTGAAGGGCCCTCGACAGACTGGCCTCCTTATTTCTCAATTCCTCGTTCCTCAGCTCAAGCTGTCGGATCGTTTTCTGCAAATGTTCGCTCATCATGTTAAAAGAATCCGCTAACACCTCTAATTCGTCTTTTGAGCGGATAATGACACGTTTAGAAAAATCCCCTTTACTGATAGCGCTTGCGGCCTCTGTCAATTTTCTGATCGGCCCGCTCAATCCTTGCGCGAAAAAAAAGGCTAGGACAAAAACCAGCATTCCGGCAAATATGCCAATACCCATGAATTCACCCCGGAGCCGTTCTGCGGGGCCAAAAGCTTCCTTTGCCTGTTGAAAAATAAGTACCGACCAGCCCAGTCCCTTGAATTTTTGATACCCCGCCGAGGGCGCAAATCCTATCAAATATTCTTCATCTCCCAGTGGTACTCGCTCGATCAAATATCCTTTTTGTCCCTGGCGCACTTTCTGCACCACCGCGTAACCCAGATCAAAATAGCTTTTTCGCAGTAAATTCCCTTCCTCCAGCAGAAAATCAGGGCCGGAGATCAAGAATCCATTACGGTCGATCAAGATCACATACCCTGACTTGCTTTGCCCTGCTTCATTGACCTCAACTGAATTAGTAATGTCAAAGACCTCGCTCCAATTGAGACGGGAAGATAATACGCCGATTATCTGCGAAGGGTCATGAGCGGCAACAATCGGGACAGAGGTGTCAAAGACAACGCCACCCGTCAATGGGTCATCAGAAAAACGGCCTTCCACCACTTTGGCTGCCTGAAGAGTCTCCTGGAACCAAGGTTCCTTGAAGACATCCTTGCCGATCCAGCGGGGTTCACTTGCGGCGATGACCTTGCCGACATTGTTCGCGCAAAGAATGCCGGAATAAATTCCGTAATTCTTTTTAAGCTTAACAAGTTCCTGTGTTATACGGCCATCGGTGTCGTCCGTAAGCACATCTTGCATCACTTCAGCGGCCGCCCAAGATTCTATGTTCGCGTGGTTGACATAAAAAAGGCGGTCTATTTTGTCTATGGTTTGAAATGCCTTCTCTTGTAAAGCCTCTCCGATATTTTTCTCAAGGGCTTTGCGGCCGTTCTCATACGACCTGATCCCCGCTATCCCCAGAGGGACCAGAGATATCAGCAAAAACAGTCCAATCAATTTAGCCTGTAACCTGACCTTGATCCTCTTCATCGCTGCTCTGTTCCCTATTTTAAATAATAGTCCGGATCGGAAGGCAACTTATCGTCAATAGCGACCACCCTGACCGTGTCATTCACTTCATCAGAATAAACATAACCAACCGCATTGGGAATGGTTGCCACAAATCTGACAGTCGCCTTATCGGATTCCGCGACCATTGTCTTGACGGGGATCGGGGACCCCGGCTTGAAGAATTTCTTGGTCGGTTCTTCCTTCAATATCCGCTGATAAAAATCTTTGCGGATCTCGGAATCCACGGGACGGTTGATGACAACGATCCTCTGGCCGTCTTCCCACTTCTCCAGCTGTCCCCTGTAAATTCCCGCTATTTCATTTAATTTGACATTATCCATGTCGTTAGCCTTATTAATGATGACAACGATGGGCTGGTTGTTGCCTTTGACAAAACAAGGGTTGCCCATGAGAAAGACCAAAAACAGAAAAAATATTTTCTTATTCATGTCTCCCCCCTTTAAAAGGCCGCGGTAACCGAACCGATAAACCCGTCGGAATCACCGCGCTCCAAAATCTCGTTAGTCGCGTGGTTAAATTGATATTCAAATTTATAAATAAAAGTCTCATTGGGACGGTAGTTAAATCCGATCGTGGTCCCGTCTTCCCTGTTCGGGCCATCGTTGGTGTCCCCGTCATCATCGATAGTGGCTTCATTATACCGGAGCACTCCGATAAATTTCGGATTCTCGAACCCGCGGCCCAGGAAAGTCTTGTTCAGAAAATCGAACCAGAACGTATACGCGGCCTCCACGTAATAGCCGCTCATGTACCCGGGCACCGTAGTTGTGCTGCCGCTTTCAAGTCCTCCTTCTTCAAGGGCCAAAGCCACATATTCCCCTTTGAATTCAAAGGGGCCTTTCACCAATTTCCAATCCGCGTCAAAACCATTGGCGACATTCCCGGCGGTATCGTACTGGCCATAATAACTGCTGACGCCGAACTGCTGGTTCCCCCAGACATTAAATTGAAGGCGGCCGACCGTTGCTTTATTATTATTGCTGTCGCTGCCGTAAGCGCCGCGCGCATTCCTGGTACCGGTATCGGTAAATTCATCCGTAAGGCCATTAACGACAAAAAACTGGTAATCTACCGACATATCTTCGAATACCCCCCCGCCCAAAGAGTTATCCAATGCCGCGCGCCCCGTAAACCCGGCGCCCGCTTCTGACCACGTAGTCGGGATAATACGCCGCATGGCAATGGGACGGTCCGTCAAATTTTGGAAAGGATCAAAATGTTCCAAGTTATACCGCCCAAAAGGGACCAGGACGACCCCGAACCTGGGATTGAAATAGTCATTGATCCCATATTCAACCCAGCCTTGTTCCACTTCCACCTCTCCCGCGCGGTTATCGGTATCCCCGCTGGTTTTAGCCGTTCGCTCAAACTCGATCTCGGTAAACGCCTTTAACCGGTCGGTCATTTCCCCTTCGAGCAAAAGTTCAATATTCCTGGCATCAAAACTTGAATTCGAATCAGCAAAACTCTCGAATTCAAGGGTCACGTAAAGATTCTGTTTGATCCTTCCCAGAAGTTCCGACCTTGCCTCTTTTTGCTGTTCACTAAGAAACTGTACATTTTCTTCAAGTTCTTTGACTTTCGCGGCCACCTCTCCCGAAGTTTCCGTGCCACCGGCGTTCTGCGCGCCCTTGACTTCCAGCATTTCAATCTTATTTTGCATAGTCTGAAGCTGCCGGGCCTGTTCTTCCATCCGCGCCTTCATGGCCTCATTTTGCTCCAGCATTGTCTTCATCTGCGCCTTCAGCTCAGTTAGTTCATCGGCATAAACGCCCGTAAAAGAAATAAAAACAAAAATCACGGCTAACCATCCGATCAATTTCGGTTTCATGATTGTTCAGCCCCTTTCTTTAAAAAGGTCATTATACCGGTTAAATTAATCCCGCGATCTTGCGCATCGCTTCTTTGATGACCGCGAAGCATTCCTTATACGCGTAATGCGGCTGGCCGATGGGGTCCGGCACATCAAGTTCGATCTGATATCCTGAAGGCGTATCGATAAATTCCCGCAACAGATAAATCCTTTTTTCCACCTCCGGCACGCGCTCCAGGACCTGCTGGCGGTGGCCGCGCGTCATCACGATGATCAGGTCGGATCTCTTGAGCAGAATGGAATTGATCGACCGCGACAGATGGTGCGAGGCGTCAATGCCTTCTTCTTTCAGGACCGAAATCGTCTCGGAGCTCGCCGTCGTCTGCAGAAAAACCCCGGTACCGGCGGAGGTAACCTCCACGTCTTTGCGCCCGGCGAGCATGCTCTTTAAAAGATATTCCGCCATGACTGAACGGCAGCTGTTCCCCGTACAGATGAACAGGATGTTCCTTTTCTTGACGACCTGGTCGACATCTTCCTGCGTGATGACCCCGCCGCGCAAGACCTTCGGGCTTCCGTGCGCCAGATCAACGACGGAAGAGCCGATCCCCAGTTTGGCGGCCCCGCCGTCAATGGCGATATCGACCAATCCGTTCATGTCGCGCAACGCCTCCTGGCAGGTCGTCGGCGCCGGATTGCCTTCAAAATTCGCCGACGGCGCCGCGATGGTGCACTGGGCGTCCTGCACGAGCCGCAAGGCGATGGGGTGGTCCGGCATGCGCACACCGATCGTTTGGCCATCCTGCTTGACCGGCACCACCACCGTCAAAGGCCCCGGCCAATAGGTATCGATCAGCTTGTATAGCGCCGGGTCGGTCGCCGGGGTGTAGTTGGATATCAGCCCTACTTGGGGGATTAGGATCGAAAATGGTTTATCCGGCGCGCGTTTCTTGGCTTCCCGCAGGCGTCGCATCGCCCCGTCGTTAGCCAGGTTCGCGCCCACGCCGTAGACCGTCTCGGTCGGAAAAACGACCAGGCCGCCTTTACGGATGACGTTCGCGCAATAGGCGATTTTTTTGGGGTCCGGGAACTGCGGATGGAGCTCGATAATCTCTGTCTTCAAAACTATTTTCTCTTGACGGTTATTTTAATGACCAAATCACAAACACCAAATTACAAACAATACACAATGTTCAAATTTCCGACCTAAAGAATCTTGCTTACGAATTTGATCATTGTGATTTGTAAATTATTTGTGATTTGAGATTTGGTTATTGGGATTTAAAGCCAATGTTTTTTATCATTTATCCGTCAGCTTGGTATCAAGGATCTTGCGCCTTTGCGCATCCTTAAATTGCGCCAATCTTTTTGCGATCCCCTTATCCTGCAGCGCGATGATGCGTAACGCGAACAAACCCGCATTCTTCGCTCCCGCTTTTCCAATGGCCATAGCGGCCACCGGAACTCCGGGCGGCATCTGGACCGTTGAGAGAAGCGCGTCCATACCGTTAAGCGGCGAAGAATCGATCGGTACTCCGATGACCGGAATATCGGTATGAGCGGAAACAACGCCCGATAAAGCCGCGGAAACGCCGGCCCCGCAGATGACCACCTGAAAACCTTTTTCCTGCAATTGCTCGGCGTATTCGGCCGTTTCCTTTGGACTGCGGTGCGCGGATAAGACCCTGATCTCGTAACTAACACCAAAATCTTTCAGGACATTAGCGGCTTCTTCCATGATCGGAAGGTCCGATTGGCTGCCCATCATTATTGCGACTTGGATTTTGCTCATATTGACTCCTCATTTCACTTGTTTTGAAAATGCTAGGGGGCACCCTGCGTTAATCTTTCGTTACCTGCCGCGCACGGTCGGTTGCGGTGGCGAAGGATGCAGATATTTCAAGGCCTTGGCCCCGATATCTCGCCGGAAAAAACACCGATCAAATTTGATCTTTTCAACCGCGTTGTACGCCCGCTCAATGGCCTGTTCGATCGTTTCTCCCAGGCTCGTCACGCCCAGCACGCGGCCGCCCGCGGTGACGATTCTCTGGTCTTTCTTCTTCGTCCCGGCGTGAAAAACGATCGTGTGGCTGTCTTTGACCGTTTCGAGCCCTTTGATCTCTTTGCCCGTCTCGTATTCGCCCGGATAACCGCCGGAGGTCATCACGACACACACACAACTGCGTTTATCCCAATCCATCTTGGCTTTTTCTAAATGCCCGTCGGCACTGGACTGCAGGATCTCGGCCAGGTCGTTTTTCATCCGCGGCAATATGGCCTGCGCTTCCGGGTCCCCGAAACGGACGTTGAATTCCAGCACCATCGGCCCTTCGTCGGTCATCATCAACCCGGCGTATAAAACCCCTTTAAACGGCGAGCCCTGTTTGTTCATCCCGCGGATAACGGGATCGACGATCTGCATGCCGATCTTGCGTAAAACCTCTTCGGTGATGACCGGGGCGGGCGAATACGCACCCATACCGCCGGTGTTTGGCCCGAGGTCGTCGTCAAAGATCCGTTTATGGTCCTGCGACGAATCCAGGATCACATAATTCTTTCCGTCACTGATCGCCAGGATCGAGGCTTCTTCGCCGATCAGGCATTCTTCGATGATGATCCGGGAACCGGCTTCCTTGAAGATCTTCTGCCCCATGATCTGTTCGACCGCGTCGCGCGCTTCCTGGATCTTCGTGCAGATGAAAACCCCTTTGCCCGCGGCCAGACCGTCGGCCTTGACCACCAACGGCAACGGTGAAACCGTCAGAAATTCCAGGGCTTCATCCTTGTCGTCAAACACCTTAAACGGCGCCGTCGGGATATTAAATTTGCGCATGAACTCTTTGGCAAAGACCTTGCTTCCTTCGAGCCGCGCGGCCTTCTGGCTGGGTCCGAAGATCTTCAAATTCTTCTGCTCAAAATGATCCACGATCCCCGCGACCAAAGGCGCTTCCGGGCCGATGACGGTCAGGTCGACCTTCTTCTCTTTGGCAAAAGCGGCCAGCTTCTCGATGTCGGTCGCCTCGATGTCAACGCAATGGGCGATTCCCGCGATGCCGCCGTTTCCCGGCGCGCAGAAGATATCTTTGACCAGAGGACTTTTCTTCAATTTCCAGGCCAGCACGTGTTCGCGCCCGCCGGAACCAATGATCAGGACCTTCATAATATTTTCCTCTTTAAATACTAGTTAAAGATGACTTTATTCTTTTTATCGTTGGTAACTTCACCAATGAGATAATGCCTGGTCTTCTGCCGGCGTAAAAATGCCCTTACCGCCGTAACGTCCCTGGCCGCGACAACGATCGCCAACCCTATTCCCATGTTGAACGTGCGGAACATCTCACAATCCTGTATTGTACCTTTCTTTTGTATAATTTGAAATATTTTTGGCACCGGCCAGCTGCCCCGGTCGACCGAAAAGCATTTGCCGGCAGGAAGGATCTTCGTCAACTTCTCGTAAAAAGCCCCGCCAGTGATATGGGCGATACCCTTGATGGAAAATTTACGGACAAGCGGCAAAACTTCACGGACATAGATCCGGGTCGGCTTTAAAAGTTCCGGCGCATGCCTTTTCTGTTCGCTTAAAGAAAAAACCTTTCTGATCAAAGAATACCCGTTGGAATGCGGCCCGCTCGAGGGCAGCCCGATGACCTGGTCGCCCGCCTGGATGCGCGATCCGTTGATGATCCTGTCCTTCTCAACGACCCCGACGGCAAATCCGGCCAGGTCGTAATCATCGGCCGCGTACATCCCCGGCATTTCGGCCGTTTCGCCGCCGACTAAAGCACAGCCCGCAAGTTTGCAGCCATCGGTGACCCCTTTGACGACCGCCGTTAAAATTTTTGTTTTCAATTTTCCGCAAGCGATATAATCCAGAAAGAAAAGCGGTCGCGCGCCCGTGCAAAGCACATCATTGACGTTCATCGCCACCAGGTCGATTCCCACGGTATCATGCTTTCCCGCCGCTTTGGCAACGAGTAATTTTGTGCCCACCCCGTCAGTGGAGGAAACCAGAACTGGATCCTTGTATTTCTTTGCGCCAAGCTCAAACAAAGAACCGAACGCTCCCTTATACCTGATGACCGACTGGTTTAGCGTCCCGGCAATATCTTTCTGGATGGCTTTGACGAACACGTTGGCCTCGTCAATGTTCACGCCGCTTGTCTTATACGTTATCGCGCTCATAAGAAATTCTTTTTGATGTATTGGACACCGTTCTCAAAAATCTTCGCCCCTTGGCCATATTTTCCGTTAGGGCTCAACCGGGTCCAGAACGGATGCTGGGTAAAAAGAAAATGCCGTTCCGGATGCGGCATGAGGCCCAAAATACGGCCGGTTCTGTCAGTAATGCCCGCGATATCATCCACGGAACCGTTGGGGTTCTCCGGATAACCCGGCTTGCCGCCGCCGGCATCACAGTAACGAAACGCGATCTGGCCATTGTTCCGCAATTTCGCCAGAACGTCCTGGTCCTTCGGGATGAATTTCCCTTCGGCGTGGGCCACGGGAAAATACACGACATTCTCGAGCCCTTCGGTCCAGACACTTTTGCCCTCGGTCTTCAAATGACACCAGCGGTCCTCAAATTTTCCGGAATCGTTGTTACTCAAAGTGGTTTTTTGCGCGGGGTCATGCGCTTTATCTTCCTGGGCGTCGAGCGGGCCGGGAAGGATCCCGGCCTTGACCATCACCTGAAATCCGTTACAGATCCCGATCATTAATTTTCCATCGCCGATGAACCGGCACAGGTCTTCACCCAGGCGCAGCCGCAGTTCGTTGGCGAGGATGCGGCCCGACTCGATGTCATCGCCGTAAGTGAATCCGCCGGGAATGGCCAGGATATGCCAATCCTTCAGGCGCACGCGCCCGTCGAACAATTGATTGATGTGGACCGCCTGCACCTGAGCGCCGCAGCTTTCAAAAGCGAACGCGGCCTCGGCGTCACAATTGGTCCCGGCGGTACGTAAAACAATAACTTTGACCTTGCGCTGGCTCATTGATCCCCTATTTATCCACGCTTGTTCTTGTAAAAGTCCCGGATGATCTTAATGACCTCTTCCGGCGTATTGGCGATCTTGAAAATATCCAGGTCCTGCGGGTCGATGTTGTCGGCCTTCAGGACGGTTTTATGCAGCCACTCGATAAGCCCGTGCCAATATTCTCCGTCAAAAAGCACGACGGGAAATTTTTCCATGCGCTGGGTCTGGATGAGTGTGATGCTTTCGAAGAATTCATCCAGCGTCCCGTATCCTCCCGGAAAGATGACGAAGGCCTTGGCGTATTTGACGAACATCACCTTACGCGAAAAAAAATAATGAAAATTGATCAGATGGTTGATATAACGGTTCGGCTTTTGTTCAAAGGGCAGTTCGATGTTCAAGCCGATAGACTGTCCCTTGGCGGCGGAAGCGCCCTTGTTGCCCGCTTCCATGATGCCGGGTCCGCCGCCGGTTATGACCGCGTAACCTTCCTGGACCAGAAGCGCGGCGGTCTTCTCCGCGAGCTTGTGCCAGCGGTGCGACCTTTTCGTGCGCGAAGAGCCGAAAATGCTCACCGCGGGGCCGATCTCGGCGAGTTCGTGGAACCCGTCGACAAATTCCGACATGATTCGAAAGACCCGCCACGGGTCTTCCAGCTTAAAATCTTCGGCGACGCCCCTGTCTTGCTTTTGCTTCTTCATAAAAACACCCCTTTTCATCCCTGCAGCGGTTGCCGCCAGGCCTGTTTCAAAGCATCCAGTGTAGAGTGCACGCAAACTTCTCCGCTTAAACCGTAAACGACAAGCCCCGGGGTCTGGTCAACCACCCCGATCACGGCGCACGGCACTCCCCGGAACAGCCGTTCGAACTTCTTTTGGTTTTTCGGCTCGACTTCCAGGACCAGCCGCGAATTGGACTCAGCGAACAAAACCGTGTCGTTACGTTTATCTTTCCCTTTGTAGGAAACCTTGTCCAGCCGGATCGTCGCGCCGTACCCGCCGCTAAAAGCCATCTCCGCCAAAGCAACTCCAAGGCCGCCTTCCGAACAATCGTGCGCACAGCGGACCAATCCGCCGTGGACGGCACTAGAAACAGCGGCAAAGATCTTGTTACCTTGCTGAAAATTGACTTTCGGGACGGCGTTGCCCAATGATCCGAAAGTGTCCAAGTAAATCGAGCCGCCCAATTCGTCGTACGTTGTCCCGACGCAATAAATGAGATTCCCCGGATTTTTGAGGTCCATCGTCACCGTTCTGGTCACGTCGTTGATGATCCCAATAGCGGAGATCAGGACCGTTCCGGGGATCGCCAGGGATTTTCCTTTCTGCGCGTATTCATTATACAGACTGTCCTTGCCGGAAATGAACGGGACCTTGTACGCGACCGCCGCTTTATAACAACCTTCCGCCGCGCGCACCAGCCCGCCCAAACGGTCCGGCTTGTCCGGATTGCCCCAGCAAAAATCGTGGAGAAGGGCGATCGGCGGGATACCCCCGCCGACAGCGACGATCTGGCGGATCGCTTCGTCAATACAAGAGGCGGCCATCCAGTAAGGGTCGATCATTCCGTAACGGACGTTGATCCCGTTGGCGATCGCGATGCCTTTCGTGGAACCCAGCCGCGGCGCCAGGACACTGGCATCCGACGGCCCGTCGCAACGCGCCCCTACCAAAGGTTTGATAACGCTAGCACCCTGGACTTCGTGGTCATACTGACGGATCACAGACTCTTTGGAACAAACATTATAATGAGAAAGAACTTCTTTTAATTTCACATTCAAATCAATAGCTTTCGGTAAACGTGGCTGAGTGAGTTTCGGCGCCTGCCAATGCGCCTCTTTGGTGATCTTCGGCAAACCGTCATGCAGAAATGCCATATCGAGATCACAGACCTGCTGGCCTTTAAAGAATAATTCCAGGCGTTTACTGCCGTTAAATGTGCCGAGCGCGGTCGCTTCGACATTTTCGCCCGCGAACGTTTCCTGAAAAGCCTTCCAGTTGGCCGGCGGCACGGACAAGACCATCCGCTCCTGCGATTCGGAGATCCATATTTCATCGTAATTGAGGCCCTGGTATTTCAAAGGCACTTTATCCAGATCGACCCGCGCGCCCAAAGCGCTACCCATTTCGCCGATGGCGCTTGATAACCCGCCGGCCCCGCAATCAGTGATCGCCGAATACAAATTCTTGTCCCTGGCCTGCATCAGCGCGC
>ORJL010631773.1_pt1 | contig 14242 bp, 13 predicted proteins | sample 1779941 | NCBI WGS metagenome assembly ORJL01 (sample SAMEA104232317, study PRJEB22302) | groundwater metagenome | biome: forest; feature: aquifer; material: groundwater | place: USA | collected 2011-08-07 | depth 5.8 m
AGGGTGGGAGAAGATAATAAAGTTAAAGAGGTGGCGTTTTCCGGTCAGGGCTGTGCTATCTCGCAAGCCTCGGCTTCGATGCTCACCGAACACATTATAGGTAAGTCGCTCGACGAAGTGAAACAGTTGAGCAAGGATGATATTTTGGAGTTGTTGGGGATCGAATTGGGTCCGGTGCGGCTCAAGTGTGCCTTGCTTTCGTTGAAAGTTTTGAAAGCGGGCGTATATGGAATTAAAGAAGAGGAGTGATCCACTAAGGACACTAAGCGACACGAATTAAATTTCTTCGTGCAACTTCGTTGGACGGCAAATTAAATTTTTGCCTCGCCCGCGTCCTTTAATATCTGCTCGTATAAATCGTTGCTCATGCGAAAGCCGCGCTCGCGGAGACGCTCCAACGAAGGCTGTATAGTGGCGATGTGTTTGTTTTGTTTGCCTAAAAGTAAAACGCCCAGTGTTCCAATGACATTTAAACCGATAGATTGAGCTTTGCGGCGGGCGGCGCGATCATCAATCAAAATAAGATCGGCAGAAAGTTCTTTGGCGAGAATAATTGCCTCGCTCTCGCCGGGGTCAAGTTCCTCTCTAAGAAGATTAACGGCAAGTTCGTCTTTTATAGTTTGGATGGTTATCCAGTTAGCAGAGGTGATGGCGGCAAGACTCACCTCGTTTTTAACCTCGGCACGCACAGCAGGAGGAATAAATACTTTGCTATAGAGTTGCTGCAAGAGATCAAATTGATCTACGTTTGCTAGCGCGAGAATGGGACCCGTATCGGAAACAACGTTAGGCATGATTTTCATTCCATGCTTTAACAGTGGCGACCTCCTCTTTCCACTCATCGTTAGTAAGGCTGAAATAGGCAATGCCTTTGCGAGCGAGAAGTGATACGAAGCCGAGACGGGTTAGACCAAGCATCTCGGCAGATTTGCCTCCCGAGATTCGTCCTTCAAGATACAGACCAAGCACTATAAATTCCTTGACGGTTTCGACGGCTTGGGGTTGCGTGCCGAGCAGCGCAAGAAAGTCTTTTGGGAGCGCGATTTGCAATGTTGTAATGCCGGACATAGTTAATATCCTTTCTTGAGAGGATTATAGCGTGTAACTGAACAATTACCAGAAAGGTTTGTCAAAATGATTTCATATAAACAAATTGATCCTGCAACCGCAATATATATTTCGGTTGCTCCTGCTTCTGAATTAAGTAATGGACAGCGCATGATCGTCGAGATTGACGGCGAGCCGCTCGCCGTGTTCAACATCGCCGGGACGTTTTATGCGATTGCTGACGTGTGTTCACACGACGATGGACCTGTGGCAGAGGGTGACTTACAGAATGAGTTTGAGGTCGAGTGTCCGCGTCACGGGGCGCGCTTTGATGTGCGTAATGGCAAGGTGTTGTCGTTCCCGGCGATTGTGGACATCCCGTCGTATCCGGTGAAAGTGGAAGATGGGCAGATCATGGTTGGGTTGCCGCCTGTGACGTCTGTTGTGAGTTGAGTTTTTCCTTGTCAGCGCCACAATAATTCCTTGTCATCAGAGTTATCTTTCCTCGGCAGTGATAGAATAATTCCTTGCCAGCGGAGTTATTTCCTTTTTTTTCCTTTCTTGATTCTCTAAATGTCTCTGCTGACAAATACCACCACATACCCTTAAACCCTGAACGACCTCAATCCAAAAATGGAATCTTCTTCGTAAAATACGTTGACAGGATACGACGGGATGTCAATGCTTCAAATCCAAGAATGGAATCTTCGGTGTTCAAACTCGATAACCCCGAATAGTGGCAACGAAGCGGTGATGCTTCAAATCCAAGAATGGAATCTTCGGTGTTCAAACCGATAACCCATTGCCTCAGCTAACACAAAAAGCCTGCTTCAAATCCAAGAATGGAATCTTCGGTGTTCAAACCGCATTTTCTAGCGTCAAGAAAAAACTAGAGAGACCTTCAAATTCCTGATTGTCGATCGAAAATTCCGCTGAAAAATTCTTTGTAGATTGAAAATTTGGTATCGCTTTTGATTATAATTTATGTTAGCGAGCACAGGCGTTTTTAAGGCTGCCTCTTTCACTTTGGTTATGCCAAACGCCAGTATTGCGCTAGATTTCATAGCGAGCGCCTCACCAGCAGAGTGCCTTTGCCGTCCCGCTCGCAGATATACAAGGGCCATAGGAAAATTTCCACATCTAAAAAACTAAGCATATTCTCTGTATTACCGGCTATCTCTTCCCAAGTCAGGTCTTGCCTTTTGAACTCCGTTGCTACTTCAACAAAATACGACTGAGTTCGTACGTCGGGCGAAATTTTCCATAGGGGGACGGCGCACAAACTTTTGTCTGGCTCTTTGTGCTCTACTCTTACGCAACAAGTAAGCGAACTGGTTTGCCCCCAATAACCGATCCCCCTCAGTATCTCCTTGAAAACATCGACGTATGCAGTGGATATCTGAAGGCAAACTTGTAAATTTCCTCTTGCGTGAGCAAATTCGCGGTACCCAATTGAATCAACGACTCTCTCATCGGCTGAACCTTTGTAATGCTTGAGCGTTTGAGTAGAAATCGCTACTTGTTCTGGCGGGATTATTTTCACGTTCATTGAGCGAATAATCGGAAACAACTCATCCCGAATGTGGTCGAGACCGAACAGTTCAATGCCGGTGCGGATCAATGCTAAGCGAATAGTTGCGGGACCAGGGCTTGGTAATGTTTTAGCGCTGCTGATACTACTCATCGGGACACGACATGAAAAGACGGAAGGAAAATGGTAGTATGCTGTAAGCCAGATTTGTTGATTCATATTTTAGCTAGGCTTTGCCTTTGGCGTATTGCGGTACAGTATACGGAGTTGAACTAGTGGCTAAATCGCTCATAATGGCGCTAAACTCTGCTGCCGATTGAAACACACGCACTTCGCAAATTCCAACTGACATGCCTTGCAGCTGCTCAATGAAATCCTCCTCGAGAGGCGAATAGACGAAGGCACGTCCTGGAGTCCGGCGAATGACGATGGCTCCTTTCAGCCCGGACAAGTGGGGCAACATGGTAGCGGTCATCGCACCGCTCGGGCTTAAAAATTGATCGCGTAATGCCTCCAATACGTAGTGATGACGACGCTGACGTTCTTTCGGATCTTTGACCAGCTGTTGCCCGCTTTCTAGATCGTTACCAATCGCGGCGCATTTGTTACGCACACACAGCGCGTACTCCCCGGATCGCGCCACCATCTTCATCAACATCTGCCCACCGTCCTTTGAATTTCCCCCGCGTGCCATCAGCTGGTCGCTTTCGGCATGTTTTGTTGGTAGGGCTAAAGCAAATGCATATTCCACTGTGGTGTGTTTACTGACTCGCTCCCGATCCGCTGACTTGCCCTCTTCACCCTTTTTGCCGGTGAGTAAGAAACCGTGTGTATCACAAACCACACATTCAGTGACGGCGCTTTTTAGATTCAGGTTCTTATATTCAGGAAGAGCAATTAAGGCGGCAGCGCGTCGTCCGTCTCCTCGTAAGCAGGCTGGGCAAATCCTGCCGCCATCCGCCGCCACTTTCTCTGTAAGTAAACTGGCATGGTAATGTTTAGCGATGTTGCCACTGCAGGCATCTGTTTCTGTTCCGTCGCTTAATAACTGGCGTCTTGGTAGAAGACGATTCGAGCCGTTGGAACCCACGTTGCTTAAACTATGCGCCTGCCATGAAATGCGCGCGTTGATTGACATCTCGTAGATTGCGTTTTCGTCACTCATTGTATATTTCCTTTCTCTGTATCCGATTCCTCTGTTATTTGACGGAGTTCAGTCACATCATCAGGCCGCTTATTTTTCGCTACAGGTGGATACTGTAGCGTCGAGAGTAATGCCAACAATTTGGCAACCAAGCGAGCGGGATATTTTTCTAAGTCGTTGCAGAGTGCTAACAAATCATTGTCGTTAGGGATCATGATGAAAGGAGATTTTCCCTGAGCGAGTAAGCATTCTTGTATAGCTCGAGTAAGAGTTCGGAGCAATTGCTCATCGCTCTGTACCTGTTCTAGCTTTTCAATCATTTCTCGCCCGACGATAGGGTCGTGATTGCGTAGTAGCCGCAGCGCATGTCCAAAGCGTAAGGTGCCGCTCTCGTTGTTAATAATTTCCCGTAAAGGTACTTTTGCCGAATCGTTTAATGTGTTCATAAGCACTTTTATCTCCTGAAGTTTATAAGGTGTGCGAGATTTTGTAAGATAGTGTTTGCTGTAGTGAATGTCTTCTAGATGGACCAACCATCCTTTTGCATTGTGGTGTAGCAATGCCTCTACAAGAAGATCCTTATCGAATTGCCGAACTTCCTGCGGTTGTCCTAGCCATCTCTGCCAACGATGAATGAGGCGATGTTGTTTCGCATGAGCGAGTTGCTCTAGTAAACTATTGCTCAAGCAAACACGGTTCAGGGAAATAGATTGCTGCATACCCTGTGTTTGCAGCGTGTGATAGGCTAACCCAGCTGCGCGAAGATGAAGGGCGCGTTGACTTTGCCAAAGATGAATCCAGTGCGCGACCGCTGCGTGCGAAGTATTTTGCGAGGTATATGACAATAAGGGTAGACAGCTATTGGCAGTGATGCTAATCTGAGTAATCATAGGAACATAGAAGTTAAGACAATTGCTGGCGACTCGTTGAGAACGTAGAAAGCGCGTTGCTCCGAGCCGGGCAAGCAAGGCGGCATGAGGTGTGTTTGCGATTCCCACATTCGAACGCTTCCCTATGTCACCTGTGCTATATGGGCTATGAGTGGAATAGCTAAAAGCAGGTTCCAAGATCATGTTTAAGCCTAACCCGCCTGGCGGTTTGGGAATTAAGTTCGGGTTTTGTAAATTTTCCAGTTCATAGACATGTAATAGATCGGTTAACCAAATAGCTTTGCTTGAATCTTCATTTAAGAACTTAAGTGACTTTTGAAAACTCTTTACTTTGGTAATGGCATCACGGTAAGCAGTGGATGTCATAGCTAATTTGCTTTTGAGATCGTTGGCCGAGTTGGCGCGGATGCCGGGCGTTGTAAATAGAAAGGCTAAGCATCCATCTAAGTTGGCAAGAGGGATAGAGGGTCGTTGTGACCGATATTGCCGTAAAGCGGCTTGCGTCGGTAATTCCAATATCTTTGCCAGAATCATTGAAGTCGCTTGCGGTTTTTTCTTGCAGGTGGATCTCAGATGAAAATAAGCCCCACGATCTTCCACCTGTACAGGTTCTTTTGTGGCTGTGGCGATCAACACCGCGAGACCACAGGCGTGCAGCACGTCAAAGAATTCACTACCAATTTTTGCGACGCACCATATTTGATGTTTTTTCATGGTCTTACTCGTGTCTTCACTAACCCCATACCACGTGCCGTTTGATAACCCACGCCGGTAAAAAATGCGAGGCGCGTAAGTTGGCTAAGCGCTTCTTGATAAGCTGGTAGTTTTTCTAAACAGCTGTAGGTGAGACTCCCAATAAAACCGATTTGTGTGCGCTCTGTAGTATGGAAGAGGCGTGTTTCTAGGTGCTGGATTTGTGAAATGACACAACCGCCTTCTTGGAGAAATTGCTCGAAGGCATCGGGGAGTGGTTCACCACCTATTGCTATCCATCGCCTCGCCAAGCCACTAAATACATCCACAGGTTGAGGAAGCAATTCCACAAACTTTTTCCCGTGACGATTTTGTTTGGTAATTGCTGTAGGAGTTACAAAACTGAAATGAAAATGTGCGCCACGTTCGCCCGTCAAATCCGCTAAGTTGCAGCTACCACCCCATTCTGCGTCAGTGAGGTTAATATCAGTGACTTCATAACGGTTCTGCTTGAGTTTAATCTCCGGGTGTAATATGAAGGCTTGTAAAAGTGCGTGGGCATATGTCTGCCCTTCCTGCCCCCAAAAGGTTATCCGCAATGTGTTTTGATATTGACTATTGGGTGGCAGAATCGCGATCGTAAGGCATTTGTGCCGCGCTATCTTATCTAGGTTCTGCGCCATTTCGGGATTGATGTTGCCGAGTGTGCGGATGATCGCGGCGTGGGCATATTCACCCGCTTCCGTGGTCAACGGAGATGTTTTTTGTTTTGGTGTGAGGTGGATGAGAATTGCTATGAATGGCATGGCTTACCTTTGAGGGCGATTGGGGCGAATGGTGCCGTCCTGTCTAACGAGCTCTTGTGCCGTTACTTGGCACAGCACATCATTTACATTCTGTTTTATCCAACCGTAGCCTTCTGCTTCACGGGCTTGGTGTAGCTGGACTTTTTGCCCTTTCCAAAAAACAGAAAATGGACTGTTGTAATGCAAGCCGTCATATGCTAAGCATCCTACGTCGTCAATCACCACATCGCGCACCGGTAAAAGTTGAAGCAGGTTAGAGAACACTTCCACCGGATCGCGGTTGTAGCCGGTGAGATCGCGAAATTCATTGTCGTGTTGTTCACGCTCTTGAGATGGACTCGATCCCCACTGTAGCCTTATGTATCGCTCCATCTGCAATGTGAATTGTTGGAGGGTGAAGGAAGCCGGAGCCGCCTTCTCCCAAAAAGCTGAGAGACCTTTTATTGCCCACGCTGGACAGGGTTGCTCAGATATTTCGACCTGCAATCTACGGCAAAAGTCTAAGCAATTGGGCGTTGGCGATGAGTCACAGTTGAGCCGAGCAGGCAAAGTCAAAACGAGACCCTTGGCTCCATCTTTATGTGGCCGACGCTTGGCGACAATGGCGTCGTATAAAACAAGACTCCTGTGACTTGATGATTTGGAAGAGGGCGCTATTTGAAATGCTATGACTTGGCGCGGACACTGGCTGACAATGCAAGTGATCACAGGATGGATAGCACGCCCTCTCTCTAACAGCAGGGGAACCTTAGGCTCGAAAGTTACCAAATACCATTCTGTGCAGACTCTGGAGATAGTAACGTCCTGTGCTATTTGCCTTTTGCCTTCCAGATAAACGCAAATAGCCCAGATGGCTTCAGGCGTTGGAGCTGCGCCTCCACTGTGTTGCGCCATTTGAGCAATCATATAATGGACTGTTTCGATGCTGCGCGGTAAAGATGCGCAATAAAGCTTCTCAATTTGTTGATACACTCCTAACGTAACGCCTGCGAAAATCTGGCGTATTTCTGCCAGAGATAAGACGTAGCAATTTTTACCCCACCATTTGGCTTGTACACGAAGCACCTGAAGTGGTGATGGCAAAGTTGCCTGATGCGCCAGGATCGTAGACTGTAAAGCGTGATAAAAAATGCGCTGGCAGATTTCATCCTGCAATTGCAAAGTAGTTAACGAAAAACGTTGGTTCATGACCTACTGTTCCTGTCACCCTTCCAGTTTTTCCGCTCTTCAGACTCCATTTCTAGGTCCCCCCGATTTTCAGCCGGCGGCGAATCTTCCTGATCTTCTGATCGAATCTGCGATGAGGTCCTTGTCCACTGCAACGCTTCTAGGATGCATTCCTGATCAATGTGCAGTTTGCTGAAGGCCACTGCAGTTTGACTGGCTGTTTGCAGTACATTGCGCAGATTGCGGAACGAATTACCGACTCGTTTATAGATAAGCTGACCCAGAATACGATCCTCCTCATCTTTCGGGTTATAGCGCCATAACGGAAAAACTAGCCCCGGAAGTACTATGTCAAGTATTTCACTCTCAGTCAGCAAGGGAAACTGCATTCGCAAACCGATCCGGCTGCTAAAAGTCTCATAGCGATTAATGGTTTGTTCAATCTTTGGCAAACCAACCACGACCATGTTGCAGCCAGTGCTGTCGAAGATGCTGCGTAATAGGTCAAACGTTTGATCGTTGAGATGGTTAGCTTCATCGAGGACAAGTAATTTGATTCCATTCGAAATGAGAACACGTACTACCTGACGCCTGAGTTGATGTGCTGTTAGGTTGCGTGGGCGTTCTTGAAGTACTATGAAAATGTCGCCGACCAGTGATTTGGGCGTGGCACCAGGAGTGATCTTGATTGGGAGAATAGCAGGCAACCCTGTTTGCGGGTTTGACTGCAATTTGGAAATTTTGTAGCTGATAGCGATCGTTTTACCAATTCCTGCGCGTCCAATGATCAGCCCTATAGTTTGGTAACGTCGCGTCGGGTCTATCATCAAATCAAAAAAGGCATCGCAGTCTCTAACCCCTTGGGTTTGAATGAGGGGTTGGTCGGGAGGAAGTGAGTCTTCAAATTCGGCGAATTGAAAATTCATGAAGTTCCTCCCTTCTTCTTTTGAATCTCATCCAGTAAATTACGACGCTGGATTTTGGCTGGTGCGGGTGGCCGAGGCGGAGTGACTGGCTTGTTTTGTGGTTCAGGAGAGGGAGGTTCTTCTCTTGAATCCGAATCGTTATTTTTTAAAGAATCTTTGGCTTTTTGGATTCTGGAGCGGATATGTTCCCGTTGGTTTTTTTGTGCCTGGCGTATTTCGTTCGGTGTGACTTCTTTGCCGCGTGGCGAATCTAAATCGAATGCAGTGCAGAGCCATTGTTCTTCGCCCTTTTGGTTGCGGACAAAAATTTCAATTTCTTCAGGCGGGGCGTAGCCGGGGGTGCGGCGAACGATGACTTTCTCGCTGACAAAGCGACTTAACTCGGTATGCCAGTAGATCTTTCCCTCAAAGTAAATCCCCTTTTTCGTGACCTCGCGTATTGTGGAAGGCATCAGTAATCGATCCAGCTGATGGACATCAACAGGCGTTACAAAACAATGCGTCTGCCAATAGTCTGCCGGTGAGGCTTTTAGTTCCGAGTGCTCTTCAAGATGGTACTGTTGAATAAACTCGTGCAACTTAGCCTTGAAATCATCCGGAGTTAGCGTCGCTTTAGCAGTTGGATTTCGCTCAACAACATTTGAACCCACATAACCCGGAAGCGTTGACCACAAGCGCGTGTTCAGCGTACCAAAGAATCGCTCCACCACACCTTTGTGCTGTGGCTGATGCGGCGCACAGTAATTGAGATCGATTCCTAATTCTTTGGCCAAGAGTGCGACGTGATCCGCGCGATACTCTTTACCATTGTCCACCCAAATTTCATTAGGAACGCCCCCGAAAGGCTTGTCTGCTTCCGTGAGAAGACTTTGTCGAATGGCTTCGGCGATTGTGTACTTATCGGGGCGATCATAGGTGAGGACATATGCAACGACAACGCGCGAGAAAGACTCTATCGCTAGCGTGAGCCATAAGCGAATTTCGCCACTCTTCGTTTTGAATTTCTTTTTTCGCTGGTCAAGGGAGAGATTGTCAATCAATGTAGAGTCGATTAAATATACGGCTCGAAGCTCATCGCTTCGAATCATGCGGAACGTAAAGCGATAGTTGTTCCTGAATTGTTTTTCCCGTTTATCTGCCAAGGCTTTCACGGGCTTGGGGATATTGGCGATAATCTCGCGGACTTGCCATTTGCTGGGAGCAGCAAGATCTCTCTTTACTGCTTCCTCGCGGGCCCTGTTATAGACGGCCCTGCACGACCAACCCGGATTGGTCAAACGAATATCTTCGACCAACTCCACCATGGCGGGAGCGAGTCCGTGATGATTTCCTCGGTCCCTTCGGATTTTGCGAGCTAGCGCATAAATTCCTTCCAGTCTAGCTCCTTGTATGTGCCGCCACAGGCTTCGAGATGAAACACCACTCGTCTTTGCTAGAGTATCCACTTCTTTGCGCGAGTTGTTAGGTTTCGCCAAAGCCTCTTCAATTTGGTCATGATATTTGGCAATTTTCTTTAACTCATCATCGGAAAGCACGACGGAATGATTGCTACGCCTAGAAGTTGAGTATCTTTTCTCTGGATTGTATTTTGGGGTGAGACCTAGTAAACCACCAACGCGATAGCGAGTGAGCCAGCGAATAGTGGTGCGTGGCCGCCAATTATTTTTCTCGCCGATTAGCCTAATGTCTTCTTCGCTCAGTATTTCTTTGTCTGCGATAGGGATCAGCTTTTCACACATAGTTGTGGCAGATTCGAGTAGGATCTGATCCGACTCATCCCAAGATGGATAGAGTCCCAGCAGTTTTTCCTTCATATTGCCTTGATGCCAGGATTTCAAGTGATGTTTAGGAATCTTTGTTCGGCTGCTTTGGACGACAAAATCTCGATCACTGGGCAAAGTTTTTTCACACAGTTTTCCAAGCACCTGTAATCGACGCTCTGCCTCTTTTTTTCGGGCCTCTTGGATATTAATGGGGTGCATAAGTAAACTCCTTATTTGTCAGATAATTGTCCTTCGCGTTATTTCGATGATGTTCTCAATACTTCGTCTTGCAATTTTATTGAAGCAACACATGCTGCATCCCGAATTAATCGACGGAGGTAAGCCGCCTCTGACAGCTCTTCCAGTTCCGCGAGACGCTTCAACTCTGCTCGTTGCTTTGTGCTTAAGGTGAAACTGAAACGAATTTTTTGATTTTCCATAATTTCTCGCAATAGGGTGGATATGTAACGACCATAGCCATATCTTGCGAATATGATGCTGAAATAACACAGTTCTGATACCGTTATGATGATGCTTTTTTAGCACGAGACGAAGTATCTGAGTCGGTAAATTCAATTTTCTTTGCGGCGGCTTGCGGAATAAGAAACGCCCTTGTTTCAAGGGCGTTTGTTGTAAAGCGGGAAACGGAAATTGTGAATTACCGTTTATTGATACAGGCGTTTGCGGTACGCAGGTTTATCTGAGATGAAATCTTTGAATTGCTCCTGTTCTTGTGCGGTTAACACTTTGTAGATATTTCGAAGGTTATCTCGTATCGCATCAACAGAGACGCCATTAAGTATGGCGAATGTCTTTAGCGATTTGTCCTTGCTATTCATCCACGCCCTAACTGAGTTTGTATACAGGGGCATCTTCTCGGCATGGGGTCCATAAGGCCTACGCGCTTGATTGTTGGGCACAACTGTTATCACTGTATTGATCACATCTTGGACTGCTATATGGAATTGATCGATGGAATCGTAGGGTGATTCGCAGTTCGTCTCGGTGCGTACGATCAGATTGAGCGACTCGAGCCGGCTCAGAAGTGATCGATATAGTTGGTGATGGGCATTGTCTGGAGCGGCGTTGCCGCATACCAAGTAACATTCAGTGCATTGGTCGGTAACTCGATAAGCCATGATAGTAATGTCTCGACCATCTATCGTGGCGGAAATTCCTTGTATCCCGTACACAGGGTCCGTCGTGGCTTTCTTAAATGCAAACGGGATTTGTGCCTCTAGGCTGCATTTTGCTAAGTTTCGGACTGTGTCTTCCAAAGATGCGTTAAGCAACAGGCGCACGTTCATTAAAGTGCAGTAATGCTGTTGCTGCATTGGTTGTTTCTGTCTATCGACATAGGGTAACCTCCTAGTAGCTGCGGTAACCGCTATCATGGTTTTGATGGCAGTAATACCATTGGCTCCCAAATATTGGGAGCGGTAGATGGAGCGATCTTGGTGCAGCGGGTTTAATGGCTTGTAGCCAAGACATGTAGTGAAACGGGGTTCTGGCTCACTCATGATGTTCCACCTATACCTCACTCGTTTGAGTTGTACATTACGACGAAGGTATCCGGTAACATACATCTCATCACGCAGTATTGGATATTGCTGAAAGCGTTTCTTGTATTTCGATGGGCACATCTCCTTAATGTGCCGGATAACATACATCTCATCACGCAATATTGGATACAGCTGAAAGCGTTCCTCGTATTTCGATAGGCACATCTCCTTAATGTACCGGATAACATACATCTCATCACGCAATATTGGGTACTACCGAAAGCGTTTCTCGTGTTTCGATAGGCACATCTCCTTGTTGTTTGGCGTGCAGCGTCAACGTTTGGCATAATATGGTAATGAGTATATATTCTTTGTGCGTTGCGTCAACAAAACGTGCAATCCTAATCTTTTTTGCTGCCAACTTTGTACCTGACACAAGAATTCCTTGTTAGAACGGGCAGTATGTGGCTGCGGCTCTCGATATTAGTCTGGTTGTTTCTGTTGGCGTTGGCTTTTCGGCAGAAACGATTGACTGAGTTTGTTTTTGATCGCTCAGATAAACAGCTGGACGAAAAACTGCGCCAGCTGCTAGACCGATTATGCGAGAGGGCAGGGGTGCCGGAGCTACGCCCATCACAATTGATTCATTTCGTTCGCCTTGATCTGTTACAGATTCTTCCCAACCTTAATCTGGCGGTCTTGACGGGTCAGATCCCCTTTGCTCCGATACCGGCCGATCAAGTCTATGAACGGCTGACGGGAAAGCCGCCCACAGAATCTCTGCGCCCATGGGATTCAGGAAACGGCTCAATGCTCGCGCCGGTTGACGATTGCGAAATGATTGACAGCGCAGTTGATGACACAATATTGTGGAGTATGTACGATGAAGCGCTTACCGGAAATGCAGTTCTCACTTCGCACTTGGAGTCTCTTTTTCACTCAACACCTCACCGAGTGGTGAAACAGCTCGAAAAATGGTGCAACGAGCAGGATGAGCAATTATCCAAGGAAAGCAATGTGCCGCGTTTCAATGTGCTTTGGCTGGTGCAGTGGTTGTTAGATATGACTCGCGATCGCGCTATCAAGCCACCTTCACGAGGGGCGTATTGGGCCGCCGTGCTGCGTGTTCTGCGACTCTACCCGGTAATAGTCGTTAATCAAGTTGATCAGAATCTGTTGCAAGAGGCATTGGAGTTTTTGCCAGGACAGACAGCTAAATTAACTAAAACAGCTTGGAAGCGACTCGCGAATTTTCTCAAACGTTCGGGCTTAGCCGTGCCAGACATACAGTGGCGACGTATTAAAGTGAGTGTCACCTCTCAACCTGTGCGCATCCTCGATGAACGAACTCTCAATGAAACGCTTAACGTGCTGGCAAAACCTTTTCGGCGTGCCTTACGCGCGGGTCGGTGGCTTGGACTTCGTGTGAGTGAAGTATGCAAACTGCGATGTGACGATTTTGATCTGACGGGAATCCCTTATGTGATAGTGCCTTGTTCGAAGCGCGACCGTTCTCGCCGTATTTCACTGGATTCCTTGCCTGGCGAACGCCTTAATGCGTTGCGTCAATACATTGAACACCAACGTAAGAAATTTGGCGCAGACGCGCCTTTCATTGATGATCAGGGGGAACCGCTTGACCCGGAACAAGTGTCGAGTGAAGTTGGATCAGCATTTGAGCGAATAGGTAAGCGCTCCAAGCAACTGGAAGGTTTATCATTGGTGTTTCATGCGGCACGCAAGGGGCGGGCGTTCGAATTATATGAAAAAGAGGGGGACGTGAGATATGTCTCATTAGAATTGGGGCATGCTTTACCGGTCACCACAGTGGGATCGTATTTGCATCCGCTCGATCTGCAAACAGCTTGCTTGATGGCGAAGTGGGATACGCCACTTAACACGGAGCCGTTGCACATCCCCCTAATGGCGTTAGCGATCTTGCTGGGAGTTGATCGCAGCCGCATAAGGCAATTGATTAAAGAGTATAGCAACGCAGAGCAGGAGAAAAAAGTACACTTTATTTCGGGAAAGTCGATGCCTAATAAAGACCAACTCAGTGGAGCTGCTCTGCGCGCTCATTACGTAACTGTGTCTGATGCATTTTATTTCCTTATGAGGATTCTGCGCAAGCAATGTGTCATTTGATGTGACTCCTTGTCACGAACGTGTTGTTATTTGTAATATTGCCGGTTTGCGCGATGCCTCACTGTGGCGCAGTGGTTGGGTCACAATCCGTATTGCATAGACGTGACGTATGCATATATACCGCTGCGTTCAGAAAAAACGTGGATGCCAACTATTTATCTTGAACTGTTTGCATCACAATCATCAATGGATTGACGAGTCTTTCACTTCCTCACCCATCCCCTTCTTTGTAATTCGGCCATCAGCGTTCGCGCATTATCAGCCGGGGTCGCCGTTGTTGTTTGCAACACTATATCCGCGGTCAACGGTTCTTCATAAGGATCGTCAATTCCTGTTACACCTTGCACTTCGCCGCGCCGTGCTTTAGCATACAACCCTTTCACGTCGCGTTGCTCACAAACATCTAGCGGCGTGTTGACGTAAACCAGCACGAACCCATCTACGCCAACCATCTCGCGCACTTGGTTGCGCGCCGCGCGGTAGGGGCTGACGGCGGCACAGATCGCTACCCCATTGTGCCGCACTACTTCAGATGCTACGAACCCGATTCGTAAAATGTTTGTGTCGCGATCCTCTTTTGAAAACCCTAAACCTTTGGAAAGATGTGTCCGCACCACGTCGCCATCTA
>ORJL011164147.1_pt1 | contig 14242 bp, 12 predicted proteins | sample 1779941 | NCBI WGS metagenome assembly ORJL01 (sample SAMEA104232317, study PRJEB22302) | groundwater metagenome | biome: forest; feature: aquifer; material: groundwater | place: USA | collected 2011-08-07 | depth 5.8 m
CAAAGGACTTGCGTCGGGCAATCCGCCGCATGTCGTTGGTCATCGGTCGCGGGTCCGACTTTTCGGACAGGCTCGTCAGCCCGCAGGGTCCGGTGCGCGCCGACCAGAACGAGCCCGCGAAGCGGGCGGCAGAGGGCCGCAAGATCGGCCATGCACCCGCGTCCGTAGGATCGCTTGACGCGGCCGGGGCCGTCTGCTACTCTCCCGCTCACGTGAGTTCGACACCGCGAGGAGGCAGAGGAATGCGGAAGAAGGTCTTCCAGAAGGACGTCGCGAAGCTCGCCGGTGTGGACCGGACGACCGTCTCGAAGATCCTCACGGGGTATCCGCACGACACCTTCCCGCCGGACACGATCCAGAAGGTCTTCGAGGCCGCCCGAAAGCTCTCCTACCAGCACGTCGCCCTCCTCGACCCGAAGCGCCGCTCGTCGAAGCGCAAGAGGGTTCAGCTCCGCGCGAAGGTGATGTGCTACCTCGACGGCGGCCGCCCGTTCGCGGAGTACCAGTCGCGCGTCATCGACATCGCGGTGAACGGGATGCTCCTGGAGGCCCTGGAGGGGGAGAAGCGGTTCCTCCCGTGCGAGCCGTTCTACTTCGAGATCGAGCTCGCGGGCCCGTTCCTCGAGGGGATGCGCTGCCGCGCGATGCCCGTCCGCTTCGTACGCGACGGGAAGCGGATGGGGCTCGCCGTCGAGATCCAGGACCTCACGCCGCTCGACCGCGAGAAGATCGCCAACTACGTGAACTCGCTCTAGACGCGGCGGCGGCGTGCCGCAATTCCAATTCCAACAGCCAACTCCAAGAAACTCTAACTCCAATTCCCACTCCAAGGGCCCTTGGAGTTGGAATTCGAGTTGGCGTTTCTTGGAGTTGGCTGTTGGAGTTGGAGTTCGCGGTCACCGCCCCGGGATCCGCGAGTTTTCGCGCTCAATTGCTTGACCGCGTTTCCGGGCCGCCTATAATCCCTGCCCCATACGGCGAGCGATGTGCGCGCCGGGGGTTGTGTGGCAAGGAGGTAGCTCGTGAACAAGGCTTGCCTGTCCGGGTATGCGGCAAAGACGATGGGTTCGTCGAAGGCCGCGTCTGAGCGCTGGGTGAACTGCGTGCTCGACGGGATCAAGAAGGGCCTCAAGAAGGGCGAGCAGGTCCAGCTCATCGGCTTCGGCACGTTCCGCGTGCGGCAGAACAAGGCGCGCAAGGGCCGGAACCCGCGGACGGGTGCGCCCCTCCAGATCAAGGCGTCGAAGACCGTCACGTTCCGCGCGGGCAAGCAGTTGAAGAAGTCCCTGTAGGGCCACGCCGCGGCCGGCCGGCGGCCGCAACTCCAACTCCAACAGCCAACTCCAAGAAACGCCAACTCGAATTCCAACTCCAAGGGCCCTTGGGGTTGGAATTGGATTTGGGGTTTCTTGGAGTTGGCTGTTGGAGTTGGAGTTGCGGCCGCTTCCATTTAACCACCCCGGCCGCTATACTCGCCGCCCTCGCCGAAGGAGGTCCCCTCATGCAGCGGTTCCAGGGCGTCGACTTCTACGATCTCGACTCGCTCCTCTCCGACGAGGAGAAGATGGTCCGGAACACCGTCCGCGACTGGGTCGAGGAGCGGGTGATCCCGATCATCGAGAAGCACAACCGCGAGTGCACCTTCCCCCGCGAGCTGGTCCCGCAGATGGGCGAGCTCGGGATGCTCGGGGCCTCCCTGCACGGCTACGACTGCGCGGGGATGAACAACGTCGCGTACGGCCTCATGCTCCAGGAGCTGGAGCGCGGCGATAGCGGCCTGCGGTCGTTCTGCTCCGTGCAGAGCTCCCTCTGCATGTACCCGATCTTCACGTTCGGCAGCGACGAGCAGAAGCAGAAGTGGCTCCCCCCGATGGCGAAGGGGCACAAGATCGGCTGCTTCGGCCTGACCGAGCCAGACTTCGGATCGAACCCGAGCGGGATGCTGACGAAGGCGGTGAAGAAGGGGAGCAAGTGGGTGCTGAACGGCACCAAGATGTGGATCACGAACGGGTCGATCGCCGACATCGCCGTCGTCTGGGCGAAGACCGAGGACGGGACGGTGCGAGGGTTCCTCGTCGAGAAGGGGACGCCCGGCTACACCTCCGTGGAGACCAAGGGGAAGCACTCGCTCCGCGCGTCGGTGACGAGCGAGCTGCACTTCGCGGACTGCGAGATCCCGGCGGACGCGGTGCTGCCGAAGAGCGACGGCCTCAAGGCGGCGCTCATGTGCCTGAACCAGGCGCGGTACGGGATCGCATGGGGCGCGATCGGCGCGGCGATGGCGTGCTACGACTGCGTGCTCTCCTACTCGAAAACTCGGACCCAGTTCGACCGTCCGATCGCGGGGTTCCAGCTAACGCAGCACAAGCTGGTCGAGATGGTCACGGAGATCACGAAGGCGCAGCTCATGTGCCTGCAGCTCGGGCGCCTGAAGGACGCGGGGAAGGCGATCCACGTGCAGGTGTCGATGGCGAAGCGGAACAACGTCGCGCAGGCGCTCGACATCTGCCGAGCGGCGCGGGAGATCCTCGGGGCGAACGGGATCCTCGACGAGTACCCCGTAATGCGGCACATGGCGAACCTGGAGAGCGTGAAGACCTACGAGGGGACGCACGAGATCCACACGCTGATCATCGGTCAGCACATCACGGGGATCCAGGCGTTCACGTAGCGACCGGGCATGGTTCAGATCGGGGTCACAGATTCTCCCCGTTCGTAATCGTAGTCGTAATCGTAGTCGTAATCGTTCAGGCCAAAACGATTACGACTACGATTACGACTACGATTACGAACGCCGTGGATCGGTGTCGCCGAGAAGCGCCATCGATTGAGCCACGCCGGCGGCAGGGGAGGAGGAGTCGTGAAGCGAAAGCTCGCGCTGGCCCTCATTGTCGGCGCCGTTCTCCTCGCGGCATTCCTGGCGCGCGGCCGGTTCCGGTACCCCCCTGCGGCCTGGAGCCGCATCGGCCCCTACGGCGGCGGCCTGGTCACGGGCCTCGCGGTCAATCCCCTCCACCCCGAACGTCTCGTCGTCACAACCAGCCGGCCAATCGAGGAATCCGGATCTCGGATCTACTGGAGCGTGAACGGGGGCGCCTCCTGGACGGAGGCGACGCTGCTCGAGCCGCCCGAGAAGGACAACCATACCGCCAACCCCTGCGTCGGCGTCGTCGGCGACCCCGCGCAGCCCAACCACTTGATCGCCCCTGAGACCGAGTCCACCTGCTGGCACTCCTCGGACGGCGGGCGCACCTGGTCTGCGGCCGCGCTGCCGGGCCGACGCAATCGGACCTACGGCCCCAGCGCGCCGAGCGCTGTGCCTGTCGCGTGGATCCCCGGCAGGCCTGGCGTCGCCGCGATCGTCTGGAGTCCCGATTCCGGGGGCGCTTCGGCCCTCTTCCGCACCGAGGACGCAGGAGCGACGTGGAAGAGACAGGACGACCTGCCGGCCGCGTTCGAGTCGCTGGTCCCGGTCGCGGGCAAGGATGCCAGGCTGCTCGGACTCAATGGCGAGCGCGGGCAAACCGCCTACACGAGCCGCGACGGCGGCGTGAGTTGGGTTTGTGAGGGATCGCGGATCGACAAGGAGGCGAGCTTCGCGAAGGCGCTGTGCGGAACCGACGCCGCCTCGCCCCTGCCGAAGCTCCAGCCCGAGGACCACCCGGAGAACTTCCAGGAGAGTTTTTTCTGGCCCGACGGAGCGGGAGGGGCCTTCGCGGTCTATGAATCCTACTTGCGCAGCTCGGAGGCGAAGGACCATGTGAAGAGCCTCGCGGATCCCGTCTCCATCCTCTACCACTGGCCGGCCCAGGGGCCGGCGTGGAAGCGGCTCGGTCGGATTCCAGCGCGTCACCGCGGGGGTTTCCTGCCCGTCTGGGCCTCGGTCGCGGGCGGACCTCGAGCGACGGTGTATGTGGCCGCGGGGGATCGCGGCCTCTTCGCCAGCGACGACGACAGTCAGACGTGGCGCCCCTGCACGAAGGGGATCGCGGAGCTCCGCGTGGACGCGCTCGACTGCGCGGGCGGGTGGGTCGCCGCCGCCACGCCGCAGGGTGTCTTCGAGACGACCGATGCCGGTGCCACTTGGCAGCGCGTCGGCGGCGATGCGACGGGGCCCTTCGACGACAGACCGAACCCTCCAGCTCGCGACGAGTCGGGGCGTCCTGCGCCGGACGCGCTGATCCGACGCAGACACTCCCTTGGGAGCGCGTGACGCCGATGCAAATGCCATCGAACGGGTGCTGGGTGAACGACGCGGCGGGGCTCTCGCGCCTCTGCGAGCAGATCGCCGCGAGCCCTGTCGTCGCCCTCGACACGGAGTTCGCGACGGAGAAGCGGTACTACCCCCGCTTCGATCTCCTCCAGGTCGGGACCCCGGCGCTCCTCGCGGCCGTGGACGTCCACGCCCGCATCGACCTGGCCCCGCTGATGGACCTCCTCGCCGACCCGGCCCGCACGACCGTCCTGCACGCGGGCGGCACCGACGTCGCGCTGCTGCTGCGTCGGGGGGGCAAGATGCCCGGGACGCTGTTCGACACCCAGGTCGCCGCGGCGATGGCGGGATTCGGTCCCCAGGTCGGCTTCGCCGCCCTCGTCGAGTCGCTGACGGGGACGACCCTTGCCAAGACGGAGACGCTCATCGACTGGAGCCAGCGGCCCCTCGGCCCCGAGCAGCTCGAGTACGCCCTCGACGACGTCCGCTACCTGTTCCCCATCCACGAGGCGCTCGTCGCGCGCCTTGGGTCGCTGGGGCGGGGCGACTGGCTCGCGGAGGAGATGCGGCGCCTCTTCTCGGCGGATCGCTTCCGGGAGGAGGACCCGAGCGAGTGCTGGCGCGACGTGCGAGGCATGTTCGGCCTGACCCCGAGGCAGCTCGCGATCGCGCGCGAGGTCTGCGTCTGGAGGGAGACGACCGCCAGGAAGAGGGACGTGCCGCCGCGGTTCCTGCTCCAGGACGACGTGATCGCGCACATCGCGCGCCGCGCCCCCTCCCGCCTCGGCGAGCTGCGGGAGATCCGCAAGATCCACCCGGAGACCCTCTCGACGAACGGCGACGCGATCGTGAACGCGGTCCGGCGCGGCGCCGCGGTGCCGGAGGAGTCCCTCGCCGTGTTGACCGCCTCCCCGGAGGCCGAGGCGATCGCGCCGGGCATCACCACGCTCCTCGACGCGTTCCTGCGCGCGAGGGCGGAGGAGCTGTCGATGGCCGCGTATTTGCTCTGCCCCGCCGGCGAGCTCGCGCAGCTCGTGCGCGACGTGCGCGCCGGAGTGGAGTCGCCCGTGAGCCTGCTCGCAGGGTGGCGGCGGGACCTCATCGGTCAGGACGTCGCGCGCCTCGTGAGGGGAGAGGCGGCGATCCGGATCGATCCGGCGGCGGGGAGGATCGTGCTCGAGGCGGTCCGGGGCGGCGCGTCGGAGTGAGCGGAGGCGCCGAACTCCAATTCCAACAGCCAACTCCAAGAAACTCCAACTCGAATTCCAATTCCAAGGGCCCTTGGAGTTGGAATTCGAGTTGGGGTTTCTTGGAGTTGGCTGTTGGAATTGGAGTTGCGACCCGCAGGGCGCCTAGTCGCGTTCCAAGTACGTGTAGCCCGCCAGCCCCTCCTCGTACATCTTCAGGAGCTGCTTCGACTGCTCGAGGGTGATCCGCTTCGAGCGCAGCGAGTTCTCCGCCGAGCGCCGCACGCGGTCCACCAGATCCTCCTTCGAGTACGAGACGTACTTCAGCACGTCCGTCACCGTGTCGCCCGTCACCACCTGCTCGATCCGATAGTCCCCGTCCCCGGGCTCGACCGAGACGTGCACCGTGTTCGTGTCCCCGAACAGGTTGTGCAGGTCCCCCAGGATCTCCTGGTACGCCCCGACCATCATGATCCCGAGGTAGTAGTCCTCGCCGGGCGGGACGGGGTGCAGCTCCAGCACGTGCTTCACGTCGTGCAGGTCGATGAAATTGTCGATCTTCCCGTCGCTGTCGCACGTGATGTCCGCCAGGATCGCCCGCCGCGTCGGCGCCTCGTTCAGCCGATGGATCGGCAGGATCGGGAAGAGCTGGTCGATCGCCCAGGAGTCGGGCAGCGACTGGAACATCGAGAAGTTGCAGAAGTAGGTGTCCGAGAGGACCTTCTCCAGCCCCTCCAGCTCCTCCGGCCGGTGCTCCAGCTCGCGCGTGATCCGCAGGATCTTCTGGCAGATCCCCCAGAACAGGTTCTCCGCCAGCACCCGCTCCGTCAGCGACAGGTGTCCCAGCGCAAAAAGCGACAGGCACTCGTCCTTGTCCTCCAGCGCGTCGTGGTAGGTCTCGAGGAAGTTCTTCCTCGTCACGTCGCGGTACGCGTCGAAGAGGTTCTTGATCAGCGAGTGCGAGTCCGGCGGCAGCGTGTCCGGCGGCTTCACCTCGAAGAACTCATGCACGCCGAGCACGTTCACGACGAGCATCGCGTGGTGCGCGACGACCGCGCGGCCCGACTCGGAGACGATCGTCGGATGCGGAACCCCTTCGATGTCGCACATGCCCTGGACCGCGAAGATGATGTCGTTCGCGTACTCCTGCACCGTGTAGTTCATCGAGGAGTCGTAGTTCGTCTGCGACCCGTCGTAGTCGACGCCCAGGCCGCCTCCGACGTCGAGGTAGCGCAGGTTCGCGCCCATCTTGTGCAGCTCGACGAAGAACCGCCCCGCCTCGCGCAGCGCGTTCTTGATCGGGCGGATCGAGGAGATCTGCGAGCCCAGGTGGAAGTGGACGAGCTGCAGGCAGTCGAGCATGTCCCACCCGCGCAGCTTGTGCACCGCGTCGAGCATCTCGCGCGCGGAGAGGCCGAACTTCGAGCGGTCGCCGCCCGACTGCTCCCAGCGGCCGGAGCCGCGCGTGGAGAGCTTCGCCCGAATCCCGATCACGGGCCTCACGCCGGTCTGGAGCGAGACCTGGCGGATCAGGTCCAGCTCCGACGGCTTCTCCAGAACGAGGATGATCTTGTTCCCCAGGCGGGAGCCGAGGAGGGCGGTCTCGACGTACTCCTCGTCCTTGTACCCATTGCAGACGATCAGGGCCTCCTCGGTGTCGAGCATCGCGAGCACGGCGAGGAGCTCGGGCTTGGAGCCCGCCTCGAGGCCGTAGTTGTACGGCTTCCCGAACTTCACGATCTGCTCGACGAGGTGACGGTCCTGGTTGACCTTGATCGGGTAGACGCCGCGGTACTCCCCCTTGTAGCCGTACTCCTGGATCGCGCGGCGGAAGCTCTCGTGGATCGTCTTGATCCGCTCCTCCAGGATGTCGTGGAAGCGGATGAGGAGGGGCAACCCGATCCCGCGGCCCTCGAGCTCGTCGACCAGCTCCTTCACGTCGATCGTGGACTTCCCCTCGCCGTGGGGGTGGCAGATCAGGTGCCCTGCGTCGTTCACGGAGAAGTAGCCGCAGGCCCAGCCGCGCACGGCGTAGGTGTCGATCGAGTCCGCCACGGACCAGCGTCGCAGGAGGTCGGTCGTCGTCATCTCCAGGGATCCCCGACAGTACACGTGAAACCTGCTATGTACCTTCCGGGAGTCCCGGCGGGAAGAGAAGTTTTCCATCGAAGGGAAGCTCCCGGACTTCCCGCGGATCCCTCCCAGCATGGGGCGACCAGCGGGCAGTCGATTCGCTCCGCGGCGCGATTTTTTTCGGACCGATGTCGGCCGATCTCGGTCCGCGTCACTTCGTCGCGATCCCCGGGTTGAATACCGCCCTTCTCCGGCGTATGATGCTGGCATGAGCGTGAGGATTGGCGTCTTGATCCCGGACCCGCCGGTCGGTCCCCCGCGCAGGCGCAAGGGACTCATCCGGATCGGCTACCTCCGCATCATCGAGGGAGCCAAGCGCACCCATGGGCGTCCGCGTCCGCGTAAGAATCGAAGGCCCTGACGGGCGCGTCCTCGAGTCCGTCGCTCTCCTCAACGGGGGATTCGACACGCGGGATCCTCACATCCTGCTTCCCGGGGAAGCCGCCAGGAAGCTGTTTCCGCACCCCATGAAGGGAAAGCGGATCACCGCACGCACCGCCGACCACGAAGCGACCATGACACGCCCCGTCGATGCACTTGTGATGCGAGTGCTGTCCGACGACCGTGAGGGGCCCGCAGTCGCCTGCAGGGCGCTTGTCGCGCCCCATGCGGACGAGATCCTCCTGAGCGATAGCGCCATCGATGCCGTGGGTGTGGGAATTCGGAGCTTCGGGGGCGGACTCTGGCAATTCGTAGGCGAGTCTCGAACGAGATCCAGCGAGGAGTCGGAGACCTGGTAGAGGCGGGCGGCGACGCCCTTCAGCACCTCTCCGTAGCGCGCAGCGAGCGCCGGTCCGCAGCGCGGTCGTCGGGAGGACGGTCAGTCGCGCGCAGTCAGGATGATGGCGCCCTGATCGATGCAGAGCCGCAGGCGAACGCTACTCCTTCACCTTGAACTCGCGCAGGGCGCCCTGCCACCAGACGTCCCATTTGCTCGCGTTGTTCGCGTTGTTCTCGCCCGTGATCTCCTCGAGCGCGGCGCCGGCGGCTGCGTGCATTTTCTCCGAGGCGTCCTGGCCGATGACGCCGTCCTTCGAGGGGACATCCCACTTGAGGAGGCCGATGAGCGGGGGAATGGCGGACGCCGATTTGATGCACTTCGTCGCCTTCAGCGCATCGGCGGCCGCGGCGTTCACCTTCCAGCGCTTCCCGTCGCGCTTGCCGACCTGCGCGACGTAGGTGGCGATCCCCTCCTTGAACTTCAGGCGCCCGAGGAGGCTGAAGGCCATCTCCGCGATGTCCACGTTCGTGTCGTTCACGTGCCCGGTGAGGTCGCCCGACTTGATCTTGTCGTTCTGGACGCGCAGCTCCAGCTCGAGCCTCGCCAGCTTCTGATTCGTGCCCCCCTCGCCGTAGAGGGAGAGCAGCTCCTCGTTGGTCTTCGAGGCGAACTTGTCGCGGAACATCGAGTAGCCGAAGTAGAGCGCGACCCCAATCGCCGCGATGATCAGGGCCTTCTTCGGGGTGATGGTCATCGGTCTCCTCCCTCGGAATGGGCCGCGATCCTAGCTCCGCCGGGGGGGCGTTGCAAACCGAATCGACGGGTGCTATGATCCGCCCCGTGAAACGCCAGGAATCACCGAGGAAAGGAAGCGACCTCCGCCGGCCCGGGCGCTCGGGGTCGGGCTCCCGAGCCCTCCTCGGGGCCCTCTTCACGATGACCGCCATCGACCTCCTGTGCCAGGGGCGCCTGCAGGCGGGGATTGGCCTGCTGCCCGCCGAGGTCCTCCACGGGCACGTCTGGCGGCTGCTCACCTTCGGCCTCCTCCACGCGCACATCCCGCAGCTCCTCGGGAACGCCCTCGTCCTCTGGATCATCGCGCGCAAGGTCGAAGAGCGGTGGGGGACCGCGAAGTTCTTCGGCTTCTGGGTCTGCGGGACGATCGGGACCGCGGTCGTTGCGCTGCTCGTCGCGCCCACGATCGACAAGCCGTACCTCGGGGCCTCGGGCCCGACCCTCGCGCTCCTCCTGCCCTACGCGGCGATCTTCGGCAAGAGGCGGACCCTCGCGGGGCTGCGCGCGACCCAGGTCGCGGGTGTCCTCGCAGCGGTGTCGGGCGTCGCCGCGTGGCAGGTCGGCCTCCCCGTGGCCGCCTCCGCGTCGTGCTTCGGAGGTGTCCTCGCAGCCGCGGCGTGGCTCGCCACGGAACCGCGCGTCCTCCGCATGGCCGCGACCTCGCGCCGCCGCCGCCGCATCCGCGCGCAGCAGGAGCTCGTCGAGCTCCGCAGCCGCGTCGACGCCCTCCTCGACAAGATCCACGTCGGGGGGATGCGAAGCCTGACGCGTCGCGAGCGGGCGTTTCTCGACGACGCCAGCCGCGTGTATGCGGAGCAGGTCGGGGACGAGACGCGCAGCGGCGGCTAGCGCGAACTTCAACTCCAACAGCCAACTCCAAGAAACGCCAACTCCAATTCCAACTCCAAGGGGCCTTGGAGTTGGAATTCGAGTTGGAGTTTCTTGGAGTTGGCTGTTGGAATTGGAGTTCGCGCCCTCAGGCGCGATCCCGAAGCAGCCTCATCCCGTTCAGCGTGACCAGCAGCGACACGCCCATGTCGCTGGCGACCGCGCCCCACAGGTTCACCGCCCCGCAGAGCGCCAGGCCGAAGAAGAGGAGCTTCACGCCCAGCGACACCGCGATGTTCGCGCGGATCGTCGCGACCGTGCTGCGCGAGAGGCGGATCAGGAAGGGGACCCGCGAGAGGTCGTCCGCCATGAGCGCGATGTCCGCCGTCTCGATCGCCAGGTCCGTCCCCGCCGCCCCCATCGCGATCCCGACGCTCGCCTCCTTCAGCGCCGGCGCGTCGTTCACACCGTCCCCGACCATCACCACACGCCCGTATCGCCGGCGCAGCTCGCGCACCGCCTCCACCTTCTGCTCGGGGAGCACCCCTCCCTGCACCCGCTCGATGCCGAGCGCCTTCCCCACTGCGGCGGCGACCGCAGGGCTGTCGCCCGAGAGGAGGACCACCTCCTGCCCGAGCTCGCCGCGCAGCGCCCTCACGCAGTCCGCCGCCTTCTCGCGCACGTGGTCGGAGAGCAGCACCGCGCCGAGGAGGTCCCCTCCCAACGCGACGAGGACCGCCGTCTTCCCCTCCGCCTCCAGCCGCGCGAGCTGCGCGTCGAGCGCCGCGCACGAGACGGACGACGCCTCCAGGAAGGCCCGGCTCCCGAGGAGCCCCTCCCGCCCCGCCGCGCCCGCGAGGACCCGCTCCACGGGGGCCCCCCCGACGGGGACGACCTCGTCGACGTCGTGGTGGCCCAGCGTCAGCGTCCCCGTCTTGTCGAAGACCACCACGCGACTCGTGCCGATCACCTCGAGGTGGGTCCCTCCCTTGACCAGGACGCCCTTCCGCGAGGCCGAGGCGATCGCCGAGATCACCGAGACCGGCGTCGAGATCACGAGCGCGCACGGGCAGGCGACCACGAGCAGCACCATCGCGCGGCCGATCCAGACCGTCCACGGGGCATGGAACAGGAGAGGGGCCGCCGTGGCGACCGTCAGCGCGACCATGAGCACCGCGGGCGTGTACCAGCGCGCGAACCGCTCGATCGTCCGCTGCGCGGGCGCCTTCCCCGCCTGCGCCTTCTCGACGAGGTGGATGACCCGCGCGATCGTGTTCTCGCGGTAGGGGCGCCTCGCCTCGACCTCGACGTGTCCCTGGCCGTTGAGCGACCCTGCGTACACCCACGCGCCCATGGCCTTCACGACAGGAAGCGCCTCGCCCGTGATCGGCGCCTCGTTCACCGCCGTCGTCCCGGAGACGACCACGCCGTCGAGCGGGATCTTCTCGCCCGGCCGCACGACGAGCCGCTCGCCGGGGAGGACCTCTTCCACGGGGACGAGCGTCTCGCGCCCCGCGCGGACGACGCGCGCCTCGGTGGGGGAGAGGGCGAGCACGGCGCGGATGGCGCCCCTTGCGCGGTCGAAGGTGAACGTCTCGAGCGTCGTGCCGAGGCAGAAGAGGAACATCGCCCCGCCCGCCTCGCTCCATTCGCCGAGGCACGCGGCGCCGATGCAGGCGACCGTCATGAGGAAGTACATGTCCAAGGCGAACGCGCGGACGGCGTTCAGGACCCCGCGGCGCGCGACCCGCGCCCCCGCGGTCGCGAGCGCCAGGGCGAAGAGGACCCGAGCGACCCACCCGGGCGAGGAGAGGGCGCCCGCGACGAGACCGGCAAGCATGAAACAGCCCGAGATCATCGTGACCACAGCCCCCTGGGTCTGGAGGAGCTGCCCGAAGAACCGCGCGCGCATGGCGTGCTCGTGCCCCTCGTGGTCGTGCTCGCAGCACTCGTCGTGCTCCTCGACCGTGTACCCGAGGCGCCGCACCGAGCTCTCGATCTCGAACTCGCTGATCCGCGTGCCGTCATACTCGACGAGCATCGCGGCGGTGGGGAAGCTGACGGAGACGGAGGCGATCCCGGCGAGCCGCTTCATCCCCTTCTCGATCGTGCGGGCGCACTCGGAGCAGTCCATCCCCTGGATCGAGATCAGGCCGTGGCGGTAGTGGGAGGCGACCTGCATCCCGAGCGCGGCGGCGCGGCGCGTCAGCTCCTCGGCGGGGAGGACGTCGTGGTCGAACGCGAGGCGGAGCTGCTCGTCGTCCTCGCGCTCGTGGACCGTCTCGACGCCGGGCAGGCCGCGGAGGCCCGTGACGAGCCTGTCGCGGCAACTCCTGCAGTCCTCGAACTGCGGGAGGAGGGTCGCGATCGTGAGCGAGATTTCGCTCCTGGGCATGTCGCCTCCTGCCGTCCCCTGCCCGGACTCTAGACCTCGGGATTCGCGGAGTCAAGCAGAGCAAGCGCTTGCGTCGGATACCCCGGTGCCGTACGCTCCCCGCCCTTCGATCGGAGGAACCGAATGCGGCAGGTGTGGATCACGCGCAAGGGCGGCCCGGAGGTGCTCCAGGTGCAGGAGGCGCCCGACCCCGAGCCCGCGGCGGGGCAGGTCCGCGTGCGGGTCGCGGCGTCGGGGGTGAACTTCGCGGACGTGATGGCGCGGATGGGGCTCTACCCGGACGCGCCGCCGATCCCGTGCGTGGTCGGATACGAGGTCGCGGGGACGGTGGAGAAGCTCGGGCCCGGCGTGACGGGCGTCGCGGAGGGGCAGCGGGTCCTCGCGATGACTCGGTTCAGCGGGTACAGCGACGCGATCTGCGTGCCGGCGCCGCAGGCGATCCCGATCCCCGACGAGCTGACCTTCGAGAAGGCCGCGGCGATCCCGGTCACGTACTTGACCGCGTGGGTGATGCTGGTGCACCTCGGCAACGTGAAGGCGGGGGACCGTGTCCTCGTGCACGCGGCGGCGGGGGGCGTGGGCCACGCGGCGACCGACATCTGCCGGTGGCGCGGGGCGGAGGTGATCGGCACGGCGAGCGCGCCGAAGCACGAGATGCTGCGAAAGCACGGCGTGGCGCACTGCATCGACTACACGACGCAGGACTTCGAGGCGGAGGTGAAGCGGATCACGGACGGTCGCGGAGTCGACATCGTGCTGGACGCGGTGGGGGGGAGGTCGTTCCGCAAGAGCTACCGCTCGCTTGCGCCGATGGGACGGCTCTTTCTCTTCGGCGCGTCGAGCATGTCGACGGGGACGAAGCGGAGCCTTTTCTCGGTGGTGCGAGGGCTCCTCTCGATGCCCATCTTCTGGCCGATCGCGCTGATGAACACGAACCGCGGGGTGATCGGCACGAACATGGGGCACCTCTGGAACGAGGGGGCGCGGCTGCGGGGGATGACGGAGGAGATCCTGGCGCTCGTGAAGGCGGGGACGTTCGACCCGATCGTCGACAAGGTCTTCCCGTTCGAACGCGCAGGCGAGGCGCACGCCTACATCCAGGCGAGGAAGAACTTCGGCAAGGTGCTCCTGACGCCGAAGTAGGCGTCACTTCTTCGGCGGCCCCTCGGTGAACTCCAGGTCGACGGTAAGGCAATCTCCCTCGACCACGCGGATCGGCTTCGGTACTGCCCTCCACCCCATCGACTCCGGGTGCCTTTTCGGGTCCGAGCACGCCTGCAGGATGTATTCGCCCGGAGTCAGACCAAGGACTTGATAGCCGCCGGAGGCTCCGGGCGTGGAGTCGCGTACGACGGAGCGATAGTTCTCAGGCCGGAGCACCTGGGCGGACCCCGCCGCCAGGAAGCGACCCGACGGATCCAGCACCCGGCCCCGGACGCTCCCTCCATCGGGGAGGAGGACCACGACGCGCGCCGTCTCGCCGTCAGCCACGACCGCCTCCGCAATCACGGACGGATGGTCGGGGTGGGTTACGCGGAAATGGGCGTGCTGGCGAGCCGCACGTCCCGCACGGTTCGATCGCCGCCCTCGAGGTCCAGTCCGACGAGCCCGGTACCGAAGCCCGCCATCCGGTAGATCATGGTCGTATTCGATGTCGGGATGAGCAAACGGTAGGCGCCGGCCCCGTCCGTCTCAGTCCGGTTCACTGCGTCCCATGGGTCTTCACAACCCACGGACACGCCCTGGAGCGAAGCTCCCGTCAGGTCTGTCACACGAACCCAGACGATCACGCAAGCCTGGGGGCGGAGGTAGACGTCATCCTCCTCCCCAGCTTCGACACGCTTGCTCTCGACACCCGACAACATCGCCTCGGTCACGGCGATGAGGTACCACTCGCCCGGCGGGACCTCGATTTCGCAGGTCCCATCCTCCCCGCTCTTCGCGCGTCGCGGCTGCCCATCCATCTTCTC
>ORJL011900766.1_pt1 | contig 14242 bp, 1 predicted proteins | sample 1779941 | NCBI WGS metagenome assembly ORJL01 (sample SAMEA104232317, study PRJEB22302) | groundwater metagenome | biome: forest; feature: aquifer; material: groundwater | place: USA | collected 2011-08-07 | depth 5.8 m
AACTATTCTTACGGGCCGCAGCCGGCAGGGGAGACGGTGGGCACCATCGGTACTTTCAGCAGCCGGGGGCCGCGCGTGGACGCCGGCGCTCCCGGGAAGCCTAACTTCGTGGCGCCGGGAAGCGCCATCATTTCCGCCAGGGATAGCGTGGTCTATCCTTTCCCGCCAGGTCCGGGTGATGCTCCGGCGGTGATCGACAACGACGGCGCCGGGCTGAGCACAGGCAACACGGGACCCGCCAACTATTACGTGATGGAAGGCACCAGCATGGCCTCTCCGTTCGCTGCAGGTATAGCTGCCCTCCTCTTGAGCAAGAACCCTTCCCTGACCCCGGCTCAGGTGAGGTCTTATCTGGAGACCACCGCGACCGATAAGGGCGCCTCCGGAAGGGATGACATCTACGGCTACGGGCTGGTCAATGCCCTGGCCGCCGTCAATGCTGTTCCGGCGACAACGCCTCCCGTGGCCAGCTTTACCAAGATTTTGAATCCTGCCAGCGGAGCGGCGCCCTGCATGGTGACGTTCACTGACACCTCGACCGGCGGGCCGTCAAGCTGGTCATGGAACTTCGGGGACGGCACGGGCAGTTCGTCCCAGAACCCCGCTCACACCTACACTTCGGCGGGTAGCTACACGGCGACCCTCACCGCCACCAATGGGGCCGGGTCCAGTTCAGCTTCCCAAACCGTGGTCACCTACGTCGCGCCTGTCGCCAGCTTTACCGGCAGCGCTTCTAGCGGCGTCGCGCCGCTTACGGTCAACTTCACCGACACTTCGACGGGAAGTCCCTCATCATGGTCCTGGAACTTTGGCGATGGGACGGGAAGTTCTTCCCAGAACCCGTCCAAAACGTACGCCGCGGCAGGCAACTATGGGGTTACTCTCACCGCCGGAAACGTGGCTGGAAGCAACACCTCTTCCGCCCAACTGGTCAGGGTCTATTCCACGCCGACCGCTGGTTTCAGCAAGAGCGCATCCAGTGGCACGACTCCGCTGACAGTTAACTTTACCGATACCTCCAGCGGCAATCCGTCCACCTGGTCGTGGAACTTCGGCGACGGTACGGGGAGTTCTTCCCAGAACCCCTCGAAGACCTATGCTGCGCCCGGGAACTTCGGCGTTACCCTCACGGCCGGAAACATCGCCGGCAACAGCACGTCGGCCACTCAGGTAGTCAATGTCTTTTCCGTGCCGGTCGTGGTTTTCACCCGGACATTGAACCCAACTAACGGCCAGGCTCCATGCACGGTGACGTTCACGGATGCCTCGACGGGTAATGTGACTTCGTGGTCGTGGAACTTCGGCGACGGTAGCGGAAGCTCTCTCCAGAACCCGGTGAAGACCTTCAACTCGGCGGGCAGCTACACGGTTACCCTCACGGCGACTAACCCCGCCGGGTCCGCTTCCGTGTTCCAGACCGTCAACGTCTACTCCGTTCCGGTGGCCGGCTTCACCGCCAGCGCCTCCAGCGGGATTGCCCCGTTGACCATCAACTTCACCGACACCTCGACCGGTAACATCGCCTCGTGGCTATGGAACTTCGGCGACGGGACGACCAGTTCTACCCAGAACCCATCGAAGACCTATGCCGCCTACGGGACCTACACGGTGACCCTGACGGCAGGCAATCCGCTGGGCAATAGCTCTGCCAGCGCCGTAAAACGGGTCTACAGCACTCCCGTGGCCGCCTTCTCCGCCTCGGCCACTACCGCCAATCCCGGCGCTTTGATTACCTTCACCGACTCTTCGACCGGCAATATTGCTGACTGGTCCTGGAACTTCGGGGATGGGACCGGCAGTTCGTCCCAAAACCCTGGCAAGAGCTATGTCTCCACCGGTAACTACACAGTCTCCCTGACAGCCACCAATCCGGCGGGCAGCAACACTCTGACCAGGATAGGCTACATAACCATCGCTTCAGCAGGCTTGAGTCTTCAGTCAGAAACTTCGCTGGCGCCGGATCTCGACTCCGGAGGCTACGCGGTTGTCCATGCCAGGATAAACCGCATCAAGGTCGCTGCTACCGGTGAGACCTTTGCCATAAGCGATGGTCTGGGGTCGTATGACGCCTATGTGACCTATGACGCGACCGGAGTGACCGCCAAGAGCGTGGCGGGAGTGGCGCCTTTCGGTTCTCCCGATGTCAGTTTGAATACCCTGGGAGGGATCAGGACTACCTTCAGCGCCAGCCAGACGGCATCGGCCCCGGTCCCGCCATTGAGCGTGGCTGACGTTCGGTTGCGGCTGCTGGGCAGCAAGGATGTCGCTTATGCTGTCACTTTGACCTTTGCAACGATTGCCACGGTAGGCGGAACCAGCGCGCCCCAGGCGGCGGATGCCGCGTTCACCTTCAAAAGGGGCGACGCCAATAGCAGCGGTTCTGTGACCATAGCGGATGCCCTGTTTATCGCTCAGTACCTTGCGGGCCTCCGGGGTCTGGGGACTGATACCACCACTGTTAACCCGGTCAACGCCGCCAGCACGCGACAGGATACAACCCCTACGGACGTCGGCGACAAGATTAGCATCGCCGACGCACTGTACATCGCGCAGATGCTGGCCGGGCTGAGAAGTGCCTCCTATATATAATTAGAGATTGAAGGGGCCACGGTTGATGGGTTTGTAGTCCCCCTCATCGAGGGGTGCCCCGGGCTATCTGCTCTGGCTTCGGCGAATGCTGCTTCGAGCAGCATTGACATCGGATGGCCGAAATGCTATAAACATGCTGTTCTATTCATGGTTGCTGGGTGGAAGGCGTATCACGGTGTCCGGTTTTCGATCCAGTTTCGGGGTTCACGGTTCCAATCGACTGCTTGGAGGGCTGGGTTCCTTTGACGGGTGCCCTACGGCCGCAATCTGTGACAGGACAGGGGAGAACCGAATGAAGAGAGTCTTTGGCCTGGTCAATTGCCTCATCGCGGCAATCTTGGTGTTGTCGATGGTGCCGGGGGGGCCGGGCAACGGCTTCATGGCTGCCCAGGGGCCCGCATCTGCTGCACCCAGGATCAGCAGCCGCCTTGATATGCAGATGAAGGAAAAGACCCGGTATATCCAGAATGGTGGCCAGACCCGGCCCGACGAGGTCTTACTTCCTCAACTGGCGGGACGCTCCGTTCAAGAGGCGTCTCAGCAGAAAGTCTTCCTCCACTCCGCGGCGCGCCTAAGCCCGTCCCAATTGGCTGACCTGCAAAGCCTGGGTGCCGCTGTCTATCCAGATTCCTGGATTCCCCCCGTGGGCAACCACCCCACTGGCTTTGTTTATGCCGAGGCTCCAGTCGGAAGAATACTGGACGTGGCAGCCAAGGAGTATGTCAGCTTCGTGGAGACGGCCGAGGTTGAAATCAAGGCCCAGAACAACCAGGCCCGGCTGGCCACTGGCGTCAATGACGTTTGGAACCTGGGGTACAATGGGGCCGGTGTTACCGTTGCCGTCCTGGACTCCGGCCTCGACGTCACCCACGGCGATATCCCAACACCGACCGTGCTGCTAGATTATTCAGACTATCCGATTCTGGACTATACTGTCGCCAATACTGTCACCGGCCACGGTACCCACGTTGCCGGGACTGGTCTGGGTAGAGGGACCCTGTCTGGAGGCACCTACAGGGGGGTCGCTCCGGGCGCCAGCCTGGTTTTCCTGAAGATTGGGAAGGACTCGACCGGTGGCGCCTCCGCGGCGGCGATAATAGGAGCTGTCAAGGCGGCCGTGGACACCTTCGGTGCAAAGGTAATAAACGTGAGCTATGGGGGCTGGAGCCAGTACCACGATGGGTCGGACGAAGCCTCACAAGCTGTTGACTATGCGGTAAGCCAAGGGGCTGTGGTGGTTGCGGCTGCGGGCAACGAAGGGGCGGACGCTCAGCACTACTCCGGTGCGGTTACCGGAGATTCCGTCACTACCGACTTCATTCGCGTGAATGTTTCCGGCCCGGTTGCAGCCAACAGCACGGTCCTGTCCTTCAACCTCGTCTGGTTTGACGGCCTCGGGGGAAACAACTCTTTGGCGTTGGACTACTACGATTCATCTTTCAATCTCGTATCTTCTTCAACCAACTCTTCTCAAAGCGAAAGCACTAGGGGAACTGAAGCGCTGCTGACCCGTATGACCGGCTACTTGCCTTCGGTGTCGTCAGGCAGCAGCGGCACCTGGTATCTCAAAGTGCGCAACATTTACCAGGTTAATCAGTCGTTCCACCTCTATTACAATGACGAGTACAACGCTACGGGCGCTGGTTTGGTTTCCTTTCAGACTCCCGATCCGTCATATACCATATCGTCTCCAGGAGAGGCTGATAGCGCCATTGCCGTGGGTGCTTACGTGACCCGAAAATACTGGACCAATTATCTGGGGTCAACTTATTCTTACGGCCCTTCCCCGGGGCAGACCGAGGGTTCCATTGCCACTTTTAGCAGCCGGGGCCCGCGAGTGGACGCCGGTGCGCCAGGGAAACCCAATATCGTGGCGCCGGGAAGCGCCATTATTTCCGCCAGGGACGGCGTGGCCTACCCGTGCCCGCCGCGTTCGTCGAGCTATGCTCCACCGTACATAGACAGCAACTACTATGTCATGCAAGGAACCAGCATGGCGGCGCCGCACGCCGCTGGAATAGCCGCTTTGCTGTTGAGCAAGAACCCGTCGCTGACCCCGGCCCAGGTCAAAACTTATCTTCAGACCACGGCGACTGACAAGGGCGCCGCCGGAAGGGACGACACCTTCGGCTACGGTCTGGTAAATGCCCTGGCGGCGGTCAATGCCGTTCCCGCACCGCCGCCCACGCCCACACCATCGCCGAGCCCGACTTATGTTCCGACCCCAACCCCTACCCCCGTCCCGGCCTCAGCCAGCCCGATTTCCTATTGGAAGTTTAGCGAGGGGACGGGAACGATAGCTACCGATTCGATGGGCAGGAATCAGGGGTCCATAGATGGCGCGCAATGGGCTACCGGCATGGTCGGCAACGGTTTGAGTTTCAACGGGTCCAGCGGCTATGTCTCTGTGGCCGACAGCCCCAGCCTGGGGTTCAGCGGTGACGGGACCATCGAGATGTGGGTCAAACCAAGTGGGGCCAGTGGGGCACTGATCTGGAAACGGGTGTATGCCGGCAGCCAGGGCTGGACTTTGTACTTTGCATCCCCAAATACTCTGGTGGGCTACATCAACAGCAACGCGGCCAATGTAAGTGCAACCAATGTACCTGCGGGACAGTGGCTGCATGTCGCTCTTGTGTACGAGTCCGGGACGATGAAGCTATATTTGAACGGGAACCTCGTCAGTTCAGTAAACGTGCCGCAAGGCTTTCAGGCCAGTAACGCACAGCTATTGGTAGGAAGGGATGTTAATGGCAATTACTACTCGGGCCTGATTGACGAGTTGGCCGTATTTGGCAAGGGCCTGAGCCACGGAGAAATCTGGCAGCATTATCTAAACGGTCTGGCCGGGAGCAGCTATAACATGCCGGCTCCAACCCCGACGCCACCTCCCACTGCATCGCCGACTCCGACGGTTTCACCGTCACCGTCGCCAACGCCCTCTCCAACGCCGACGCCGACCCCATCCCCGACACGAGTTCCTGGCTCCTATTGGACACGTCAATTCGGCGCTGATCACGCATATGGGGTAGCAGTGGACAACTCTGCCAACATTTACGTTGCGGGCGATACTCATGGATCGCTCTCAGGAGAGAGTAACTCCGGGATGGCCGATGCCTACGTTATTAAGTACGACTCTTCAGGCAACCTTCTCTGGACACGCCAATTCGGCAGTACGGCGGACGATTCAGCTTTTGGGGTTGCCGCAGATAGCTCTGGGAATGTATATGTGGCCGGCAAAGTACGCAACGCCCTTTCGGGGCAGACGCCTCCTCCCCCGCGGTATGACGACTCCTTTATTCGCAAATACAACAGCCTGGGGACGGAGCTGTGGACGAGACAATTCGGCAGCAATGCGGATGACGGCGCCTCCGGTGTGGCTGTCGATGGTTTCGGGAACGCGTATGTAGTCGGGTATACCTATGGGCCTCTGCCCGGCCAATCTCAGTCGTCCGCCGTTGATTCCTACATACGCAAGTACGATACGTCGGGCACCGAAGTCTGGACGCGCCAGTTCAGCACTAACAGTTGGTTCACCGCTTCCGGAGTTGCTGTTGATAGCTTGGGCAACGTCGTGCTAGGAGGCACCGGCCGCCTGCCGCTTCCCCCGCAGTCTCAACCAGACAGCGATGACGCGTTCGTTAGCAAGTACGACAGATCCGGGAGTGCCCTCTGGACGCGGCAATTTGGATCCGGTTATAATGATCAGGCGTTCGGTGTAGCTGTGGACAGCGGAGGGAGCGTCTACGTGGTCGGCTACGCCCAGGGAGCCATCCCGGGGCAGACTTCTTCTGGTGGTGAGGACGCGTTTATTCGCAAGTACGATAGCTCAGGCGCCGAGATATGGACTCGCCAGTTTGGTACCAGTCGGTGGGATCAGTTCTTTGCTGTCTGCACGGTCGGTTCCAACGATAGCTACGTGGTGGGTTACACGTCCGGTACCCTTCCTGGTCAGACCTCTTCGGACCCTCCCAATATCGTCTTAGGTGATGCCTTTATTCGCAAGTACGATGGTTCGGGTAACGCCGTATGGACCCGCCAGTTCGGCAGCAGTGGGGACGATAGAGCTCGTAGCGTCGCGGTGGACGGCCCGGGGAATGTTTACGTCGTGGGCAATGCAGACGGGGCACTCCCGGGACAGACCGGCGGTGCCGGCGCCTTCATTACGAAGTTCTCCGCGACGGGCTCGGAGCCGCCCCCGTATCCTGCGCCAACCTTGACGCCGTCTCCTACTCCAACCCCGTCTCCTACTTCATCCACAACTCCCATTCCAACGCCTGTGCCAACTTCCACACCAACGCCGACTCCCAGTCCGCTCCCTGCATCAGCAAGGCCCGTCTCCTATTGGAATTTCAATGAAGGGACGGGGACGACTGTTTCGGACTCGGTGGGGGGTAATCCAGGAACAATTTATGGGGCGTCGTGGACTAGCGGAATAGCTGGCAACGCTTTGAGCTTCAATGGAGCAAACAACTATATCTTCATCCCTCACAGCAGCAGCCTGGAATTCAGTGGTGATGGGACTATCGAGATGTGGGTCAAATCGAATGGGGCCACCGGGATACTGGTGTGGAAACGGATCTATCCGGGAAACCAGGGCTGGACTTTGTATTTTGGGTTTCCCAATACTCTAATAGGCTACGTTAGCAGCTATGCTACGTATGTGACAGCTGATGTACCCGCGGGTCAATGGCAGCATGTAGCTTTCGTCTACGAAGCTGGAACAACGAAGCTATATGTGAATGGTAGACTTGCCAGTTCAGTAGTCGTCCCTCAGGGCTTTAAAGCTACTACCGAACCATTTTATGTAGGAAGAGACAGCTATGGGAATTACTACTCGGGCCTTATCGACGAGCTGGCCGTATATGGCAAGGGCCTGAGCCAGGGAGAAATCTGGCAGCATTATCTAAACGGTCTCGCCGGGAACAGCTATAATATGCCTCCGCCTACGCCCACACCCGTGCCAAGTCCTTCGCCGTCACCGACTCCCAGCCCGACGCCATCTCCGAGCCCAACGCCGACTCCAATAGCCCCCGTGGCGGGATTCCCTAAGAGCCTGAGCCCTGGGTCTGGAATTGCGCCCTGCGCGGTCACTTTCGTGGACACCTCGACCAATACGCCCGCCAGTTGGTTGTGGAATTTCGGGGATAGCACAGGGAGTTCCCTTCAGAACCCTGTGAAGACGTACAATGTTGGCGGCAACTACACCATAACACTGACTGCCACTAACGCTGCAGGTTCCAGTTTTGCTTCCCAGACGGTAAGCATCTATAGCGTTCCGGTAGCCAGTTTCACCGACAGCGCCTCCAGCGGCACAGCCCCGTTGACCATCAACTTCACGGATACCTCGATCGGCAACGTTGGTAGTTGGTTGTGGAACTTCGGTGACGGCACCCTGAGCTCAACCAGAAACCCATCGAAGACGTACTCCAGCTATGGAAGTTACGTCGTTACTCTCACTGCGACCAATCCGGCCGGATCCAATTCCGCCAGCGCTGTCAAACAGGTATACAGCGTGCCGGTGCCGGCGTTCTCAGCCTCGGCCACCGGCGCCGAGCCCGGAGCGATGATTACCTTCACCGACGAATCCACCGGAAACGTCACCGGGTGGTCCTGGAACTTCGGGGACGGGACGAGTAGTTCCAGCAGGAATCCTGGCAAGACCTATGTCTCCAGCGGGAATTACTCGGTGGCTCTAACCGCCGCGAATCCGGCGGGCAGCACCGCCCTGACCAGGACGGGGTACATCACTATCGTCTCGGGCGCTTTGGGTCTTCAGTCGGAAACGTCTCTGGTACCGGGTATCGATTCCGGCGGGTACGCTGTTGTCCATGCACGGATAAACCGTATCAGGAAGGCTGCTAACTCTGAAACGTTTGCCATAAGCGACGGTCTTGGGGCTTACGATGGCTACATTACCCATGATCCCGCTGGAATGACCGCGGTGAGTGTGGCCGGGGTGACGCCGTTCAACTCGCCCACCATCTCTCTGAATGCCATCGGTGGGACGAGGACCAACATCAACGCGATGCAGACCACCTCGGCGCCGGTTCCGCCTATGAATGTGGCCGACGTTAGATTGCGGCTCCGTGGCAGCAAGGAGCTTCCGTTTACGGCTACCATGAATTTCACGACTATTTCCAGGGTTGGAGGAAGCGAGGCCCCCCAGGCGGGGCCTGCTGAGTTCACCTTCCGGAGGGGTGATGCCAATGGCAGTGGGTCGGTGAGCATTACTGACGCGCTGTTCATCGCACAGTATTTGGCTGGTCTCCGCGGTCTGGGGACTGACGCTGCCACAGTCAACGCGGTCAATGCCGCCAGCGTCCGGCAGGATGTAACCAGTCCTGATGTAGGCGACAAGATAACCATAGCCGACGCGTTGTACATCGCTCAAATGCTCGCCGGGCTGAGGGATCCGTACTATGGATAGTTTTGGGTGGCGCCAATTCGCCGGCATCGACACGGGATGGAAGAGAGTCTTTGGCCTGGTCAATTGCCTTATCGCGGCGACACTGGTGTTGTCGGTGGTACCGTGGTGGCCGGGCAATGGCCCCGGTGCCGCCCAAGAGCCAGTGGCTGCTGGCTCCAAGATCAGCAGTCTCCTCGATATGCAGATGAGGGAAAAGACGCGGTATATCCAGAACGTCGGGCATGCACGGCCTGACGAAGTGGTGGTTCCCGAGTTGGTGGGACGTTCCGTTGAAGAGGCATCAATTCAAAAGATATTCATTCACCTCAGTAAACCTCCCACATCTTCGCAATTGAGTGAATTCAAGACGATGGGACTGACGGTAATTGCGGATTCCTGGATACCGCCTGTGGGTCAAAATCGTACTGGTTTCGTGTACGCCGAAGCAGCTATCGGCAAAATACAGGAACTTAGCGCCAAAACTTATGTCACTTCAGTTGAGACGGCTGAAGTAATGAGCGAACCTCAGAATGACATGGCGCGGTTAGCTACAAGAGTAAATGATGTTTGGAACCTGGGATATACAGGTGCTGGGGTAACTGTTGCCGTGCTGGATTCGGGGCTCGATCTTACCCACCCCGATATCCCGGTTCCGGTCGCTAAGAAGGATTACTCCAATTACCCCAATCTGGATGATTCTATAGCTAATACTGTTACCGGACATGGTACGCATGTAACAGGGACTCTTCTAGGCAGAGGTACGCTTTCAGGAGGAACCTACAAGGGTGTTGCCCCGGGTGCTAATCTTGTGTTCCTCAAGATAGGGGACGACACTACAGGGCGTGCTTCTAGCTCAGCCATTGTTGCTGCCATAAAGGCTGCAGTCGATATATACGGAGCGAAAGTCATTAACCTGAGCTACGGCAGTTGGAGCGTGTATCATGATGGAAGCGACGAGATCTGTCAGACCGTTGACTATGCCACAGGCAAAGGCGTGGCTGTGTTCTCATCTGCTGGTAATTCGGGTAACAAGAAGCAACATTATTCGGGTTCAATATATCCTGGTACAATGAGCGGTAACATCCAGGTAGATGTAAAGGGTGCAGGGTCGGGGACCACTAGCTTGAAATTCAACCTTGTGTGCTCTGACGGACTACATGTTAACAATGATCTGGAACTCGAGATATACGATTTTTCCCCCACACGTATTACGGATGTAACTCAAGGTATTCAAAGCGAAAGTCTCAAGGGAACTGAGAGCAGGATTTGGTGGATGAACACTCCCGTACCCGCGGGAAACAGTTACTATTTCCTGAGAGTAAAGAACAACTCCGATGTTAGTCAGTTAATCCATATCTATTATGATTCCAGTGCTGCTGGTCCGGCAACTGTAACTTTTGCCAACGGCGGTGATCCGTTCTACACGATGACTTGTCCCGGAGAAGCAGACAGTGCTATTGCAGTCGGGGCTTATGTTACCCGCAGGAGCTGGACCAATTACCAGGGTCTAGACTACTATTACGATGAAACTGACGGTTCCATAGCAACTTTCAGTAGTAGGGGGCCTCGGGTTGATCCCGGAGGGCCTGGTAAGCCGAACATCATAGCACCGGGTAGTGCCATTATCTCAACAAGAGACAATAATACTTATCCCCTTTCACCACCTGGCAACTATGCGCCCTTGGTAATTGACGATGACGGGGTTAATATCAATGGCTCTGGTCCGGCCAATTACTTTGTGATGGCAGGAACGAGTAATGCCTCGCCTCACGCGGCAGGAATCGCGGCTCTGCTATTGAGCAAGAACTCATCCTTATCACCGGGCCAAATAAAGTCATGTATCGAGTCAACAGCTACAAATAAGGGAGATAGCAGAATTTATGGTGCAGGGTTAGTCAATGCCCTGGCAGCGTATACTTTAGGGCAGGGAATGACACCCACACCGGCACCTTCCCCTTCTCCGACACCTAGTCCTACGCCGAACTTTGCTAACCCTCCTTGGCCCATGTTCCACCACGATGCTCAACATACAGGCAGGAGCCCTTACAGCGGGCCCCCTTATCCCGCTCTGCGGTGGAGTTATCAGACACCCACCCGCATTGCTTCCTCTCCTGCAATAATGGGCGATAGCACCGTTTTAGTAAATGCTATGGATAGCAGATTGTATGCAATACGGGCAGACGGATCGTTGAAATGGACATATTCTACAGGCGACTCTTCTGGATACTCTTCCCCGGCAGTGGGTGCTGATGGAACGGTCATTATTGGGTCTTATGGGAACAAGATTTTGGCGATCCATCCTGAGGGTTATTTGAATTGGAGCTATGCTACTGGTTCCCAGATATACTCTCCGCCAACAATCGGGGCGGATGGCACACTCTACGTCGGAGCCATCCCCGGTAATAGACTCTATGCTTTAAACTCCGACGGTTCGCTGAAATGGACTTATGTGATGGGTGGCGCCATCTATTCTTCTCCTGCAATCAGTACTGATGGCAGCACAATCTATGTTGGATCACTCGATGGTAAACTTTATGCCCTGAATTCCAATGGTACCCTAAAATGGACTTATTCAATGGGTGATGTGGTTTTCTCTTCGCCAGCGATAGGGGCTAATGGAACGGTATATGTAGGCTCTGATGCGCGCCGGCTTGTTGCTATAAACCCAAACGGCTCTCTTAAGTGGGATTATGATGTCGGTGATTCAATACGTTCCTCACCGGCCGTTGGAACTGATGGGACTATCTATATTAGCGCGGCAAATCATAGGCTGTTAGCTATCAAGGCCGATGGTTCTCTGAAGTGGAGCTACCCAGGTGCTAACTCTGTGAACTCTTCATCCCCAGCCATAGGGAGTGATGGTACAGTCTATGTTGGCTCGTCAGACCACAAGCTGTATGCGATAAGCCTGGATGGTACGTTGAAATGGACTTATACCTTGGGAGATAGCTGCAGGTCCTCCCCCGCAATAGGGGCTGATGGAACTATATATATTGGTGCAGAAGACGGCAAGCTATACGCTATAGGGCAGGGAGTATCTCCTTCTCCAACACCACCTCCAACGCCATCTCCAACACCGACACCTTCTCCGACGCCGACTGCCACGCCGACTTCGACGGCTTCTCCGTCGCCTACGCCAGGCCCTTCACCCACTCCGTCTTCTACCCCCGGGGCACCTCCCGCCCTCTCTGTCGGCTGGATTCGCCAGTTTGGTAGCGTCGAAGATGATATTGCCAAGAGCATTGTATCAGACTCGCTGGGGAACGTATACGTAGTGGGAGACACTGGAAGCGTCCTAAGCGGGCAAAATACCTCGGGTGGACGAGACGCCTTCATGGGGAAATACGATCCCGCAGGAGCCGCGTTGTTTACCCGCCAGTTCGGATCGATCAGTCTTGATCAGGCCCAGAGCATTACGCAAGACAGTCAGGGCAATTTCCTCGTCGCAGGTGAGACCAAAGGTGCTTTGCCATTTCAGAGCTATTCCGGCGAAAGCGATGCGTTTGTTCGGAAGTACGACAGTTCTGGCTATGAGATCTGGACTCGCCAGTTCGGAACAAGTAGAACTGACTATGCCACCGGCATAGGTTCGGACGGGTCAGGGAATTCGTTTGTAGTGGGCTACACTTCCGGGACTCTTCCTGGAGAAAACTATTTGGGTGGTGGGGATGTCTTTATCCGAAAATATGACAGTTCGGGAACCGAAATCTGGACACGAGAGTTCGGTACTGCCGCGGAGGACTATGCCATGGCAGTGGCATCAGACATATCGGGTAATGCTTATGTCACCGGATACACCGCTGGCGCCCTGCCGGGTCAAAGCTACTTGGGGGGTGGCGACGCTTTCATCCGGAAGTATGATGGTGCGGGTACCGAGTTGTGGACGCGGCAGTTCGGCACCAGTGTCCTTGACAATGCTTTTGGAATTGCCGTTGATTCGACGGGAAGTGTCTATGTAACAGGTTACACCACCGGGGCGTTGCCTGGGCAGAGCTCGCTCGGTGGGGAAGACGCTTTCATTAGAAAATACAATGCCTCGGGCATAGAAATCTGGACTCGTCAATTTGGTACCGATCGGGTGGACCGTGCCTACGGAGTAGTCACCGATACATCAGGTAACTGCTACGTGGCCGGTTACACTTCAGGTACCTTTCCTGGGCAGAACTACTTTGGAGGCGGAGACGGATTTGTGCGGAAGTATGACAATTCCGGAGCGGAAGTTTGGACATATGAGTTTGGGACAAGTGTGGCTGACTATGCTTACACTGTGACCGCCAGCGGGAATGGAAGGATCTACGTTGTGGGTTTCACTGCCGGCGCCTTGCCCGGCCAGACTTCAGCGGGGAAGTGGGATGCTTTCATCGTACAGTTGATTGAAGGATCGGTTTCGACTACTCCGACACCGTCTCCTACCCCGTCGCCGACCTCCGGTCCATCACCATCTCCGAGCCCGACTCCATCTCAAACTCCGACCCCGACGCCCTCTCCAAGCCCAACGCCGACTCCAATAGCACCTGCGGCGGGATTCACCAAAAGCCTGAATCCCGGTTCGGGAATCGCGCCCTGCACGGTCACGCTGACGGATACTACGACGAATACGCCCACCAGTTGGTCCTGGAATTTCGGCGACGGTACCGGCAGTTCTCTTCAGAACCCTGTGACGACGTACAATGTTGGCGGCAACTACACCATAACTCTGACTGCGACTAACGCTGCAGGTTCCAGTTTTGCTTCCCAGACGGTAAGCATCTATAGCGTTCCGGTAGCTAGTTTCACCGACAGCGCCTCCAGCGGCACAGCCCCGTTGACCATCAACTTTACGGACACATCCACGGGTAATATCGTTTCCAGGCTCTGGAACTTTGGCGACGGAACCACCAGTTCCGCTCACAACCCATCGAAGACATACTCCAGCTATGGAAGCTACCTGGTGACACTAACCGTCACCAATCCGGTGGGCTCTGCCTCTGCCACTGCCACCAAGCAGATATACAGTACGCCGGTAGCGGCATTCTCAGCCTCCGCCAGCAGCGCCGAGCCTGGGGCGTTAATCACTTTCAGCGACCAATCTGCCGGAAACATTACCGGGTGGTCGTGGGATTTTGGTGACGGCACGACCGGTTCGACCCGGAATCCGGGCAAGACGTATATCTCCAACGGGAACTATTCGGTTTCTTTGACTGCCACGAATCCAGCGGGGAGCCACACCCTGACCAGGGCAGGGTACATCACCGTCGCTTCGGG
>ORJL010102078.1_pt1 | contig 14241 bp, 17 predicted proteins | sample 1779941 | NCBI WGS metagenome assembly ORJL01 (sample SAMEA104232317, study PRJEB22302) | groundwater metagenome | biome: forest; feature: aquifer; material: groundwater | place: USA | collected 2011-08-07 | depth 5.8 m
CGGATCAAGGAGAGGCCCTTGTTGCAGGCCCGCGGCTCCCACCGGTGGGAGGAACGGTTGCCGTAAAGGTCCACCGCCTCTCCGTACTGGTAAGAGGCCTCCACGCGGGTGACGACGTTCTTCTTGGGATAGGCCCGCAGCAGGCAGTTGTGGGTATCGTTGGGGGCGCACAGGAAGATGAATGGCTGGTCGGAGCGGTAGAGGTCGCGGTAGCTCTGCTCCCAGTCCCGGTTGGGATAGAACGCCAGCGGGTTATCCACCTGCTCGGCGGGCTGGAGAAAGGCCAGCTTTGACAGGAACAGGCTGGCGGCGCCGGCCCCGGCTGTGGCCAGGCCGGCCTTCAGGAAATCGCGACGGGAGAGTCCGCGGTCCCCCATGGCATGCGTCCTCCTCTGGCGTTGTCAGCGCTGGCAGGGGTCGGGTCGTACCAGCCTGCCGTCTCTCTCCTATTCCTGGCGGCGGGCGAGGCCGTGGTGGCGGTTGCCTCCGCCACCGCCCACGCGAGCCTCAGGTCGTCCGGGGTATTCAGGTTGCAAAAGCGTATAAGCTCGGGGTCCAGATGGCTCCCAGGTGGCCCATAGCCCGGCAGCTCGTCGGGCACGACCGTTGTCCCTGGCGGAAGCGGCGGCAGCGGCCCGGCGGGCCTGACCACGATGATGCGGGGGAAGGTGCTCGCCAGCCTCCAGACCACTCTGGTCATAAGGGGCTCCCAGGCCTTGTCGCGGCCCAGACGCGTGCCGCAGCCACCGGCCAGGACGATGGCGTCCATCGGCTCGGCGAAGCTAGGCGTGCTCAGTAGGCGGCTTGGGCGCCGCGCTGGGCTTCTCCGCAGCCGCGGGGGCCTCCACCTCATCCAGGGCGCCGTGCATGCCTTTGCGGAACTCGCGCATGGTCTTGCCCACGGCGGCGCCGAGCTGAGGCAGCCGCGCGGCCCCGAAGAGGAGCAGGACTATGAGGACGATGATCCCGAGCTCTAAGGGCCCTAGACGACCTAACATAGGTCACCTCCACTGCTAAGGGGCGGCGGCTTCGACGGCCGCGCGGCGCTCCAGGAGCTGGGCGCTGAGAGGCCCTACCAGTCTTTCAGCGGCGACCGCAGCCTGTTCCGGCGAGGCTAGCGGCGGCAGCCGGCCCAAGACCTCCTGCTTCTGCTGGGGGCCCAGTGAGGAATCCCCATCCCAGGCCAGCTCGATCTTGGGGTAGGGACTGAGCTTGAAGCCCTCCACCAGCACCAGGTCCAGCGCAGCGGGGGAGAGCCAGGCCAGCACCTGGTCGAGATCGTCGGGGGCGCCGCCACCCCAGATGGCGACGCCATCAGGGCCAGCTACCGCCACGCGTGCTGCCCCCGCCTCCCGCAGCCGCCAGCTATCTTTGCCTGGGACGTCCAGGGAGAAGCCGTGGGGCGCGTGCTTGACGGCGCCCACCCGCCACCCCTGGCGGGACAGCTCCCGCACCAGGGCCTCCAGGAGCAGCGTCTTGCCGCTCCCCGAGGGTCCCACGATGCAGAGAATTGCCGCCATCTGCTGTTCCTCCCAGGTTCCGAGATTAGCCGTGGGAGGCGGGGGCGCCATGATGAACGTTCACTAGTTACAGGAGGGAACTTGCCTATTTTCGCCGCGACCCTAGCCGCACCGCTGACCGCTCGGCGGAGGGATGGGCGGTTACGGGCAGCGCAACGATGGTTTAGAATGGGTCTAATAGTGGGAAAGGGAGGCCTGGATGTTCGCGCGAGTAAACACCATCCTAGGGGCACCGGACAAGGTTGAGGAAGGCATCAGACAGTACCGGGAGACGACCCTTCCGGCGGCGAAGGGCATGGGCGGATTCAAGGGCGCCTATCTGCTCGTCGACCGCAAGAGCGGCAAGGTGGTGGCAATCACCTTGTGGGAGACGGAAGCAGCCGAGCGGGCGAGCGCCTACCCCGTCGCCCGGCTGCGCGCCCAGGGCAAGCAGGCAATGGGCGCAACCGCGCTCCCGGCGGTCGAGGTCTACGAGGTGGCGCTACAGCCCTAGCTCCTTGGTGCGGGCCGTCAGGCTGCGGCATCCTCGCTCCCTGATGCTCTAGCAGCAGGGAGGAGCTGCTAGGAGCAATACCCAGCTTTAACGTCACCATTGCACGAACATGGGCATGTGCATGGGCTACCTATTGGCTCGCCCTTCTACCCAACGCTTTAAGGACGCCTGGCTTTCTCCGGAATGGCGCCCAACTAGCAGGCCTTCCACGCTAATATCCTCGTCCAGGGTCTTCCAGTGGATGCCTTGGCCCTTCCCTATCAATCGCCAATTGCCTCGCTCCTCTGGCGTGGCATGCAAGAGCCTGGGATACCAAGCCAGAGGCACTGAAATGGTCCTGCCATCGTTCAGTTCCACCGTTAGGGCCTCGTCGTTGACCGCTACCCCTATAGCATCCGGAACTTTGATCTCAACCTTGGAAGTAGTCATGCCAAGCCTCCAACAATAAAAGAGTGATGCTCCTCCACAATGCACTGAATGCGTCTCATCTCGGACCGTCCGAACCCACCGCTCCGCTCCAGCCGGATCGGGTCTAGCCAGAATTTTGCCACGCTATCATCTCGCTCGACATGAGCGTGTTCTGGCTCATCCTTGTCACCAGCATATAAAGAAGAACCTATACGGACCGGTGAGCAGGACGGTAGGCATTTGTTACCTTCCGTGCCCCTCTTTGCTGGTCGCCTGAAAATTCAGTTACCATTGAACGAACATCGGGAAGTTGCAGCGCCCGTGCATAGCGCGGGGCCAGCCGTAGGAACAGTGATGGACGCCTTCACGTCCCCATTATCGCCCAGGGTCGCCTCGAACCCCAGCAGGGACAGCAGCGCGGTCTTGTCCTCGACGCTCAGCGAGCGCAAGCGGGCCTCCACTGCCTTGCAGAAGGCCGTGATAGCCTCTGGGGTGATCTCCTGGGTGCCTGGGGCCTCCCTGGGGGCCACGGACGCCAGGGCGCGCTCCAGCCCCTTCCGCTCGTGCGCGATCTTCTCCAGCTCCCCCGCGATACCATCGCCCGCGCTAGGAGCGGCCCGGAGCGCCGCCAGCAGGTTCTTCTCCTCATTGGCTAGCCCTTTGATGCGGGCCCGCAGCGCGGCGCCATCGTCGCTCCCGCGTGGGACGTCGCCGGCGACCTGTTGGTGAGCTCTCACCCGGTCATACAAGAAGGTGGGGTTGGCCACGGCCTTCGACACCGCAGACCATATGCGCCCGTCCACCTTCTCGATGCGGGTCCGCCTCGCGTGGCAGGCCTGTGGTCTGGTGGCGGTAGGGCTCGTGGCGCGGCAGGTGTAGTAGCGGAACTGGCCGCGCTTCATCGACTGCCCCACCAGGCCCGTCCCGCAAAGCCCACAGCGGAGCATCCCCGAAAGCATGTAGGGCTGATGGGCGCGGCCTGAGCGGCGGGGGCGGTTCAGGTGCGCCTCCACGCGCTCGAACGTGGCCGTGTCGATGATGGGCGGCGTGAACCCCTCGATGGTGATCACCTCCGCTGCGTCCCGCTTGGACCGGGCCACGCGGCCCCGTTCAAGCAGCTTCGTCACCTCCCGCCCGTAGAGGGTGCGGCCGGTGTAGGCGGGGTTCCTCAGCAGGTGGCCCACCGTGTGGGCGTGCCACAGGCCCCCCTGCTTCGATGGTATCCCCTCACGGTTCAGGGCGGCCGCGATGGTGTTCACTCCCAGGCCCTCCAGCGCCATGCCAAAGATGCGATGCACTACCGCGGCTTCTGCCTGGTTGACAGAACGGGCCTGGGGGCGCTTGGAGGCGCGGTCCCGTGGCATGTAGTTGTACCCGAAGAGGCCGGAGCCCGTGCCGATGGGCAGGATGCCCCTCTTGGCCGTCAACCACTTGCCATCCAAGGTCCGCTGCCTGATCTTGTCCTTCTCCAAGGCGCTGGCGTAGCCCCGCACATAGGAGATCAGGTTGCCTTCTCGGGACGCGTCCACGGGGCCGGAGCGGGTGTAGATGGTAACACCCGCCTGCCGCGCCTCATCGAGCAGGATCACGGTGCCGATCTCGTTCCGAGAGAGCCGGTCGGTGTCATAGCAGATCAGCGCCGCCACCTGCTTGGAGCGCACGAGAGCACGTACCCGGTCAAGCCCCCCGCGCTCCAGGTACTCCCCGGACGCTTGCTCCACAACAACATGGCCGTCAGGGGTGCTCAGACCATGTTCGGCAGCGATCCGCTGGCAGGTTTCGAGCTGGGCTTCCTGTCCCAGGCCGTCCTCGGCTTGGCCAGGCGTGGAGACACGGACGTAGATGATCGCCAGGTTGGTCACGGCGCCCCCCGGGGCGCCCCAGCGGGGCCCGCCTGGCGCTCATCAAAGGCCAGGAGCAGGCGCAACAGCGCCTGCGAGGCAGCGGGGCCGGCGACGGAAAAGTCCGCCTCCACCCCCGACGTGGCCTTCACCAGATGGGCGTAGGCCCGCTCGGTTGGAACCACTGGCAGGTCTACGTCCACGAGCAATCTCACCACTGGCATTGGAGCACTCCTTTCACTTACCGCGCTTCGTTCCCCCCCGTGGGCCGAGCCGCCAGCCATCGGGAGACGTCGGTGGTTTCTTCTTCCGCAGCTCCTGCAGGACCGTCAAGATGGCCTTGGCACTTGATGGAGCCCCCCGGCCTGCTAGCCAGCTCCAGACAGTGCCCTCGTGGACACCCAGCTCAGCGGCTATGGCCTTGACTGGCCACCGCCGCTTGCGAAGGGCGAGGATCGCTTCCTGGATGTCGTCCATGTTTACCTGATGATAATACTAGACGTATGATGATGTCAAGGGGGCCAGCCAGCGCCTTGGAACGGGGTGGCCACCCTGCAACGGCAAGGGCATTTTGCTTTCGAGGGCTCCCCTGCCAGCCCTGGAGCCCGCTGATGCCATTCCCCCTCACCTACCCACCTTGGGCCAACTTTGCGCCCGGCGCTCCCGCCTGGCCTACCCCTGAGCTCGGACGGGGCCTACCCGCTGGCGGGTCGGAAAAACAACACCCACCCAAGGAAAAGGACGCAGAAAAACAGCACTATGAACAGGATTGTCAGGACCAGGAACCCCATGCTGGCGCCCAGCAGGAGCACCGGCACCGCCACCAAGACCCCCGCCAGGCTCTCCCGGAAGTGCCCGACTGCGATGCTCATCACGAACAGGAAGACCCCGAAGACTGCCAACCCCGTGAGGAGGAAGCGGTTTACGCCCAGCCAGTCCGCGAGGCGCTGGAGCGGATCATGGATCATCTGCTTGCTCAGGGTGGTGCCGGATGGCGTGTCGAACTGGTTGCGCAGGCCCTGCTCGTAGGTAGAGCTGTAGGTATCGGTGTTGGCGGTCGGCGCCGTGACGTTGACCGGGAACACGGTCGGCGCCATTGAGACCAGGCCGGGGATTGCTGCGGCGAAGTAGGAGGCCCCAGTGGGGCTGAGCACCGTTCCGGTAGCCCCCCGGATCGTCAGGGTTACCCCCCACGAGCTCTCCAGGGCGCTTGCTATGGTCATGATCTGGGTGGCGAGGGCGGTCTTCGCTGCCGCCACGGTGGCCGCAGTGTCGATGTCACCCGACTGCATCGTGTAGTTCGTGACCGGGGCGGTCCCGTCATCCCAGGTGACGCCGGTGGGGTTGCCCTCAATCCGCACGGTATAACCGGCGCTCTGACAGGCTGCGAGGGTTGCGCAGGGCGCGGACGCAGCGCTCCAGTACATGGACGCGATGCCATGCTGGTAGCCATCTGGGTCAAAGGTGCCGCTGGAGAACAGGGAATAGGGCCGGACTGTCCCCAGAGAGGTGGTGCCGTTCAGTAGCCGCAGGAGGTAGGTCTCGCTGGCCGGGGCTGTTGGCTCGGTTGCATACTGAATGTTATACCTGGTGACCAGCAGGTAGTCGCCCAACTCCAGGACGTTGCGGAACACCTTGATGCCAGCGGGGTCAATGCCGCCACCCAGCTGCAACGGATTGGCGTCTGGGGTGGCCAGCACCACAGAAGCCGAGCCGAGCCACAGGGCTAAGGCCACCACGAGGGACCGGATGAAGCGCGGGCGGCTCACGGGGCGCCACCAGGGGTGAAACGACTTGGCAGGACCCTTTTTCTTAGGCACGGGGGCATCCCGCTCGTGCTCTTCGAGTTGGCGGTCCCTGGGCGTCGGCCTGGACTCACCAGGGCCAGGCAGGGACGGATGCGACTCACCAGGCCCTGGCATCATCGGGTTGTCGCCCGACGGCCCCTGGCGCCGACGGCTAGGCCGGCTGGGACGCGGACCGCCTGGAAACCTACCCATCGACCGCCTCCTCTCTCAAGAAACCCACCTTGAGGGCAGCCTCCGCTGCTACTCTCTCAATTTGCTCAAGCAGAGACTCAGGTTCTGACGCCACGGCCGCCGGCGGCGGCGCCTTGTAGAGCGCTCGGGCCTTGGCAGTCCTGGGCGGGTACAACCCTTGCGCCTGTTTTGTCCAGGGCGCTGGGTACACCGACTGCCCCCCGCCCCGACGCCGAGAACCCGAGAATGGACCACCGTCACGCGAAGGATGCACCTTAGCCACCCCCTTTTAGCTGGCGCCAGGCCCAGGACGCCGCCCGCCACAAGCGCGGACGCGGCGACGCCGGCGGCGGATCCGCCGCCGGCTCCAGCTCTGTCACCGCCAGCGCCCGCAGCTCGGCCTGGCACGGCCGCGCCGGAGCTGGCCGAGGACGCCGCCAACGCAACCAGCGCCCACGCCACCACCGACCACCAGCCCTAGTCACGGCGATCAAGCATGATGGACCACCTGCCCGCCGGCGCCTTGACAGCCGCCGGCACGGGCGAGCCACGGCGGCCTACTGTCGGAGCCGAGGCCGAAGGACTGGCCGCCGCCGGATGAGCCGACGCCCTGACCCAGCCACCCAACGCCGCTGGGCCGGGACGACCGCCGACCGGCCCTGCGCGAGCAGCGGCATCCTCCAGGGCCTGCTTGGCCTCCAAGCTCATGGCCAGCCCCTCAAAGGACTCACGCTGGGCCTCGTCCAGAAGCACCAAGCCACGGTCGGCGGCCGAAACCAACCACCTGTAGCCTTTGGAAACGATGTGCCAGGTAAAGCCCACGCCACGCCAGGGCAAAGGTTGCATAGATTCGGAACGCCAGATGTAGCCCCTCTGGCGCAACCGGCGCAGGCACCCCTGGACGGCCCCGCCTGAGAGCTTGCGTCGGGCGACGATCTCCTGGGCGGCGTGAGGCCGACCATCGGCAAGAGCGCACAAGATTTCTGCCTTTGTCTTGTCCCGCAGCCCACGCTTGCCCGCAGCCCAACCGCAGCGAGGCGCTTGTCCTCCGACCATCGCCTTACACTCCTCCCCCGAGCGGAGCCGGCCGCCGCGGCGGCCGGCCCTTGCCCTGGCGGCGCTCCGGTTCTACTAGAGTGCCAGCATCATCCAGAGGGCCACGAACATCAGCGCAAACCGCGCCGAGCGGCAGCCCCTCACGCTGCGAGCGGCACATCCACCACCAGCCGACAAGGGAGCGCCCAATAAGGCTCCAGCACCCGATGTGGCCATAGGCGCAAGGCCCCGCCGGCGCAGGCGGCCTTGCTTGTACTCCCGCTTCGGCCATCGCTTGCCCTCCTACTCGAACTCCCGCTAGCGAGCACCCCCGTTACTTGCATCATGATATGGTGTGGTTCGCACCGCCAACGGCCCAGCCCAGCCCGGTGGCAAGCATCTGCAGGTCCTGGTAGGGAGCCCGGAGCGGGCCACCATGAGCCGCAGCCGCCGCCCTAATGAACTCTTGGACCCGACGTGGCTCGACCGCACGGACCAGCCGCCCGAAGGACGCCGACGGGCTGTGAGCTGCCGCACCTCCAGCCAGACCACCCTCGGCCGGCCACAGGTGCAGCAAATTCGCCGCCGCAGCCGGATTTGGTAGCGCCATCTGATACTGACGTTGAACCGAGACGTATGCCAATTCAAGTCCAACTTCAGGGCTCCTTCCGGCCCAGGAGCGCACTGGCCGCTGCCACCGCGTGGGCCTGGGCCACCGCCAGGACCTGGGGCGGCGTTTGGCGAGGGGTGCCGAAGAGCCGGAAGGCCCCACAATTCTTGCAGCAGGCCTCGCCCGTCGCCTCAACAAGCCAACGGTGCTTGAGCCCTGCAAGGCAGCGGCGCCGCCGTCCTGGGCGTGGTCGCGCACCGTCCGGGACCATCTTCCGCCAGGCTCTCTTCGACATGACGCGCCAGCTCGTCATGGCTGCACCGCCGGGTTCGGGTGGCAGTTGGCGCAGGTCCAGCCGCCCGGGCCCCACCACCATGCGCTCCCGCCGCATGGACGGCAGGGCTCGGAGGGAGGCGGCGGTGTTTGCTCTACGCTCTCAACAGGTGTGGGCGGTGTTTGCGGTGTTTGCCCCAGGCCTTGCACATGCGCCCGCGCACCCGCGAGAGCGCGCGGGGGCTGGGTGTTTGAAACACCGCAAACACCGCCGAACACTGTTGAGGGTACGGTGTTTGGGCTCTGAAACACCGCAACCCGCCAGCGGATGTGTTTCGTTGAAGGGTCCCGCGCACGCCGCTGGAGCTGCAAATCCCCGTAGATCGTATCGGCTTTGGCGGCAAGGGCCTTGCCCAGGCGCCGGCTGAAGGAGCCTCTCCCGGCCTGGTGGGCGACCCAGGCGTCGGGCAAATCATCTGGGAGGGCGGCCCGTAAGGCCTCGGACTTTCCCAGATGCTCTACGACGGCCGCCACCAACAACTCCCCCTCCCCCAACTCTGGGTCTTGATGCCATAGACGCAGGAACCCCTCCCACTCGGGGGTGGAGCTGTCCATCTGGTCGTATAAGTCCCTGGTGTTGCCCAAGAATCCATTGATGCCAGCAAACTCTAGGATGCCGCCTATAACTCGGGTCCAGTCCTCAAATCCCCCAAGGGGCCGCACAGATGGGGCAGGGCAACCCGACGCCCACCAGTTACGCGCCAGGATCAGGGCGGCCCACAGCAGGTGCCCCCGCTCTCCCGTGACGTACTCCAGGAGGGCCGGATGGCGCCACGTCTCCCGCTCCCAGGGCCGGGCGACCTTGGCGTCCATGCGGACCCAATAGACGCGCCGGGGCAGATCCCCCGCAAGGGCGACGTTGTTGCCGGTAGCCACTAGGACAACCCTGTTACGGGCGCTTACTGTCTTATTCAGGCCCAGGACGCGTCCCACAAACGGGTCTGCCGTGATGAATCCCGCCAGCGTGCCACTGCGCAACGCCCCCTCCAAGTTGTCAAGGACGAATAGAGGATGCCCATCCAAGGCGACCCCCAGGAGCAACTTCCGCCATTCGTCCTCATTGCCGGAACTCGGGGCCGTGGTCTTGGGGGCGGGCCGCCCCGTGGCGATAATGGACACCACGTCCACAAGCAACCCTTTTCCTGTGCCCGCCCGGGGGGTATCGTTGATGGCGATAGGGACCCGCCCCGCGATGGCCGACCGGACGATGGGAGTCAGCAGTTCAGCCCCGGCGTTGGCCGCGTCCGCGTTCGAGACGAAGGGGAGGTCGTGCAGGACATCCTCGATTATGCGGACAGCCTCGGCCACATCCTCACGCCCTGGTGCAGAGGCCACTGGGGGGACATTTAGGCCCGGCGCCGGGCTATAAAGTAGTCGGGTCGTTGGGTCATAGCCGGGCACATCCAGGACACTCCCATCCGGCCTTATGTTGGGGGCGAAGACCAGCCCCACTAGAGGCGGGATGCCGGGCCAGGACGGGAGGGCGCCCACGTCGCGCACGACACGGGGGGGCGGCAGGACTGGGGCCATGCTGCCGCTGCGTTGCGCTCGAAACCAGTCCGCGGCTCGTGATAGGTGGCCCCCCAGGGCGTCCTCGCCTAACGCGGCTATGATGAGCCGCCCCTCCTCGTCGGGGACCACGCGCACGAGCCCGCCGCTACGGACATAGACCTGCGGCGGGTTATTGGCCAGGACCAGGGCGGCCAAAGCCTCGGCGCTGATCTCCGGGAGCTGCCGTTCCGTGACTGCGATATGGGGCCGCCCCTGCGGGCCTGGCGGGCCGTGGCCGTTCCGGCCAGGTCCCCCGTGGGCTTCCCGCTCGATGGCGGCGTTGGCAGCCTCCCGTGCGATGGCGGCCTTGGCCCAAGCGTGATCGGCGGTTGTCATGGCTCCAGCACCAGCAGTGCCCCGTAGACGAGGCGGCATGTGCTAGAATTAGCTAACGGGCTCACCGGTGCCACGGTGTGCTCCTTCCAGGCTCGGCGGTGTGCTAACTGCCGGGCCTTTATATTGCTCATGCTCTTGGGCGCCCTTGGCCGGCTGCGCGACCCCCCACAGGTCGCCGAACGAACGCCACCATGCGCCCTCCCATGCCGGGTCAGGCTCGCCTGGCGCCACGGCCAGGGCGATGCGCGGGCGGGAGGGGCCGGGTGGCTTCATGCTGGCCCCTCGCCTTCGCCTTGTCCTGGGCGCTCGGTGGCGAGGTCAGGGACAGCGAGGGTGAGCACCCGCCGGAGGCTGGAGCATTCGGCTCGATAGACGAGCGCTTCAACCTCATCCGGGGCGTCCTCGGCCCGTCGCTCGTACTCCGCCAAGATCCCACGGGCAAAGACTGCGATAATCGCCGGCGAACTAGTCGTAGCCAGCGGGACAATATGACCGCGGGCGGGTAACTGCAAAGTCAAGAGGATGGGTGCCATGGCTCTAACCCTCCTACTTGGAAGGCAGGAGCCTACACTGGACTGGGGAATGAAAAGTCGCGACTTTGGGCCCGTTTTGCAAAAGTCGCGACTTGGGGGGGGGCTATTCGGTCCTGGCCGCCTTACCCCGCAAGTTGCGGATGGCGGCCTTGTAGTTCTCGTGCTCTTGCGCCGGGTCGCGGCCCAAGCGTCGGGCCATCGCCTCTAGGGTTACGCCCGCTCGATCCGACTGTAGCTTCGTATCGACTGCCTGGCGCTGGAGCGGGGGGAGTCCCTGCATCAAGGACTGAACCAGGGCGCGGGCCTCTACACCTTCGTAGGGGTCGTGTGGCTCCTCTGGCTCGCTGGGGAGGGTGGACAGGGGCCCTGCTCTACCCTCGGTAGAGCGGTTTGCGCCATACTTGATTGCCGCAACGCGCCCGAGAATGTCCGCCGCCGCATTCTCTGTAGTCCCCAGGTCAGACAAAGCGGGGCTATAGTCCTTGTTCGCTTTGAGGCCCCAGTAGTTACCAACCGGCTCCCTGGCTGCCTGGGCCGCCATGACGTGGAGGTCCTGGGTCAGGTCCGCGGCCTCCGCAAGGCCCCCAAGCCGGTGCTGCTTGGTCATGGCCCTCGCCGCGATGCGCTCGAACCGCCGCCAGGCGGCCGTGCCAGGAACCGCAGCGGCGGCGAGGGCAGCCTGGCCGAGGCTCCCTGTGCTCTCAATCGCCTCTTTCACTGGGCCAGTGGATGAGTCGCGGGCAGCGAGGTCACATAGAAGAACGTCTTCCCAGTCAGTGGTCGCCCGCCACCGGCTGCGCCCGCCGGTGCGCACATACTCCCGCGCCAGACCCCACAGGGCGACCCATTGCGCTGCCTCCGGGAACCGGGCGATCACCCCGGCCATCTGCGGGTTCCCCACCTGCCAAAAGCGGCGCAGGTCGGCCTCGTACGTTCGTAGCGACCACCGGTAGAGCACACGGACGTACCACCGTAATATCCACCGGGGGGTTCGCCGCCACCGAGCCCGCCTTACCTTCATGGCTAAGCCACCTCCAGCGGCAGCCTCACCAGGTGTGGGGAGTATTCACCACTGGACGAACATGGGCATGACGACGTGGATGTACTTGTCGTCGCCCACGGGGCGGATGACGCCCGGGCTGGAGGGGCTGGTGGTCTCCAGGGCCACCTGGCCGGTGCCGATGACGGCGAGGGCGTCCAGCAAATACTTGCTGTTGAAGGCGATCTTGGCCGCGCCGCCCTCCACCACCGCGTCCACCTCCCCCAGGTTGTCTCCCACCTCCTCCGCGCGGGCGGAGAGGGCGATCTTCCCCGGCGCCGTGCCTTGCCCGGGGGTGACCTGGAGCCGGATGATGCCCGAGCCATCGCGGGCGAAGATGGCGGCGGTGCGCGCGGCTCGCAGCAGCTCCGCCACCTCCACGGTGGCCTTGGTCTCATAGTTCTGAGGGATGAGCTGGGAGTAGTTGGGGAAGGTGCCCTGGATGAGCTGGGAGACCAGTTGGGCGCTCTTGAGCTTGAAGAGGACCTGGCTCTTGGCTGCGTTGACGGTCACCTGGACCGGGTCGCGCTGGTCGCCCATCCCGAGCAAGCGGGACAGCTCGCTCAGGGAGCGCGCGGGGATGATCACCCCCACCTTTTCCTTGCTGGGGGCGCCGGCCTCCAGGTCCAGCTTACGCACGGAAAGGCGGAAGCCATCGGCGGCGGCGAAGGTCAGCCGGTCACCCTCGAACTCCGTGTAGACCCCTGTCAACACTGGTCGCGAGTCCTCCGTGGCGGCGGCGAAAGTGACCTGGCCGATGGCCAGGCGCAGCGCCTCGGGGTCCAGGGAGACGCTGGCCCCCTCACCCACGTTGGGTATGGGCGGGAAGTCGGCGGCGTCGAGGCCGTTGATCCGCGCGGACTGGCGCCCACAGCTCAGCTCGATGGTGGTGCCCTTGGGCTGCAGTGTCAGCTCCACTTTATCGTTGGGGAGGGTGGCCACGAACTCGCTCAACAGTCGGGCCGGGATGGTGAGGGAGCCCTCCTTTTCCACCTTCGCGCCGATCCAACAGGTGATGGCGATCTCCAGATTCGTCGCGGCTAGCTTGAGCATGGATTCCTCGGTGGCCAGGAGGACGTTCTGGGTGATGGGGAGGGTGGTGCGGGTGGGGACGGCGCGGCCCACGATGCCCAGGCCGCGGCTCAGGTTCTCTTGCAGGACGGTGACTTTCATGGTGTTGCTCCCCCTTGGGCTCTGCTGTGGCGGCAGTATAAGTCGGGGGGGGACGCTGGTCAATGCGCTGTCACCACTATATATAGGTGGGATCGCGGGTGAAACGCAGCATATAGGTCTACTTGGTGCCGTTCGAGGGAGGCTTGCCAAGAGCCTGCGGTCCCTCCCTTATGTATAGACGATAGGACGCTGCACGCCCAGCAGTTATAATAGCAATCTATCCTAAACGTCCCGCCTTCAGGGCGGCGGGCCAGGGCAGTCTGGTGAAGAGGTGGGGCCCATGGAGCTGCGACAGCTAGAGGCTTTCCGCTACGTGGCCATGTATGACAGCTTCAGCAAAGCGGCCGAGGCGTTGCTGCTCACCCAGCCTACGGTTAGCGCACGCATTCAAGCCCTGGAGCGGGAGCTGGGCGAAGAGCTCTTCGAGCGGCGTAGCAGGGGGGTGCGCCTCACCGAGGCGGGGAAGGCCTTTCTGCACTACGCCGAGCGCTGCCTCCAGGCAGCTGAGGAGGGGCGACACATGGCGCAGCGGGGCCGCCGCGGCGCCCTCGGAAAACTCCACCTGGGAGCGGCTCGCACCATCGGGACCTACGTCCTGCCGAAGATCCTGCAGCCCTTCATGGAGAGGCACCCGGACGCTGAGGTGACCATCAGGACGGGCCGCTCCCAGCAGGTGCTGGAGATGATCCTGGCCGACGACATCGAGGTGGGCTTCGCGCGCCAGTTGCAACACCCCGAGCTGGAGAGCATCCATCTCTACAACGAGGAGATAGTGCTGGTCACCAACCCCAGGCATGCCTTCGCCCGCCGGGGCCGGGCCAGCATCGCCGACATCGCCCAGCAGCCCCTGATCCTGTACGACCGGGAGTCCACCTACTACGTTATTATCACCAACGTCTGCCGCGAGGCGGGCATTGTGCCCCAGGTCGCCATGGAGTTGGACAGCATCGAGGCCACCAAGAAGATGGTGGAGCTGGGGCTGGGGATCTCGCTGCTGCCCATCAGCTCCCTGGAGCGCGAGCTACAGCTGGGCGCCCTGACTCAGGTTGAGATCAGCGACAGGGTGGACATTCACCTGCCCACGGCTCTGCTCTACCGCAAGACCCGCGCCCCCCGCGGGATCGTCAAGGTCTTCCTGGATGACGTCCGCGCGATGTACGAAGGGGGGCGTGCCGTCGGTGGCGGCGCCGCCCCACCGGCCTCGGCAGCGGCCTCCCCACGGCGTCGCTAGTAAGGTCATTTCAAAACTGCCCAGCGAGGCTAGAAACGATCCCACATCCCCCTTCTCCCCGGGAGGGAGAAGGTTGGGATGAGGGGGAAGGCCTCACCCTCACTCTGCCCTCTCCCTTCAAGGGAGAGGATTTTGGAACAACCTCTAGTAATACACCGC
>ORJL010259351.1_pt1 | contig 14237 bp, 15 predicted proteins | sample 1779941 | NCBI WGS metagenome assembly ORJL01 (sample SAMEA104232317, study PRJEB22302) | groundwater metagenome | biome: forest; feature: aquifer; material: groundwater | place: USA | collected 2011-08-07 | depth 5.8 m
GCGCCGGAATCCCAGCCTGGCCGCTTCCTGGAGCCTTCGTCCAAGCTGGGGCACGCCTCGCAGCTCTCCGCCCAGGCCGACCTCCGCCACGGCCACCGTGGACGTATCGCAGGGGACGTTGCGGAAGCTGGACACCAGGGCCAGGGCTATGCCCAGGTCGGCGGCGGGTTCCTCGACGCGCAGACCGCCGGCCACGTTGGCGATGATGTCCTGGTCGCCCAGCGGGACGCCCAGGCGCTTGCTGGCGACCGCCGCCACCAGGATCAGCCGGTTGAAGTCCACGCCGGACGCCGTGCGCCGCGGCTGGGCGAAGACGGTAGGCGTGGTGAGGGCCTGAACCTCGGCCAGCAGGGGCCTGCTTCCCTCCGTGGTGACGACCACCACGGAGCCGGGCGTGTCCTGAAGGCGGCTGGAGAGGAAGAGGCGCGACGGCTCTGACACCTCCTCCAGGCCCTGATTGCCCATCTGGAAGACGCCGATCTCGTTGGTGGAGCCGAAGCGGTTCTTGGCGCCGCGCAGGATGCGATACGGGCTCAGAGTGTCGCCTTCCAGGTAGAGGACGACGTCCACCATGTGCTCCAGCGTACGTGGGCCAGCGACGGCGCCGTCCTTGGTGACGTGGCCCGCCAGGAGGACGGGCGTGCCCTGGCTTTTCGACCACTGCATGAGTCTGCGGGTGCACTCGCGCACCTGGGCCACGCTTCCGGCTGGAGATGGCACGTCCTGGGAGAAGAGGGTCTGGACGGAGTCCACCACCGCCAGGTACGGCTCTATGGCTTCCAGGCGCGCCAGGATCTGCTCGATTTCCGTCTCGGCCAGGAAGAAGAGGTTCTGTCCGGAGATGCCAAGACGCTGGGCGCGCAGGTGAACCTGCTGGGCCGACTCCTCGCCGGAGACGTACAGGAGCTTGTGGTCCTGCGCGGCCAGGGAGCCTGCGACCTGCAAGAGCAGGGTGGACTTGCCGATGCCCGGGTCGCCGGCCATGAGGACCAGAGCGCCCGGTACGATGCCTCCGCCCAGGACGCGGTCCATCTCCTGGAACGGCGTTGCTATCCTGGGAACGGGGCTAGTGGATACGCTGGACAGCTCCTGGGCCTCGGAAGGCGCGGCGCCCAGCCAGGCTGCGCCACGTTTGCGCTTGGGCTGTGGCGCAGCCGCCGTTTCGACCAGGGAGTTCCACTGGTTGCACTGAGGGCAGCGGCCCGCCCACTTGGGCGATTGAGCGCCGCACTCTTGGCAGACGAAGATGGTGCGGGACCTGTCCTGGGTCACGGGGTTGTCCTTCTGGGGAGTGCCAATATTCTAGCACAGGCGTAGGAGTTTCCCGGAACGGGCGGATGGCGTTGTGGCCTGGGAGGGGATTCGCCACGTTGACTCGCCCTGAATCCATGCTTACAATGGAACAAATGACGCAACAAGTCTTGTGAGGTCTGGTTCATGGTTACACCTCTGACAATATCCATAACAGAAAACGCAGCCAAGCATGTGCGGGAGTTCACCGGCAAGAAGGGCGAGGAGTCGGTGTCCCTTCGCGTGGGTGTCAAGGGAGGCGGCTGCTCGGGGCTGACATATGACCTGAGCGTTGATGCAGCGCAGCTTCCCAACGACAAGGTGATCGAGCAGCACGGCGTCACCATCCTGATCGACAAGAAGAGCTACGTCTTCCTGGCGGGCACTACGTTGGACTACTCCGGCGGCCTGAATGGCAAGGGGTTCGTGTTCCACAATCCTAACGCCAAGACCACCTGTGGCTGCGGGACGTCCTTCTCCGTCTAGCCGTTTACTATTGCAGCTACAAGTCCGTTCGCCCTGAGCTCCGACTTCGTCGAGAGTCGCGATGAAATCGGACCTGTCGAAGGGCGTGGCTTCATGGTGAGCCAGTCGAACCACGAACGGGAAAACTGGCGGCCCTTATCGCGGCCGTAAGGTAGCAGCGTAAGATGGGCAACTCACCTCTACATAACGTTCAGCAGCGGTCCGGCGCAACCTTTGTCCAGCTTTTTGGGCAGGAGGTCGCTGACAGCTTTGGCGACCCCGCAGCCGAATACCGGGCCGCCAGGGAGCGCGTGGCGCTGCTGGACCGCTCCTACGTGGGCAAGCTGCGCGTAACGGGCAAGGATGCCCTGGATTTGCTGAACCGCCTGAGCAGCAACAAGGTGGACGTACTGCCCGTCGGGACGGGCGCAGGCACCGTGCTGCCTACCGGCAAGGGGCGGGTGATTGACCTGCTGCACCTGTTTGCCACGGAAGACCACATCCTGATGCTCACCAGCCCGCAGACGCGACAGCAGGTGATGGAGTGGATAGACACGTACACCTTCCTGGAGCAGGTGTCCGTGGAGGACGTGACGGAGTCTACGGCCATGATAACGCTACTGGGGCCGGAGGCCGCTGAACTATTGGAGCGCGTGACTGGAACGCCCGTGGCGCAGATGGAGCCCTACGCCAGCACGCCGGTGACGATTCAAGGAGTGCCTGCGCTACTGCTGCGCTCCGACTCGCTGGGCGCTTCAGGCTACGACCTGGTGACGTCGGCAGAGCATGGCGAGGTGCTGTGGCAGGCGCTGGCAGTTCCCGGCACAGGCGCTACGCCCATCGGCGAAGCGGCCTACAACGCGCTCCGAGTCGAAGCAGGCGTACCGCGCTATGGGTGGGAGCTATCGGAAGAGGTAAACCCCTGGGAGGCCAACCTGCACCCGTTCATCAGCTTCACCAAGGGGTGCTATACCGGCCAGGAGGTCATCCTGCGCTTGTACAACTACAAGAAGATACAGCGGCAACTCGTGTCCATTACGTTCTCGACGGTGGAGGTAGCCGAGGGAGCCGCGCTGTGCCAGGGCGATGACGAGGTTGGCAGGGTGACGTCGGCAGTACGGCACCCCGTGACAGGCAAGGCTATAGGGCTGGCGGTAGTACGTAGCGCCTTTGCCACGCCAGGGAGCGAGCTAGAAGTGATAGGCCCTCAAGGGGAGCGTTTGGGAAAGGCAGTGGTGCAAGAGATACCTGAGAGGGTGGCTACACACGCCTGACTGACGTGACGTATTTGGTTTCACACACTTGCTCATGCTGGACATATGGAAAGCCAGGGTAAATGGGAAGAGCATCGGGTCTCCTGGGGCAGTGGACAGGGTGTGTGCAGGATCAGTATGCGGCTACGCAGCGAGTGCAGGGCCTAGTTCCTACAGAGGCTCGAAGTAAGGATTCTCAATTGGAAGGAAGAGGAACGGGGTCTCCTTGTAAGTTCTCTGAAAGTTGCTGTCCCCAAAACGTATAGCGCTCCAGATTTCGACATAGATCTGTTTGATCGCTTTGGCCTTCTCATCTTGCCCGATTGCAAATCCAAAGAACTGCTCGCCAAAACGGTTCTTTGCCGCTTCTCCGCTTGCACCAGAGGCAATCAACATTAAATCGATGAGCGGCACGCTGCCCCGAACGAAGACCATGAGAGAACTTCCTCTAGGCAGTGCATCCAACTTCCGAACTATGCCTTCAGGCTCGTTTCTTTGCCTTTGCGTATCCACCAAATGGCGCAGAATTCTAATGAGGTCTTGAGGTTCTGGAGATGACAGACCCTGAGATACGGTGGAAACAATTTTGAATCCCAGCGGGTCTCCATCTGCTTGAGCCATTTTTATGTGGACATTCCCTTGTGTGTCATCGAAGGGTGGGTTAGCTCTGCTAACAATAGCCTTAGCATTCTCAATTGAGCGTTCTAGTTCCCCCAGCTCCAAATCCCTAGGTTTTCCCAAATCCACAGAACAGTTCCAAGTTCCTTGGTCCACCAAGCGTTCAATGGCAGAACCTAGACTACTAAGCTGCTCTCTGACAGCCTTGTCCTTCTGAGATGTCTGAAGGCTACGTATCTCAGCATATAAGCCCTGGCGTAACATCGCATCAGGTTTAGCCACGTCTTTACCTAATCCAAGTTCATGCTCCAGGAGCAAGTCTGGAAACATAGTCTTCAACCAGGACAAGACCTCTATTTCGAACGCAAACCCCTCGAATTGCTCAGCGTGACGCAATTCCGACATCATTTGTGTAGAAAGTCTTGAAAGACCGAACTGTCCGACAGACCAACCCAAATGGATGGCTTTCAAGTCCAACCGATTGAGAAAATTGCCCTGTGGCTCCAGAAGTGCGGGGATCATAGGATGACTTGTGCTAGCGTTTGCTCTGAGCCATGAATCAGGGTAGAGTTGTTTAAGCACAGACAACGCCAAATAAAAGTCTTCGCGCGAAAAACCAAAGGATGCAGCCGAGGCCAGACGCCCAGAGTCCTGTTCCCACGGCTCCCACCATTTGCCTGTTTGGATTAGCTTTGCACGGGTTTCGGTGAGAGCTAGTTGATCTGCTCTAAGCTTCTCTATCTCCTCACTGGTTAGCTTGCGAGACTTTATATTTACGTTCATCTTGGTTCTGTTCAACCAATCAGCTCTATATTTCTATGCCGCCGTCTATGCCGATGACTTGGCCGGTGATGTAGCTCGCCTCTTCGGTTGCGAGGAACGCCACCACGCCTGCTATGTCCTCAGGAGTCCCGAACCGTCCGGTGGGTATGCGTGAGAGGGCTTGCTGGCGGGCTGCTTCGGGCAGTGCCTTGACCATGTCTGTGTCTATGAAGCCTGGGGCCAGGGCGTTTACCGTGACGTTGCGTGATGCCAGCTCCTTGGCCAGGGTGCGCGTCAGGCCGATGAGCCCGGCCTTGGAGGCGGAGTAGTTGACCTGGCCTGCGTTTCCCGCCAGGGCCACCACGGACGACATGTTGATGATACGTCCCCAGCGCTTCCTGAGCATGTTCCTGGTTGCACCACGGCAGCACAGGAAAGCGCCCTTCAGGTTGACTTTCAGGACGGCGTCCCAGTCCTCCTCGGACATGCGCATGATGAGGCCGTCACGAGTAATGCCGGCGTTGTTCACCAGGATGTCCACTCCGCCCCACTCTGCTTCCACTTCCTGGAACAGCTTCTGGACCTGGGCGGCATCGGTAATGTCGGCCTGGGCGATCTTTGCCTCTGTGCCAGCGTTGCGCATGGCTTCCAGGACAGCGTCCGGCCCTTCCCGAAAGACCATATCGTTGACCACGACCCTGGCGCCCGCGGCCCCCAGCCGCAGGGCAATGCTGTATCCGATGCCGCGTGATGCACCTGTCACCAGGGCTACCTTGCCTTGTAGCGGCGATTGCTGCGACATAACTTACCTCTCTACTACCGGCTGGCGCAGAGCCCCCAGCTCACGGCGCATGGCCTCTACCAGTCTTACGTCAACGGCGCGCCTGGCCATGTGGATGGCCTCGGCGACGGTAGCAGCTTTGGAACGTCCGTGGCCCACCACTACCACGCCGTCCACCCCGAACAGCGGACCTCCACCCCCCAGTTCCACGGTGTTGGTTAGGGCCGCCAACTGCTCGGCGACCTTCTTCATCACCTCCGGCGGCAGATGCCCACCCAGCAGCGACGGCAACTTATGGGCCATCGCCAGTCCCAGTCCCTCGCCGAACTTCAGGACCACGTTGCCCACAAAGCCGTCGCAGACCACCACGTCGGCCTTGTCTAGGAAAAAGTCGCCGCCCTCGATGTTTCCCACAAAGTTCAGGCCGCTGTCCTTGAGCAGGGAGAAGGTCTCCTTGACCTGGCGATTGCCCTTGCCTTCCTCTGCGCCCACGCTCAGAATGCCCACTCGCGGGTTCTCTATGCCCATGATGCTGCGGGCGAAGGCCACGCCGATGGCGGCGAAGCCCACCAACTGGGAAGGGCGGCAGTCCACATTGCTCCCCAGGTCCACGAGAACGGTCTGGGAGAGAGGGCCCAGCAACGGTCCTCCGATGGCAGGCCGCTCCACCCCTTCCAGGAGACCCAGGATGATGGCGGCGGAGGCCATAGCCGCGCCGGTAGACCCCAGGCTAACCATGGCCTGGGCGCGGCCTTCCTTTACCAGCCTGGCCGTTTCGTATACTGAAGCGCGGGGCTTCTCACGCATGGCCCTGGCAGGGTGGTCGGTTTCCAGCACCACCCCTTCGGAAGCGAAAATGGATATGGGCAGGCCCTCTGCGGAGTGCTTGGCCAGTTCTGTTTCCACTGCTCCACGGTTGCCCACCAGGATCACCTGGATGCCGTACTTGCGAGCGGCTTGCACCGACCCCGCCACCAGCTCCGCGGGAGCGTAATCGCCGCCCATGGCGTCCACGGCTACGGTGAGCGCGCGTGCGGCTGGGCTTGAACCTGTCGAGCCTGTCATTACAGATTAGTCCTTTCCATGGGGTTTATTGATCGGCCAGCACCACGGAGGCCTCTCCGGTGATGACCTCCTGGCCCTCCGCCTTCCGGCACCCCACCTGGCACTGAACGGTGCGCCGTCCGTTCTCCACAGACAGCTTGGTGATTCGCCCGAAGGTTACGACGTCCTCACCAGGATACACCGGCGCCCGGAAGCGCACCTTGAGTCGTCCGCTCTCCAACCAGCTTTGCCCGAAGGCTTGGGTCAGCATCTCCGACATGAAGGCCAGCACCAGCATGCCGTGCGCGACGATGCGCCCAAAGGAGCTTTTGGCGGCGAACTCCGGATCGAGGTGGATGAGGTTGCCGTCACCCGAAGCCTTGGCGTACCTGGCGATCTGCGCCTGGGTGACCGATTTCCTGACCTCGGGAAGCGCTTGGCCTTCTTCTATCGACATTACCGCTGCTCCTGGCCTTCCGCCTTCAGAGACGGCACCATGAGGGTAGTCTTGCCATCCAGGAGCGCCTGCCCCTGGGCGTCAGCGACTACGAACTCCAAGACGAGGAATGTGCCTTCCCGGCGTTGGCTGCTCTGGGCTACTTTAGCGCTGCAGGACACGCGCTGGCCAAGAGAGGCCGACTTGTGAGCCGTTAGCTCTTGGGCCAGGTGTATCGTTCCAGGAGGAAGGGACAGCCCTCCCAAAACGGTACGCACTCCCAGAGCTGCCACGGCGGTGAAGGGGACCAGGCCGGACTTGGTATAGAGGCTGGAGGAGTCTTCTGTCGCAGCCAGATAGTCCTGGACCAGGGCGCCATCCAGAGTGAACTGGATCGCCGCCAGCTCTTTACCTGTAGCTATGCTTTGCATTGTCATGTTGTAACGGGATTGGAGAACCAGTGCCTCCTAGAGTGCCACGCATTATATGTGGCGTTTAGTGCGGAAATCAAGTTGACGGGGCTCCGAGGCAGGGCCTGGTAGTCAGCCAAGCCGCTCCGCCAGCAGTTTGAACAAGCTGTAGCCCCAGGCGCAACCAAAAGCTGTGGTAGTACCCATCACGGTTTTCCCCACCCAGGAAGCACCAAGGAATTGCCAGAATGGCATGCGGGCTGCTCCCGACGCTATACCTAGAACATCGAAAAACGGGTTTGGAATCGCGGCGAAGGCCAGCACCACCATCCAGCCACGGCGCTGTATCCACGGCTGGATGCGACGGTACACGCGGGAGTTCTTGGCAATGCCGCTGCCGCTGAAACCGGCCAGGTAACCCGTGATCTCCCCCAGGGCCATGCCAGCGCCTGCCAGTAGTCCCACCGCAATCGGGTTCAGCACAACCCCTCCAGAGCAAACTACCAGGAAACCTGGTACGGGCAGGACTACCGTTGAGTTTGCCAGAAGAGGAAGAAAGAAGACTGCTGGATACCCCACCGCCCCCGTGACCGAGCTTTTCAGCAAGCCGCGCAGCAGGAATACAACGACCAGGACGATTACCACGGCCACAAGGGCCAGTAGCTGTAACTGCCTTTCGGATATCCTGAACCTCCGGCGGCGCTGGTTGACGGGTTCGGGATTGTCCGTCATGGGCCTATCTTTTGCCTTCGACTGGTACAACCTTGGCAAGAAAGGCTAGGAGAGCCTCGTTGAATGCCTGGGCCTGCTCCATCTGTGGCCAGTGCCCGCAATCGGGCAGCACGCACACCTGGGCTCCTGGAATGAGGCTGGCTGCACGATGGGCGTGCTCCACAGGCGTAACCCTGTCTTCGTGTCCCCATACGATCAGTGTGGGCGCCGGAATTTTTGCAGGGGAATCGTGCAGCAGAAGTAGTAGCCGGTGCAGCCCCAGCAGGTTTACGCCGTGGCGGAGGGATCGAAGAGCGGCCCGGCGCACTCCGGGGTCGTTTTGCAGTCTTGCCAACTCTCGACCGACCGATGGCTCTATGCGTTCAGGGCGGTAGAATAGCTTTGGCGCGAACCGCTGGCTGGTGGCGATATTGAGGGCCTCCAGGGCTAACCCCAGGCCAGGAACGGAGGCCAGGCGCAGTGGCCATGCCAGTTCTCGGCCCAGGCCGGGAATGTCTACCAAGACCAGGGCGCGCACCCGCTCCGGCTGGCGTAGCGCCATAGCCAGGGCCAGAAGCCCGCCGGTGGAGTTGCCCACCAGCACGGCCCGCTCCAGGCGCAGGGCATCTAGGAAGCGCGACAGGAAACGTACGCCCTCATCCAGGGAGTAGGCGATATCTGGCTTGTCGGAGTCGCCATGCCCCGGCAGGTCGGGGGCGTAGACGGCGTACCGCTGGGCGAGGACGGATATGTTGCGTCGCCACGCCACTACCGATGCCGCCAGCCCGTGGAGGAGCACCACGGGTTCTCCCTTGCCGGCGGCCAAGTAGTGAACTTGGCCCACCTCTTCCAGGGAAACAAACTGACTGGGGATGGCGTATACGCTTTTAGAAGCGGAGTGCATGGGTCTATCGTAGCACTGAAACGGACGTGGCATCACAAGCAGGCTGGCGTTGACATCCGTATGTCCGAAGTCTAGACTTCAGTGAGTTGATACTTTGTATCAAAAGCTGCTGCTGAATGATGACTACAGTAGAAGAAATCCTGGATAGAATCGAGACGGGAGGGCACCGCGCCACTGAGTCGCGGCGCAGGGTGCTGGACGCGGTGGTGGCCCTGGGCGACGGTTTCACCGCTGAGGAGTTGGTGGCTGGCGTCCCGGGTCTGGGGCGAGCCACGGTCTACCGGACCGTGCGGCTCCTGGTGGACCAGGGCGTGTTGTGCAAGCTCACCCTCCAGGACGGCACGCCGCGCTACAGCCTTTCCACCAAAGTGGGCCATCACCATCACCTGGTGTGCTTGCGTTGCGGCGGCGTCCGAGAGTTCCGCCAGTCGGTCATCGAGCGGATGCTTGGTGAACTGGAGGCTGGCGAGGTAGGTACAGTCATGGGGCACCGCGTAGAGGTATACGTCCTCTGCCCGGTGTGCCAGGAGCGATACGGTGCGCCAGCAAGCGCCCAGGAATCGTCGGACTAGCCCTGCAGGAAGAGAATCATATAGTGCACTGCCTAGAGCTTTTACTGGGCCGAAATGATACTCAGTATCAAAAACGTGTGGCAAAAACGATGACGTGGGCCCACAAAGGCGTGGCGCTCCTTCTGCTGGCGGCGGGACTGGTTGTCCTGCCTGCCTGCGGCGGCCAGCAGCCATCCGGCCCTCAGAAGGTGTCCGTTGTCACCACCTTCTACCCGCTGGAGTACCTGGCGCAGCGCATAGGTGGTGACCGCGTGAAGGTCACCAGCCTGGTGCCGCCGGGCACCGAGCCTCATGACTTCGAGCCGTCGCCCAAAGACGTGGCGTCTATCCAGAAGGCTGCGTTGTTCGTTTACAACGGCGCGGGCCTGGAGCCGTGGGCAGACCGTATTGTCCAGTCGTTGAAGGGCGAGCGTCCGTTGGTGGTGAACGCCAGCCAGGGCGTGGAACTACTGACCCTGTCCGAGGAGGCCGGACAGGCAGGCCAGGCCGTGGATCCACACGTCTGGCTGGACCCACAGCGCTATTTTCTGCAGGCACAGGCCATACATCTTGCCCTGGCGCAGGCCGATTCCCAGGGGGTCTACGTGTACGACGCTAATTTCGAGTATCTGCGAAGCGACCTGGCCAGCCTGGATAGCGAGATGCGCCAGGGACTGGCCTCGTGCATGCGCCGCACCATTGTCACCAGTCACGCTGCCTTTGGATACCTGGCTGGCAGCTATAACCTGCGCCAGATATCCCTGGCCGGGTTTACGCCTGAGACGGAGCCCAGCCCCGCCCGGATGAAAGAGATCATCCAGGAGGTGAAAGCCTCTGGCGCAACCGCCGTGTTCTACGAGACACTGGCCAGCCCTGCCGTCGCGGAGACCATCGCCAGGGAAACCGGCACGCAGGCCATGGTGCTGGACCCGTTAGAGGGGCTGACGCCCAACCAGGTCCAGGCTGGCGAGGACTACTTCACCATCATGCACAAGAACCTTGCAAACTTGAGGACGGCCTTGGCATGCCAGTAGCATCCCAGAATGGTTCTGACGTGCTGGTCTTCCAGGACGTGACCTTCCGCTACGGCGCTACGGTAGCCGTAGACCGCGTTACTTTCTCGGTGCAGAGCGGGGATTTCGTGGCGCTCATAGGGCCCAACGGCGGCGGCAAGACCACGTTGCTGAAGCTGGCGTTGGGACTGGAGCGGCCCCAGGAAGGCAGGGTGTTGCTCTTTGGGCGAGACGCTCACAACTTCCGAGATTGGCGCAGGATAGGCTACGTCCCCCAGGATGCCAGCGCCTTCAGGGTGCGGTTCCCTGCCACCGTCGGCGAGGTGGTGTCATATGGAGAGTACCGTGGCTGGGATCTCATGGCGCCTTTCAGGATGGGCCTGTCCCAGCAGGTGCAGCACGCTATGGAAACCGTGGACATGTGGGAGTATCGGGAGCGCCTTATCAGCGAACTGTCCATAGGGCAGCAGCGGCGGGTGCTCATAGCCCGGGCACTGGTGCGTTCGCCGGAGATCCTGTTTCTGGACGAGCCTACCGCCGGCCTGGACGTGGCGGGCCAGGAGCAGTTCTACTCCTTGCTGCGCCACCTGTGCCATGACCAAGGCGTGACGGTGGTGCTGGTCTCCCACGACGTGGGCGTGGTGCTCCACGAGGCCACCAAGGTAGCCTGCATCAACCGGACGCTGGTGTTCCACGGCAGCAGCCAGGACCTGACGGACGCTGACCTCTCGCGACTGTATGGCTTCGCCGTGGACCTGGTCATACACAGGCACAGGGACTGACATGCCTGACATGTTCCAGTACAGCTTCATGGTGCGTGCCTTCATTGCTGGGGGCGTGGTGGGCACCGTCTGCCCCCTTCTGGGCACCTTCCTGGTGCTGCGACGCCTTTCCCTCATCGCCGATACCCTGGCCCACGTGGCGCTGGCCGGGGTGGCCATAGGCTTGCTGTTGAACCAATTCCCAATCGGCATCGCTGTGGCGACCTCTGTAGCGGCTGCCATAGTCATAGAGCGGCTGCGCTCCTCCAACCGTCTGGCGGGCGACAGCGCCATGGCACTCCTGCTGTACACCGCCCTGGCGGTTACGGTGGTGCTCATCAGCCTGGGACGGGGATTCAACGTAGACCTTTTTGGGTTCCTTTTTGGCAGCGTGAGCACCGTCGGTATGGGCGACCTTTGGGCCATAGGTGTCCTGGGCGTCGCTACCCTGGTCATCGGCTGGCTGCTCTACGGCGAGCTGGTGCAGTCCACCTTCGACCCAGACATGGCCAGGGTCAGCGGCGTCAGGGTTGACATGGTGAACCTGGTGCTCGCGGTGCTGACGGGCGCCATGGTGACGCTTTCTATGCGCGTGGTGGGGGCTTTGCTGGTGGGGGCGCTGATCGTGTTCCCTGTGCTGGCCGGCTTGCAGCTTGCCCGCGGGTTCCGCATGACTCTGCTGGCATCCGCCGTCATTGGCGTAGCCAGCGTCCTGATAGGTCTCACCATTGCCTATTACCAGGACGTAGCTGCTGGAGGGGCCATAGTGCTGACGGCCTTGGCCTTTCTGCTGGCTGCCAGTGCCCTGCACAGCCTTCGCTCCATGATCAGCAGGCGGGCGTCTCGCTAGCGTAGGCTAAAAAGAAGCGGGAGGAGACGATGCCTGTACGTCTCCTCCCGCTAGGCTTCCAGGCGATGGTTCTAGCTATCGTGGGCCTGGTGGTTGCCGTTCTCCAGGTTGCCTGAAACTGCCAGCACCACAGTGCTGTCCGGAGCAGTTATGGTGATCTTGGCTATGTCGTTCACGCCAGGCTCACCGGCATCCCAGAACGTCCACATAACGGTGTATCCGGACACTCCATTGTAGCGGCCTGACCCGCTGCCTTCGTACTTGTCGAAGCCCGCAGTTGGCGGCTCCGGGGCAATAGACGGATCATCAGTGCACGAGGCGCTGTCCAGGCTCTCCAGGTGGAACTTGTTGTTCTTGCCCCAACTCACCTGTAGATTGTTGGGCGACTCGGCGATGTTGCAGTGCAGCTCGAAGCCGTGACGCACGTTGGTGTCGGCTATGCTGCCACCTCCGGTCATGCGGCCGGTTTCTACCGGGCAGTCCTCGTCCACCAAGCCGTCGCCGTCGTTGTCAATGCCGTCCCCGCAGATCTCGACCTCTCCCCCACCACCGGCGGCGCACTGATCGGCTGGAATCTCCCAGGCATTGAGGATGCGGTCGTAGGCGTCTTGCGACCAGATAGCGCCCTTGCCCACGCCGGCAAATGTCTCGTTATCGCACTCCAAGTCTTCAAGCCTGAAGGGCGCGAATGAGGCGAACAGTACAGACCCAGAGCCATCCTTGTTTACCTCATATATCTCGGAACAGCCGTTATTGGCCAGGTAGAGCTTGGGGCCACCAACGGCAATGCCCGAGTTGCCACACGCTCCTATGGCGGGGACGAAGCTTCCGAGCAGGTTGCCTGCCAGATCGTAGTGGTAAACCGTAGCTGAGACGTCAGGGCTGGCCCAGAGGGTGTCGTCAGAGCCGTCATAAGCCAGGCCATCGGTACAGGCAGCCACAGCGATGGCTGGTTGGGAGACATCCACTGCGGCCGTAGTGAGATCGATCAGTACCACGTGTCCATGCCCGTTGCATGCCCATACGCGGTCACGCCCGGCATCGTAGGCCATGGCGTTGATATCATTGCCAAAGGGCAGTCCAGAGATGGCGACCGCACCATCATTTAGGTGGGTTACCGCATCCACTCGCTCCAGCGTATTGCTGCCCCAGCACGATAGCACCAGGCTATCGGTGGTCACGTCGTAAGCTAGGCCGGTGCCGACGCCGCTGGCGCAAGGCGGAACACCCGCCGTTACGTTCGCGTCAAAAGACGCCAGATTATCTCCGTTGGCGGCTATGATAGGACCGGGTGCCGCAAACAGGCTCAGGAGGGCTAGGAGTAATCCCATCACCATCCATAGTTTCTTGTTGCTAATCGCTATGCTTGTCATTCAACCTCCTCCTTACATACACACACTTGAACTTGCCGGAAATAGCCAGCGGGCAAGTCACTTATCTCATGTATTTTGTCCCTCCTCTCACTGTAGAATGAATGAATTGTTGCAAACCAAGTGAGTCAATGGAATAGTCCTTTTGGCTCATTGCGTATTCGCCAAAACGCGATGCGCCGTTCGTAGCGTCGTTGACAATGCTCAGACAATCAAGTAGATTGCAGCGGTCGGCGATCCATTCAGTCATTGGGCGGTTTTTTGGCATGCTGCGCTTCGGGTAGCCGTCGGAGGAGGTTGCCGTGAGCCTAAACGAGGACAGAGCCAAGTTCCAGGACATCGAGGACTTCTTGAAAGCCCTCGCCACCGGCATTGTGGAAGGTAACAAAGCGCTGGAGGAAGTCCAGACACCCGCAGCCTCCAAGTTTGGCACACTGGTCGTCAAGGAAGGAGAGATATCGACACAGTTTGAGATATCTAGTCTTGCGATGAAGGCCGGTGCCGAGGTTCCCCACCTAGGGCTGGGCGTGCGTACAATTCAGCAACTCCCATTCGTTGGCGTAGTGACTGAGAATAACCGCCGAGTGAGTGAAGCAAAGATCACTTTGAAGCTGGTTCGCGTCGCCCCCACGCCGGAGGAACCGCCGGTCGAAAAGAGGGTGCTTGAGCCCAACCTCACAGTCCTGGACACGGGGCGGCCTCTGGGCCCTATTAGCACGGGCCCTAGTCGTGGAGAGCGTCATGGGGAGCCTATTCCATCGACGCCGTCTCCTGGTGAGACGGCGCATTCCTCTGCTGGGGGGGCACTTTCTTCAGGCGCTTCACAGCCGCCTTCCACGCCTGTGCGGCCAGCCGCCGGCACGGTACAACCGCCTACTGCAGCGGCTCGCCCTGCTGCCCCTCAGCCTCAATCTCCGGCGAGTGCTCCGCAGCCACGGCGTACCGGCGGGGGGGCACGCGGGGGGCGGGGCCCCCCCCCCCGGGGGGGTGGGGAGGGAGGGGGGGGGGCCCCCTCCAA
>ORJL010904433.1_pt1 | contig 14235 bp, 11 predicted proteins | sample 1779941 | NCBI WGS metagenome assembly ORJL01 (sample SAMEA104232317, study PRJEB22302) | groundwater metagenome | biome: forest; feature: aquifer; material: groundwater | place: USA | collected 2011-08-07 | depth 5.8 m
ATAAAACAACTTCCCTCCCTAACAAAATTATATGAGGGAACTTGTATTTAATTCCTTATTTAACCACGTGCTTATCCTTTTAGATCAACCTACTTCATCAAGCTTTTGAGCTAATCAATATAGGACCAGTATAGATATGATAGGACCAGTATAGATATGATAGGACCAAATATAGGACTAATCTACTATTTACACGAAACTGATTATACCGTAATATAAAATCGTAAATTAATTAAGGAGTTAAACCATGCAAAAACAAAATGAAGAGTTCCTTTGGCATAAACTAACTACACGAAAGCAAAATTGGATTGTAATCGAAGTAAGTGCCTTTGTTTCCCTACTTATCCTTGGTATTATGACCTTAATCTCAAAGATATAAGAAGAACGCCTTTAAGGCGTTCTTCTTTATTTCACTATCTTAAAAGTAAAAGTTTTGGGTCAGCATAAGTGCAACTAAGTCGGCCGAAGGCATGGCTTGAACATGGATGTTCTGATTAGTCACCGCCATGGATGGCGTTAGTGACGTGATGACCAAGTGTCGCTGAAGCCATGGATGGCAAATGAAGCGACCGCCTTCGCTAAGGCTTGGCGCCCGCCAAGTTTTCTTTATCCTGTAGAACCAAAACCGCCTTTCCCACGTAACGTTTCTACCAGATCTTCCACTACTTCAAATTCAGCCCTCATCACCGGCATAAAAAGCAGCTGGGCAATTCGATCGCCGTGGTGAATAGTAAAAGGTTCTGGGCCGGTATTTGACATTAAGATCTGTATTTCCCCACGGTAATCAGAATCAATAACCCCGACTCCATTAGCTAACGCAACCCCATAATTTGCAGCTAAACCACTTCTCGCAAAAACTAGTGCAACAACCTGACTATCGGGTAATTGCATGGCCCAACCCGTGGGTATCTTAACAGTCTCACTAGGTTGCAAGATAATTTCTTGTGCAAGACAAGCCCGCAAGTCAACTCCCGCTGCACCCGGCGTTTCATACTTCGGCACCTCTCTAAGCTCATCTCCAGACACATTCTTCAATTTAACCTTAATTCGTTCCATGTTAATCCAATCCTCCTCTACTTATTGCTTGATCACGAATACCTCATGGCCACCTTTTTCTAAGCTACCGTTGCTTTTGTAGTCCTTCCGGGGGTGCAGCACTCCTACATTGAATTATCTGGAGCAAAATGAGCCACAGCTAAACCTGTCTTCGAAGTCGTTCCAAACCTATCCTGCTAGAAAGTCAGCAAAATTGCTTAGAGAGCATTTAGCGGAATTAGCGTCAATGAACGCAGAGGCTAAAACTTTAAGCACGACAATGGACTTGTCCATGGATGGACTGATGCCGCTTTTGCCATGGACGGCTAAAAAGCGGCGTTACATACAGAATATCTTAAGGGTTTGGAGTGTAGTTTTATTGTCAAGAGAATAGCTAATGCAGTACTGCGATCGCGATAGTCTCCGGTGGAGACTATCGCCGAAGGCGCTAGCCCCAAATGAACACTGCCGCCGAAGGATGCAAATTATTCTGGACTTGCAAGGTCTCAGGATCTATGGGTTCCCCAGTGTCCTTTTTGCCTAATCCCAATTTTCCCCAGTCACAAAATCAGCCATCTTAACCTCATGGCCCACTGGCCCCATCATTGTTAAACTAATTTTATCCCTTTGCCAGAGCCGATTTATAACGCGCTTTACATCCTCTAAGGTTACTTTATCTAATTTTTGCACAACATCTTCTGGTGTGAGTACACGATCATAGGTTAATTCTGTTTTTCCTAAGCGACTCATCCGACTACTCACCGATTCCAACCCTAAATAAAGGCTACCCTTTATCTGGGCCTTTGTGCGTTCTAATTCTTGAGCCGTTATACCCGCAACCTTAACTTTACCGATTTCCGCAAGAATGCATTCCACGACTTCCTTCGTGTTACTTGGGCTTGTTCCAGCATATATTGCAAAAAGTCCCGTATCCACATAGGTTGAGTGATACGAATAGACTGAATACGCCAAACCCCTCTGTTCTCTGATTTCCTGAAAAAGCCTTGAACTTAAGCCCCCTCCTAAGACATTATTAATAATATGCATCGGATAAATATCCTCATCATTTTGTCCAAGACCAGGAACTCCTATGACAAGGTGCATTTGCTCAGTTTCCTTAGTGATAAAGCGTTCTATGGTATGGCCCATGGGGGTTCCTTCCAAAACCCGACGTCCCCCGCGCTTAAAATCTTCAAATAATGGAGAAATCTTATGCAATATTTCTCCATTATTTATTTTTCCTGCAACAGCAATAACGAAGTTGTCTGGTGCATAATGATGCTCCAGATAGTCCAAAATCTTTTCACGGCTAAGCGAACGAATACTATCTACAGTCCCAAGTATAGGTCTCCCCAACGGATGGTCATTCCAGACATATTCCGAGAATAGATCGTGAATTAACTCATCCGGAGAATCTTCATACATTTTTATCTCTTCAATGACAACCTTCTTTTCTTTTTCAATTTCCTTTTCATCAAAAAGCGAGGAAAAAAACATATCACTTAAAACATCGATTGCCAAATCAAGGTCTTCATCCAATACCTTAACATAATAACAGGTATATTCCTTTGTTGTAAAAGCGTTAAGTTGTCCGCCCACTGCTTCTAGTGACTCCGCCAATTGGCGCGCTGTTCGCTTAGCTGTACCCTTAAAAAACATGTGTTCTATAAAATGGGATATTCCTTCATATCCCTCACCTTCATCCCTTGAACCTGCCCCAACCCACAGCCCTAGAGAGATAGAACGTACATGTTCTATTTCTTCTGTTATAACCCTTACTCCGTTTGCTAATACAGTCTTCTGATACAAACACTTTCACTCCCCGCATAATAAATGCATAATGCATAATTCATAATTAGCATCATAACGCAGAATGCATAATTTTTAATTCACACCGCAGCATAGCTGCAGATAATAACTATTGGGGTCTTTTTCTGAAAAGCTTGTTTTTTCTTGATTGTTTTGAGGTTTACACATTTCCAATTCATAATTATGCATTGCGTATTATTCATTATGCATTATGAATTATGAATTATGCATTAGTCTTTGCCCCAAGGCAAAGTCTTTGCCTTTACCTCTAGTTCACTTAGCAGGGGTAATATCCTAATCCTTTGCCCATTAAGCCAGATCTCATAGTGGCCTAACTTCTCGCCAGCAATAACCGGTAAATCCTGACCCCTCTCCCATATTATGCGGGTTTCGAGCTTCGCTCTACTACTTTTTCGTATACTAACCAACAAAGGGTATTCTATAAAGGCTTTAATAGCCGGTGTTCCTGATAGTGGAAACTCTGCCACAACTTGCCCTGCTTCAGCGATCTTAATAATTTCCGTTTGCAGAAATCCCCATTCCAACAATTTCTGAGCATCTCCAAAGCGATTAGGTGCATTCAAGACTACTACAACCAGTTGTCGGTCTTCTTTAGTAGCAGAGGCAACCAAACACTTTCCAGCCGCATTAGTAGTACCTGTTTTAACCCCATCTGCAAAAGGATAATTCCAGAGAAGTTTATTCGTGTTTCGTACATTCATAAAAGTATCTGGTTCTAAGAAATGAATATCCGTTTCCTTTTGACGGGTAATCGAAGCGAAGGCAGGAAGTTGCAATCCATGACTAGCCATTAAAGCTAAATCATAAGCCGTTGAATAATGGTCTTTATTAGGCAAGCCGTTTGTATTAGCAAAGTGCGTATTCTGGGCTCCCAGCGCAAGTGCTTTTCTGTTCATCAACTTGAGGAATTGTTGTTCACTTCCAGCAATTTGTTCCGCAATAGCGACACAAGCATCATTACCGGATCGTACTAAAGCACCCGTGATTAATTCGTAAAGAGTAATTTTTTCTCCAGGATCAAGGTGAATCGTCGATTCACCCACGGCAGCAGCCTTTGGACTGACTGTAACAACCTCATCAGGACGACCCAACTCCAAACCTAAAATTGTCGTCATTATTTTAGTCGTACTTGCCGGTGGCTTCCGTTTAAAAGCTTGTTTATCAAATAGTACATCTCCTGTTGACACATCCATAAGAACTGCTGCTTCAGCACTGACAAGAGGTAGATAGCTATTGACTATTTGAGAAGATTGTGCTACAGCTTTTCGTTGTTTGGGGCTCTTGGCTTTTGATGTTGTTTTTGATGTTTTTGATGTTGTTGATGTTGATTTTTGAGATAATGCAACACTATTATAACCTTCGGCTTCAGCGACTGGAACAAGTAAACTTATGACTAAAAGAAAGACGCAGCACCAGGCTTGCGTCCACTTTTGCCTGACCATTTGACCACCTCATTTTCTTTTCCTATGAGGTAGTATTTCCGATGTTGTCCAATGTTATCAGTTCATTAATAGTTTTCAAGCTGTATCCTTCCTGAGCTAATTGGGCCAAAATTAGCGGCAAGGCTTTGAGCGTATTTTCTTTTGGATGCATTAAAACTATTGCACCAGACTTATTAGGTATTAAACCAAAACGCTTCTCAGGATTAAGGACTCTCTTAGCAATGATCTCAGGCGTACTTTCCGGTCGCCAGTCTACGGTATCCAAAGTCCACAAGGTTGTTAAATAACCTAATTCCTCTGCTGCCTTGAGGCCTGTATTACCCTTCTCTCCATAGGGTGGAGCATAATAACGCGTTCTATTTCCTGTAATTCCCAAGATAATTTCTTCAGTCTTTTTAATTTCTTCTTGGTTTGCCTTAACTGAAAGCCGATCTGGGTGGGGGTGGGAGTATCCATGGTTCTCGATCTGATGCCCAGCTTCGGCAATGATCCGAACTAAGTCTGGATGATTTTTAGCCCAACGTCCGGTTAAAAAAAAGGTGACTTTAACCTTACCTTTGGCTAGTACCTGTAAAATCCCTGGAATATATTCTTCGCCCCAATCAACATTGATTGTCAAAGCCATAACCTTTTGAGCGGTATTAATTTGTTCAATAGGATTAACTGTGGGCTTGGCTAGCCCCATGACCCACCTAGTTATGAGCAAACCACCCAGAAATAGTATTATCAAACCAGTGAGTGCCCAAAGCCTTAATGTCCGTCTACGAATAAACATCCATCCTCCCCCTTTCCCTTTAGATTTATGCACTAAGAAAGGGGTACAGACTGCTTATTTATTTATTTATTTTGGTAAATCATTATTGCCCGTTCGCATGCACTACATTTGCTACTCGTTTGACACTAATGCTACACGACAAAACCTCTGGGTAGTTCTGCATGTAACGCCGTTTTTTAGCCGTCCATGGCAAAAACGGCATCAGTCCATCCATGGACAAGCCCCTTGTCGTGCTTAACGCCTTATCGTCTGCACTCGCTTACGCAAATTCCGCTAAATGACTCTCTAAGCAATGATGATTTACGGGCTTGGTACCGTAATAGTTATTACCACTAAACTCTAGATTCTGCTTTAGGGTTTGGCATAGCATCTTTTCGAGAAAGATTCAAACGTCCTTGTTTGTCAATGGCTGTAGCCTTAACTAAAATTTCTTCGCCCACCCTAACAATATCTTCAACTTTCTCGACACGTTCATGGGCCAACTGAGATATGTGGACAAGCCCTTCTTTACCACTTAAGCCTAACACGCCAGGTATAACCTCTACAAAAGCTCCAAAATCCATAATGCGCATGACTTTACCTTTATAGATTTGGCCTACCGTTACTTCTTGGGTTAGTGATTTGATGATTTTAAGAGCCTTTTCTCCGGCTTCTCCATCGATAGCAGAAATGAAAACCCGTCCATCATCTTCAATGTCAATTTTTACTCCAGTTTCTTCAATAATTTTTTTAATCATTTTACCACCAGGTCCGATTACGTCTCTAATTTTGTCAGGATGAATGGTAGCCGTAATAATTCGCGGGGCAAATAGTGAAAGTGTTTGACGAGACTGGGGAAGGACAGCTAACATTTTATCCAAAATAAAAAGTCGTCCGACCTTAGCTTGGGCTAGAGCTTTACCTAATACTTCTTCAGAAACTCCTTTGATCTTGATATCCATCTGGAGAGCGGTTATTCCCTGACTCGTTCCAGCTACTTTGAAATCCATATCTCCGAAATGATCTTCTAAGCCTTGAATATCAGTCAAAATGGCAATATGCTCATCTTCTTTAATTAAGCCCATGGCAACCCCAGCAACTGGAGCTTTAATCGGAACACCAGCGTCCATAAGTGAAAGTGTACTACCGCAAACAGAAGCCATCGAACTTGAGCCATTCGATTCCAAAACTTCGGATACTAAACGAATCGTGTAAGGAAATTCAATTTCGTTGGGAAGCATGGGTAGTAAAGCACGTTCTGCTAATGCTCCATGTCCGATTTCTCGACGCCCAGGACCACGCATCGGCCTTGTTTCACCTACGCTAAACGGCGGGAAATTATAATGATGCATATAGCGTTTAGACTCTTCAACACCAAGTCCGTCAAGAATCTGTTCATCCCCTACAGCGCCTAAGGTAGTTACAGTTAAAACTTGAGTTTGTCCTCTTGTAAACAGACCTGTACCATGGGTTCGAGGAAGAATCCCCACATCAATAGTTATCGGTCTAACTTCGTTCAGAGCACGCCCGTCAGGTCGTATATGTTCGACTGTAATCAATTTGCGGACAATCAAATGAACAATATCTTCCAAGTAATTTTTTATGAACTTAAGGTCATCCGGAAATAGCCCTTCAAAGTGGGCCAAAGTTTCATTCTTAACCTCATCAATCGCAGCTTCGCGTGCTTTCTTCTCTTCAACTCTTACAGCTGTATCCAGCTTATTATAGGCATAGGCTTTCACTGCTTCTGTAATATTCTCTGGTTTAGTTGCAATGTTCACTTCACGCTTAGGTTTGGCTAAGCCTTTTTCAAAAGCCTCTACCCTAAATTTTTCGATGAATTCACAAATAATCCGAACCACACCATGCCCAAACATGATGGCTTCAAGCATTTTATCCTCAGGCACTTCATGTGCCGCAGCTTCTACCATCATAACTGCATCTTTTGTTCCGGCTATCGTTAAATTCAACTTACTAATTTCCGCCTGCGCAACCGTGGGATTTACGATAAACTCATCATTAACGAGTCCAATAGTTACACCAGCAATGGGTCCATCAAAAGGTATATCTGATATCGTAAGTGCTGCTGAAGAGGCATTAATAGCTGTAATGTCGGATGCACAATCTTGATCCACAGACATAACGATATTTACAACTTGAACATCATTGCGAAACCCTTCTGGGAAAAGTGGTCTTATTGGCCGATCAATCAGACGAGCAGAAAGAGTTGCCTTCTCACTAGCACGCCCTTCGCGTTTAATAAATCCTCCGGGAATTTTACCTACAGCATAAAGGCGTTCTTCAAATTCAACAGTTAAAGGAAAAAAATCAATTCCTTCTCTGGGTCCAGCACTTCCCGTAGCATAAGCTGAAACTACGGTATCCCCATAGCGTAAGAACACTGCTCCACCAGCCTGCTTGCCCATTTTACCGGTTTGGAACGTCATGGTTCTTCCACCTATTTGGAGCGACTTTTCAAGTATTTCCTGTTTCACAATGGAACCTCCTTAAATTCTTTCAATCCTTCTTATTAACCTGTTCCCTTTTCGACACATTATTATTATTTCCTGCATTTTGGATAAAAAAACAATTATAAAGAAACCACAATTATCGATGTTCGATGAAAACTAATTTAGCTTAATGACTAGTATAACCGAATTATTACAATGCATAATGCACGCTGCACAATTCATAATGCCTAATTCTCAATGCTTGATTTAAATACCCAATGGATGGATTCAATGTTCGATGCGAGATGCACATACTCGATGAACGATGCACAATTATGAATTATGCATTATTATGTTCGATTTTTAATTATGAATTATGAATTATGAATTGTGAATTATGAATTAAAGAAGAAGCGGTAAAACCGCTTCTTCTTTCTAATGCCTTAAGCCCAATTGGTTAACAATATCCCTATAACGATTAAAATCCATCGTCTTAAGATAATTGAGCATACCTCGCCTTTGTCCTACCATCTTGAGTAATCCACGTCTTGAGTGATGATCTTTTTTGTGAGTCTTGAAATGTTCTGTTAGATATTGAATTCTAGCTGTTAATAAGGCAATTTGCACCTCTGGAGAACCCGTATCTCCTTCATGCTGTTTGTATTTGTCAATAATCTCTTGTTTGTCTTCTGATGTTAACATTTTGATACCTCCAAATTTTCTTCTTAATCACCAGTCGCCCAGGGTCGCGTCGGAGAAACGCAGGCCGAGCAAACGGTTATTCAATTTTCGTATGTATCTTAACATAGTCCAGGTTAATTTGTAAAGTCAGAGATCGGAAGTTAGAGCCCAGGAATTCGAGGCACGAGGCTCGATGTTCGAAAAGTGACAAATTAGAGGTCGGAAATCAGGGATCAGAAACCTTCAACCTTCAACTTTCGAACTTCGAACATCGCGCTTTTCGCTCACATCTGAGCGAAATAGCTTTTGGCCTGAAGTTCGTCTTGTTTAAGTTGTTTTATTAACTCATCAAGACCAGAAAATTTATATTCATCACGTAAACGGATTTTAATATAAACGTTAAGTTCTCTCCCATATAAATCACCCTTATAATTAAAAAAATGAACTTCAACCGTAGATTCATACGCCTCATGAAAGGTGGGCTTCATTCCAATGTTCATCATTCCATAATGCCTTACATTGTCCAGATCTGCCCATACTGCATAAACGCCACGTTTAGGGATTAACAGATCTTCTATAGGTAAGATATTCGCCGTAGGATAACCTAACAAACGACCTCTTTGTTCACCTTTAACGACTATTCCTCTTAAACAGGGAACCCTTCCTAACATCTTTTGGGCCAAATGAATATCCCCTTGCTCTAAAGCTTTACGTATACTGCTTGAGGAAATTACACGACCCTCGATAGACTGAGCTTGTAAAACGCTTACTCCAAAGCCATATTCATTTCCCAAACGTTGTAGATCATCAGGTGTACCTTGACCCTCAGCCCCGAAGGAATAGTTAAATCCGACAATAACATGAATAACTCCTAAGGGAAGTAAGGTTTCAACTACAAATCTCCGTGGTGAAGTTTCCGCCATCAATTGAGTAAAGGGTATAAGATAGACAAGATCCACGCCAAGCTTTTGAAGGATCTGCAACCTTTCTTCTTTCGTTGTTAGAAGTTTGATTTTCCTCTCTGCTGCTATAACTTTTAGTGGATGGGGATCAAACACTAGGACACTTAAATCAACTTGTAAACGTCTAGCCTCCACTAAACCGCTCTCAAGCAAACGACGATGTCCAAGATGCACCCCATCAAAATTGCCTAAAGCTATGACGCATGACCTAGTATTATTCTCAGGCAATCTCATTCGAATTTGCACCCTGCAACCCCCTTTATCGATGTCCGATGTTCGATTGTTCGATGTTCGATGTTCGATGTTCGATGTTCGAAGTCCGATGTCCGATGTCCGATGTCCGATGTCCGATGTTCGATGTTCGATGTTCGATGTTCGACCTCGATCTGACTTCGGACTTCGGACCTCGGACCTCAGTTTTTCATTAAAGACCTCTGTCTTTAATGAAAAACCTTATGCGGGTACAAGCCACTCTCCCGCCATACACCAATACCCAGAAGCTTCTCACCTTCGAACACTTGAACAAAGGTTCCTTCAATCCCTGAAGTTCCTTCTACTTGTCCTGTCCGCGTAGGTAAACCATTACAAAAAGCTCTAGCCCGCTCTTGATATAAGGTCACTTTAGGTAGTTCCAAACAACTCTTGATGGGAATTAAAAAAGAATTAGAACCTTGCTTTTGACAAAGCTCAATTTCTTCCAAAGTCCAGCTTTCTAAGATCCCAAAAGGACCTGAACGTAATCGGAGTAGATAGGACATATGAGCCCCGCAGCCTAAAGCCTCTCCTAGATCATGACAAAGTGTTCGAATATAAGTTCCTTTCGAGCACTCTATATCTAATACAGCTTGTGGATACTCACCCTCAAACCAGCTTAACAAATCTATACACGATATAGTTACCGTCCTAGACACTCTATCAACATCTATTCCTTGTCGTGCATACTCATATAAATGTTTTCCCTTTTGGCGTACTGCAGAATACATCGGTGGAATTTGTTGAATTAGACCACAAAAACGTGGAAGAACTTCTAACAAATCGTCCTTGCATATATGAGGTTGCACCGTTTTCAGAGCTTTCCCATAGCTATCCTGGGTATCTGTAGCGATTCCAAACGTAATTTCAGCTCGATAGAACTTTCCTTGTTGGGTAAGGTACTCAGCAATCCTAGTTGCTTTCCCCACACAAATAGGTAGGACCCCGACCACGCCTGGGTCTAATGTCCCCACATGGCCAACTTTAGCAGTTTGTAGGACTCTTCTAAGCCATACTACTACGTCTGAAGAAGTCATACCCGGAGGTTTGAGTACATTAATGACTCCGTCCAATTAAGGCCTCCTGAACCGCTTTTAGCACAACGACTTGAGCCTCAGCTAATGGAAGTTTGAGTGAACAACCAGCAGCTCTCTTGTGTCCTCCCCCTTGGAATATTGCAGCAACTTCGTTAACATTTAACCATAAATTAGAGCGCAAACCTACCTTAACACTCATAGAATCACGTTCTCTTATTAAGATTGCTACCTCGACCCCTTCAATTGTACGAGCATGATTAACGAGACCCTCACTCAAATTCTCCCCTGCCCCGCACTCTATAAAGTCTTGATTGCTTAAGATCATAAGGGCAATTTGGCCGTCAGAAAATAATTGTAGACTTGCCAAAGCGCGCTGAAGTAATTTTATATGTGCTAACGGTTTTTGGTCAAATAAGCTACTATGAATAGTTTCTAACTCAATCTTTTGATCGATTAACTTAGCCACTACTCGATGCGTTTGGGCCGTGGTATTACTATATTGGAAGGACCCTGTATCCGTAACAATGGCTGTGTATAGATTAGTGGCAATATCCTTATCGAGTTCTACTCCCAATTCCTTAATTAAAGTAAAAACCAGTTCCCCACTTGCACTAGCTTGAGGATCAATAACATTAATGTGTCCAAAGGAACTATTGGAAATATGATGATCAAGATTAAGAACTAAACTTTCAAAGGGTAAATCTTGTGGAGTCAGACTAGTTCTTTCGATATCTGTACAATCTACAAACACTAACACTTCTGACCAGTTTACTGGCAAAGTTGAATTGACCCTATTGGCCCCAGGCAAAAATGCCAGATAGGAGGGCACTGGATCTGGATTAAAGAAATATATTTGTTTGTTCAACTTCTCTAGAGCTAAACCTAAAGCCAACATTGAGCCCATACAATCTCCATCAGGAGAAACATGGGAAAAAAGCGCCACCTGTGGCGCTTTTCTTAGTTCAGTAATCATCTCAGGTAATGAATTACTCATGAGATTCATCATCTCCACCCAAAGGCTCAAAAGGTTCCACACCTTTTAAAAGCTTAGCAATATGGGCCCCATGTTCTATAGAGGGGTCATATTTAAAAACAATTTCCGGGGCATAACGTAGCCGAACTCGTTGACCGATTTCTCTACGGACAAATCCAGCTGCCCGATTAAGGCCATCCAGTGATTCCTTACGCTGTGCCTCATCACCCAAAACACTAACAAATACTTTGGCGTGTCCTAGGTCTTCTGCTACATCGATGGTAGTTACAGTAACAAAACCGATACGCGGATCCTTGAGTTCCTCCCTGATCATCTGGGAAATCTCCACCTTAAGAGTTTCCGCCAGACGACTGGACCGATGTTTTGTCATATACCTTCCCTCCAAGATCCGTTTTTCTAGAGTTGCCGTTTTACTTCTTCCATAACGTAAGCTTCAATAATATCTTCTTCTTTGATATCATTGAACTTTTCAATACCAATTCCAAACTCATAACCCTCAGCTACTTCTTTGACATCATCCTTGAATCTTCTCAAGGACTCAATACTACCTTCATGAATGACAACGCCATCACGAATGACCCTGATTTTGGAGGCACGTGTGATTTTACCCTCAGTAACATAACTACCTGCTATATTTCCAGATTTTGGAACTTTAAATACTTGGCGAACTTTGGCCTTCCCAAGGACAACTTCTTTAAAGTCTGGATCCAATAGCCCAGTCATGGCAGCCTTTACGTCTTCAATGGCATCGTAGATAACCCTATAAAGCCGTAAATCGACTCCTTGAATATCTGCAGTAGCCTTAGTATTCGAATCAGGTCTGACATTAAAGCCTAAGATAATAGCATTAGAAGCCGCGGCCAACATAACATCTGTCTCCGTAATTGCCCCAACCCCGCCATGGATTGGATTGACGCGAACTTCAGACGTTGAAAGTCGTTGTAACGACTGTTGAAGAGCCTCTACGGATCCCTGAACGTCAGCCTTAATAATAATATTTAATTCTTTAACTTCGCCATCCTTAATTCGTTCGAATAAATCTTCTAAGCTTACTTTAACTATTTGTTTAGCTTCTGAAGCTTTACGTTCAACTAAGCGGGCGGAAATGATTTGGCGCGCTAGTTTTTCATCGGCAACAACGTAAAACGGATCTCCAGCACCAGGGACTTCTGATAATCCTTGTACTTCCACTGGCATGGAAGGACCAGCCTTTTTCACACGCCTGCCCTTATCATCAACCATTGCTCTAATTCTACCGAAAGCACACCCCGCCACGATGACGTCCCCAACGTTTAATGACCCTTTAGCTACGAGTACAGTTGCAACTGGACCTTTGCCTTTGTCTAATTCCGCTTCAACTACACTACCCGCTGCGGGACGGTTGGGGTTTGCCGTTAATTCCTTGACTTCAGCCACTAATAGAATCATTTCCAGAAGGTGCTCAATATTATACTTTGTCTTAGCAGAAACCGGAACGGCAATTGTATCTCCGCCCCACTCCTCTACCACGAGTCCGTATTCTGTTAATTCTTGTTTAACTTTATCAGGTGTAGCATTCTCTTTATCGATTTTATTAATAGCAACGATAATCGGAACACCAGCTGCTTTAGCATGATTAATTGCCTCAATAGTCTGAGGCATTACACCATCATCAGCGGCAACGACCAGAACGGCAATGTCAGTTACCTGAGCCCCACGTGCCCGCATCGCGGTAAACGCTTCATGACCCGGTGTATCCAGAAAGGTAATCTTCTGTCCATTAATTTCCACTTGATAGGCCCCGATATGTTGAGTTATCCCACCTGCTTCTGATGCCGTTACTTTAGTGGTACGGATTGCATCTAGCAGAGAGGTTTTTCCATGATCAACATGACCCATCACTGTAACAACTGGCGGTCTTGGTATTAGAGTTTCCGCTTCGTCTACGATGTCGTCAATCACTGCCCTAGATTTCTCTATCTTGACTTCTACTGTTACTCCCATTTCGCTAGCAATAATGGTCGCCGTCTCAGCGTCTAACTCCTGATTAATAGTAGCCATAACACCAAGTTTCATGAGTTTCACGATAACTTCGCTAGCTTTACGACTCATTTTGGCAGCCAAATCTTGTACTGTGATAGTTTCTGGAATCACAATATTCTTTGGAGTACTATCCTTAATTTCTTTGACTGGAGGTCTTAAATTACGCCTTTGAGGAGAACGTATTTCTTTTTCTGCTTCTCGCCTTTTATCAAAAACCTTCTTATCCTGGGCTTTCTTCTGACCAGGAACTTGTCGTTTGGTTGGCTGTTCAATAGCTGACGTCGTTGCAGGTACGGGTGCTGAAGGTCGTTGTCCTGGTGGCCTTTGTCCCATACCTAGACGTTGACCCATTGGCCCGCCTCCCATAGGTGGACGCGGGCCCATGGCTCTGCCCTCCATACCCGGTCGTGGGCCCATTGGCCCACCTCCCATAGGTGCACGTGGTCCCATGGGTCTGCCCTCCATACCTGGTCGTGGGCCCATTGGCCCACCTCCCATAGGTGCACGTGGTCCCATGGGTCTGCCCTCCATACCTGGTCGTGGGCCCATTGGCCCACCTCCCATAGGTGCACGCGGTCCCATGGGTCTGCCTTCCATACCTGGTCGTGGGCCCATTGGCCCACCTCCCATAGGTGCATGCGGTCCCATGGGTCTGCCTTCCATACCTGGACGTGGTGCCATTGGCCCACCTCCCATGGGTGCACGTGGTCCCATGGGTCTGCCTTCCATACTCGGACGCGGTGCCATTGGCCCACCTCCCATAGGTGCACGTGGTC
>ORJL010416601.1_pt1 | contig 14229 bp, 8 predicted proteins | sample 1779941 | NCBI WGS metagenome assembly ORJL01 (sample SAMEA104232317, study PRJEB22302) | groundwater metagenome | biome: forest; feature: aquifer; material: groundwater | place: USA | collected 2011-08-07 | depth 5.8 m
TGGAACCGCAGCACGACGCGAGATTCGAGGGTCGGGGAACGAGAGCCGAGACCCCCCGCCCCCAACTCTCGACTCTCGACTCCCGACTCTACATCGTAGGAGTCGATCAGGAAGGCCAGCGTGGCCCGGTCTACGCCTCCGGAAGGCTCGATGACATATGGCAGAATATGCTCCCCCGTCACCTCATCGTAGTAGGTCAGGTCCTTGCCGGAGTGCTGGGAGTGCTGGCGCAGGTCGAAATCGCTGCGGTTAGCAATCCCCTCCAGCTCGGCCCAGCCCATGGGGAAGAGGTACTCCACGTCATAGCAGTCCTTGGCATAGTGGGCCAGCTCTGTGTGCATGTGCTGCCGGAGACGCAGGTTCTCCTCCTTTATCCCCAGGCCCAGGTACCACCGGTATCTTATGTCAAGCCAACGATTCAGCCACTCCTCGTCCGTGCCGGGCGCGACGAAGTACTCGATCTCCATCTGCTCGAACTCCCGGCTGCGGAAGGTGAAGTTGCCGGGCGTTATCTCATTGCGGAAAGCCTTGCCGGTCTGGGCAATGCCGAAGGGCAGCTTTTTCCGCGTAGTGTTCAAAACGTTAGCGAAGTTCACAAAGATGCCCTGGGCTGTCTCCGGGCGAAGGTAGACCTGAGACCCCTTCAGCCTCTCTTCCACTTCATCCATACTGGCCCGGAACGTCTCCAGAACCTGGCTGGGATCCGGGCTGGCCGCGCCTTGCGATGAAACTACTCTGGCGCCAGGAATACCGAGCGTGCTGGGATCCGGCCGGTCCGCGCCCCGGCCTGCCAGAGCACGCAGGCCCATGAGCAGATCATCCAGGGGGTCAACCGGCCCGGCAAAGGTCTTAAACATCAAATTGAACATACGCGGATCGGTCAGAGTGCCGATCTTGCCGCATGATGGACAGGGAGTCACCTCCAGCAGGTGGTGATTGCCGTGTTCCGACAGCAGAAGGGCCTCTTTTATTGAGTGCCCCGCTGCTTTCTTTTGCAGCTCGGCCTGCGCTTCTTCTGTGCTGTCCTGGTAAGCGCTCGCATATCTGGCCTCGCCGTCATCTCCAAACTGGGCTACCCAGAGGCGATCGGCACGAAACCGGTGCTTACAGGACCGGCAGTCCACCATAGGATCGGCGAAGCCAGCCGCGTGGCCGCTGGCCACCCAGGTCTGCGGGTGCATCAGGATGCTCGCATCGAGCCCCACCATATCGTCCCGCTCCTGGACCATGGCCTTCCACCAGGCCCGCTTCACGTTGTTCTTTAGCTCGACGCCCAGTGGCCCATAGTCCCAGCAGCTTCCCATGCCGCCGTAGATCTCGCTGCTCTGAAAGATAAATCCCCGCCTCTTGCACAGGGACACAATGGTATCCATGTCCACCTTGGACTTGATAGCCTTCTCCATAACTCGAATTCCGCCGTCCCTTTTGGGGGCGGGTTTGAAACCCGCCCATACCCGTCTTCTTAGTCTCCGTAGTCATTGTATCGGCATGAGGATTGGGGGTCAAGGGCACCAGCGCTGGGTCACCCTGGGCATTAGCTTTGATCAACGGGGGGCGTAAGGGAAAAACGCGCGAGGACCGAGGGGCGGACTCCACTCATAAGCCCCGACATCCGGGGCTCCGGCACGTGGACGGCCTTCAAGGTCCAGGCCTGGCGCTCCCCCAGATGTTCCGGCGTTGATGGCCGGGCTGCCCGCCGCCAGGTGGAAGTCCTTGGGGCTGGCGCTCAGGAACAGCGGGTTAGCGTACTGGCTGTTCGCCTCGACCCAGGTGTGGTTGCTGATATCCGCGTCGCTGTAACACTGACCGCTATGGGGCGGATACTCGGCGCAGATGACGGCGTCGGTCCTGAATGGGTTATAGTACAGGTTATTCCCAGCGCCCGTCAGACTAACGCTTGGCCCGAGCCAGAGGACCGTGCCGGCCATGGCCGGGTTATCGTTATAGAAGATGGAATTGTGGATGCTGACTGGCGTAGAGCCGGAGCCGCTGGTGTCGCCCACGACAGCCAGGTAGGCGGTGCCGGCCATATTGGCAATAGTGACGTTGGTAACGGTGTAGCTTCCGCCAGCCACCAGCACCAGGTTTGCGTCGGCCTTGGCGTCGTAGGCCAGCGAGTTGACCAGCGTGCTCCCCACGCCCCAGAGCTTGATGTTGTTGCGAGTATTGTAGGCGATGACGCGAGAGAGCGTGGTCCTATCGGACTTGAAGTCGAAGCCGTCGCCAGGCCCCCCTGAAGCCAGCGAGCGCTCCACCAGGATATCCCCGCCCTTCTCCACGGCGAAGGCATCCAGGCCAGTATCGCCTCCGGTGCCGTTGTCTATGGCCCGGGTGTCGGCGATTCGGAGGTTGGTACATCCAGGACCGTTGGGAGGCAGGATCGGCGAGCAACTAAAACCACCCACGTTGTTGCGCATCAGCACGTTCAGCAACCGAGCCCCGTCGCTGTTGGAGATGAGTATGCCAAAGTCGCCGTTGCCCTCGATTACCAGGTTGCTGAGAGTGAGCCGGTCATTGGTGCTCCAGGCGGCTAAGCCGTTCTGCCGGAAGTTGCGAATGGTGAAGCCGCTGATGGCGATGTCCGAGATATTCCGGGCGGGGTCGCTGAAGTCCGTGGCGAACCCGGCGTTGATCAGGCCGCCACCCTCCAGCACGACCGTTTCGCCGGGGTAGGCCGAGAAGGTGATCGGGGTACCCGGCGCGCCGGCATTTCGGAGGGTGACCCCCTCATTGTAGGTCCCAGCGCGAACATAGGCGCTCTCCCCGGGGCCCATCAGGTCGGCGGCCCGCTGAATGGTGCGCCAGGGAGCGGCCGGGGTCCCGACGTTGGCGTCATCCCCATCCGTGGCCACGTAGTAAGTATTGCCGGCGGCCGATACCGGTGCGGCCGGGGAGCCAGGCGGTGTTACTGGCGGAACGATGACAATGGCGGCGGCCAGCCAGGCCACGGCGGCCACCAATACGGGAAGGGCGAACGCCTTCGAACTGCTTTTCATGCGCCGACAACCCCCATTTGTCGCTACCAGCCGCTGGCGAGCTGCTTCACCGCCACAGGGGCGTAGCTGCTGGACGCATCTTGTACGTCCCCACCGCTAGGTCCGAGAAGGACCCGATGGTCGGCACGTTGGTCATAACCTGCGTCCCAGCAATAGTCACGGAACCGATAGTAACCGGAGTGATGGCACAGCCCAGCATCAGGTCGACGGTGAGGCCTGCGAGCCAATGAGTTTGTTCCCGTCGCTGGCAATCCATAGGGTACCAGCAACGGGCTATCTGATTCTACCTCCTTCGATACGAGCCCATTTGACCGTGATCGCCGCGGGCGGCGCTAGAAGGCCCGCCTATCCGGGCCGACCGCCTTCGTGTTCCTGGATAGCAGGCCCTTTCCAGGGCCGACCGGCACCGCGGATCACGGTTGAAAGCAGGAATATCCCTCATTCTGCGGCTGGTGCCAACACGACTACCATCCTCCGGAAAAGCGATCCATCATCAATGGCAGATACACCTTGGTCAGATGAAGCTGAGCGGGAGTCTCTAAGCTGAGCGGCGAAAGGACGCTCGTGGCGTCGAAGGCCTGGACGACGTAGTAGTACGTCTCGCCGCGCGTGAGCAAAAGGTCCGAGTAGGTCACGCCAGTCGCCTCGCCGACGAGCTCATACGGGCCTCCGTGAACCGAGCTGCGCAAGATGCGGTACCCTGCGACCCCTGTCACAGCCGGTGGCTGCCAGGTGAGCTCCAAGGCATCCCGGTAGCGGGCGCTGGCCGCGGTGCGCACCAGGGTTGGCGGCGGGAGTGCGCCCAACTGGACGGCCGCGCGATCGTTGTCAATAGTCGTGTTGCTCCCACTCGTCGTCACCTCGGCGAAGATCGGCTGAGTACCAGTGGCGACGGTCATCGTGATCGGCACGACCCTGGAATCGTTGAAGGCCAGCGTCCCCGTAACGGCGATGGTCTGGAGCAATGAGCCGCTCCCTGGCGAACCACTGTACAACGTCACCGCCAGGCCGCTGGCAGGCGACCGGCCCAAGTTGCGCAAGGTCGCGGTGACGACCACGGAGCTGCCGATGGTGGCGTGCTGCTTCGAGAGGGCCAGGATCGGGTCAAGCGCCGGATCCGCACCCTGCTCTACCAGTGCCGACTCAATCTGCTCGTTAGCTGCTGCGAGAGGCACCGAAGCCGCCGCGGGACGAGCGCCTGTCGAGGCCGGCGCCAGGACCAGGGGGGAAGCGGAACCGGCTGTCGAGCTTTGCACCCCGGCCCGCCCCACGTTGACCGCCACCGCCTGTCCGGTGGTCTGATTGACGGCCAGGGCCGGCTGCCAGTGCTGGCGCGGCTCATCAGTCAGATAGACTGGTGGCTGGCTGTCGCCGGTCGCGGACACCTGCGTCAGCGCGAGTTGGCCCAGGACCCCGTTGGTTCCCGCATCGCCGAAGCGCCGAAAGAGAACCAGCGGCTCGCCCTGGCTGCTCATACCTACCTGTGGCCGCTCACCGCGCACGGATAAACCCTCGTCGTTGACCACAGCTTTCCGCTGCCAGACGCCGCTGGCGTTGCGCTGCGCGGTCCAGAGGGCGGCCTGGTTGCCGATGCCGATACTCGTCAGGCCGTCGCTGGCCAACCCACGCACGAGGAAGGCAACGGTCAACTGCTGACCGGTCGGATCGAGCGCGGCGCTTGGCGATTCTGCACCAGTCGGCAGAAGCGCCGGCTGGCTTACATTCCAGGAGCTCGTGGCGCTGACCCAATCGGCGATGGCGAGCCTCCGGTCGCTGTTGGTCGTGAGATCGCCGTCCGAATCTAACGTCCAAACCAGGACACGCTTGCCGTTCTGGCGTGTCGAGCTGACCTGAGCGTTCATCGCGGCCGCGGTGGTGGCGTTCAGCACTTGCACCGCGCTCCAGGTACCGGTATTCAGGTCCCACTCAGCGACAGCGACGCGCCAATCGGTGCGCGTCTTGACGTCCCCGTTCGGGAAGCGCACCCAGGCGAGCGTGACGCCTGTCGCGTCGCCAGCGATCGATGGGCGTCCGTCGGGGACGGCGTCGTTGGTCAGGCGAGCTGGGGTACTCCAGGAGGTACCATTCCAGATGGCGTAGAAGATCTCCTGCGCCTTCAGGTGGGCGTTCAGATCGTTACCGGCGGCCGCCGCCTCCGCCAGCGACTCGGTATTCTCGGTCCAGGCCACGACGGCGTTGCCACCCGTACCGACGAAGGCGGCCACGGGGTCCATTACGGCGCGAGAGCCGTCGGTCAGCGGGGTTGCTGCTCCCCATTGATTCGTCTGGCTGTCCCAGGACCGGGCCATCACCTGCATGGTCGGTGTCGGTGCATCCGGTGTGGTGTCGTCAACATACACCAGGAGGAGCCGTCCCTCCGGGCCGCTGGCCACTGCCGGAGCGGCCATCACCCGTGGTGGAGCCGGTGACGAGGCGGCGAACTGTGAAATATCGCCGGCGCCCGCACCCGCGGTGGCGCAATTGCCGCTGCTGTAGTCGACCAGCGTGTAGCTGTCCAGGTTCCAGGTTTCACTCGTGAACAGCAGGTCGACACGCAGCCACAGGTTGAGCAGGACTTGCAGGCTTTCGCAGGGATTGTCCGCGTAGGCGAGGCGGAGATCGGCGTCGTTCATACGAAACGGCATCCGAAGATCCGCCTGGACGATGGTGTCCGCGCCGCCACTCACGACGCCGAAGAGCGCGTCGAAGAAGAGGCTGACCGTCAGCCGCGGGCTTAGACGAGGGGTAAAAGCAACATCAAAGTAAGGCTCGAGCGGCCGGAGCTTGCCGGTCAGGACGATCTCGCCCGCGACCCCCACGCTGACGCTCAGGTTCACATTGACCAGGCCGGCATAGCTCCAGAGCACCCCGTTGAAGACGCTCATCTCCTGGTTGAAGGCCCCCAGGCTCTGGGGACCTACGTCCATGACGAGTTCTCCCAGTGGGTCAAGCGCGGGCCCCGAATTGGCCACATTCCCCAGAAGAAAGCGTGTACTGATCAGCGAATTCGTGTCCGTTGGGCTGATCGAGCTCTCAGGCACCAGCGGCGCCGTCCCGCTCCAGGAGTTTACGCCCAGGAAGCTCGCCGCGCCGCGAACCCGCGCGATCTGCAACGTCACATTACCGTCCAGGTCTATATTTCCCTCTACTGTGAAGGAAGCACCGATACGATTCTGCATGGAGCCGAAAAGCGGCAGATACGGGGCCGGATCGGGGAAGTCCACCGGAAGGATCCGCCTTGGAACTGTGCTGCCTAGGGCATAGAACTCGTAGGGCGGCCAGATGTAGCCACCCGTACTGCTGTAAGCGTCGTAGTTATACGGGACGGTCATTATGAACGAGTAGGAGTTGGTGCCAGCGCCAGCTATCGGAAATCCTGCCTTGTTGCCGGCCCACACCACAACGCCGGTCGACAACGGGATGCCGGGAGCCAGGCCTGAAGTGTACTGGAAGGGCCCCTGGACCATCTTGATGCGCCGCGCCGCTGGCCTCGAGGCGGAGCAATTCCTGCCACCCGGAAGGTAGACGACCTGCGGCTCGACGCTGAGAATATTCAGGCCCGCCGGCATACCGCTCACGGTGAAGATGGCAGCGTAGGTGGAGCCGGCGGTCGGCCCCGACGGTTGGTCCGGCGAAAAATCATTTCCCCCGAAACTTGTCAGAAACGGCACGCTGCGCACCGTTGCCCCGCTGGTGATCTGGAGGTCCGCCTCGAATGTGACTTTCGGCATTTCCATCCCTGGCGAGTCGCCTATGTACACCCCAAAGTCGTAGTCGTCGGTGGGCTTCCCTGTAGGCGACGCCCGCACCGCCACCACCGCTGCCCCGAGACACTGGGTGAACGGCGCCAGGGTTACACGCGTCTCCTGTCCTGCGGTGACCTGTACGGTGGCCGTGTCCACCAGCGTCGGAACCGTGCCGGTGATGCCGGCGGTGTAGGAGCCGGGCGGGACGCCGGCGATGGCAAAGGACCCGTCAGCTGCCAGCGGAGTACTGGCGACCACCATCCCCGATCGATCGTAGAGGTTGGCAACGGCGACGAGCGTCGCCAGCGATTCGACCTCCCCGCTGGCCGAGGCGGCGAGTGGAATGCTCCCGCGCACGCTGCCGGGCGGTGGAGTGCCGACGGTGAAGTCTGCGCAGGCGAATTCTGCCAGGACAGTTCCTGTCACCGCCGCACACACCTTGGCCGCTCCGGACTTCAGGTCTGTGGGCACCGTGACGACTGCGCTGTACGCGTTTGAAGGTTGTCGCAGCACGACAGCCGCCGTCGCGGTGCTGTCGCCGGCGAGCCAAACGATTCGGACACCGGGGGATGAAGCGACTCCCTCTCCCGACACCGTAACACTCTGCCCCGCATTGGCGCTGCTCGGGCTGATGGAGACCGTTGGCCGAAGCCCGCCTGGTAAGGAGACCGGGATGCTGCCCGACGAGACCGAAGCGGCGGCCGGGGCGCTGCGTGGACCCGCAACCTGAATCATAGTCGGCATCGTGATCGCGACCACCAGTAGCGCCCGGGCCAGCCCCTCGATCTTGCGGACTACCCACCCGTACCTTGTCGCGCCTTGGCCCAAATTGTCCTCCTTCGGCATAGCAGAAGACCCCCTCTTGCACGGTTGCCCGGCCGGCCGGCAGCCTTATGGCCCGCTTCTGGTCTGGAAAACAACTATATAGACGGCATTATACATGACACTTGGCATCACCGTCTATGACGACATGAATCTACTTTCGGGGAGCCCCGGGCGCCGGCGTCACCGTCTGAGGCACGTTGGGCACCTGCACCCCGCCGGAAGCTCGAAATGTTTTTTCCTCCCACCAAACCCTCCGTCTACCACCCGAGGGCGAAGTTCTTGTTAGTCACCGGCAGGTAGGTGCTAAACACGGTCTTGAAAGTTCCCACCGCCAGGTCCGAGAACGACCCCAGAGTCGGCACGTTGGTCATGACCGGGGTCCCCGTTAGAGTCACCGAGCTGAGGGTCACCGGCACGCTGCTGTAGCCCAGCATCAGGTCGCCCGTCGGCAGGTAGCCGCCATTCGGCGAGTAGTGCATATTGGTATCGGAAGTGAATTCCCGGGGCCCGGACCAGCCCGATTTGGCGTCATAGGTCACCCCCAGCAGCCCTGTCCCAGAGATGATGGAGCTGGCCCATACCGCAGCCAGTTGGTCTGGGATGCTGAGCGCGCCCGTAAACCTTCCGCCGATCCGGCGGGAAGATAACATACCAATCTCGACTCTCAACCCTTCGCGAGGGTTGGCAACCCTGGCCTTAATCGAGTAGAATGGTCAGGTAGGGAAGAGTGCCCCTACGCAAGGCGCAGTCGCCCTCAGACTTCGCTCCGGCAGATTACACAGGAAGGTTGTACAAGTGATTCTCAAGCTATTGCCCCTGGGGTCTTTTCAGACCAACTGCTATCTGGTTGGCTCGGAGGCCACTAAAGAAGGAATCGTCATCGATCCCGGCTCTGACCCCCCGGTGATCTTAGACCAGGTCCGGCAGTTGGGACTCAAGATCAACCTCATCGTAAATACCCACGGCCACGTGGACCACGTGCTGGCTATTGAGTCTATCAAGCGGACCTTTGACGCCAAGTTTGCCATCCACGAGGATGAGCTCCCCATCCTGGAGCAGGCGCCGGCGGCCCATGCCACGTGGTTCGGGAAGCCGAGCAACCCTATCCCCAAGCCGGATATCCTCCTCAAGGATGGGGATATTATCGAGGTGGGCGACGTCAAGCTGAGGGTGATCCACACCCCCGGCCACAGCCCCGGCGGGATCTGCCTTTATACTGCTGGCGTAGTCTTCTCCGGCGATACCCTCTTCAACTTCGGCATCGGGCGCACGGACTTCCCGGGAGGAGACCACCGGCTGCTCCTGGACAGCATCGCCAAGAAACTCTTCTCGCTACCCGATGATACCCTGGTGCTGCCAGGCCATGGCCCGGACACCACCATCGGAGAGGAGCGGACGGGTAACCCCTTCCTGGTGGGCTACCAGCCCAGAAAGTAGGAGCTACCAGCCCGAGGAGTAGGGGCGGAATTGAAACCCGCCCCTGCCGGGCAGCTACCAGCCCAGGGATTAGGGGTGGGCGATCAGTGGCAGGTAGGTCCAGTAGGGGCTTGACCCAAGGCTTACCTCATCCAGCCAGAGGTCTCCCGCCCCGGTGTACCGGAAACGGATTTCCACCCGTCCCTGGAAGCTGCTGGTATCTACCCAACCCTGCTGCCAGGTGTTGTTCGACAGAGGGAAGACATAAGAGACAGTCTTGCTGCCGGCTACCAGGACCTCGAGCCGGTCCCCTGACGTGAGGCTGGGGGTCCGGTAGAAGAAAGACATGGTGCCCTGGCCGTTGCCGGCCGGTACGGTCACGGTTTGGCTGATGATGCCGTTCTTACTGATGGTTGCCCCCCAGTCGCCGGTATGGCGGAAGGTCTGGGTGACCACTGTACCTGAGGTAACCCATCCAGCAAGCCCGCTCTCCAAGCCCCAGTTCTGAACCACGTTGTCCGCGGGCGGCAATGCGAAATCATAGCTGAGGCTGGTGGTGACGCCTATGGCCTTGGGGGGAAGGGCCCCGAAGCCCTGCTTCGAAACCGCCACCTGATACGTTCCGTTGGACGGAAGCTCCAGGCTAAAAGACCCCTGTCCATCAGTCCTGGCGACCGACGCTGCACTGACGCTCGGCGTCGCCGCCGCCACCGTGGCCTGCGTCACCGGCCTGCCCCGGTTGTCCACCACCCTTCCGGTAAGTAGCAGCTTCAAGGTAGTGAAGGTGTCGCCGTCCCCATCAGGATAGGGCTCCACCACACCAGCCATCTTGGCACGGGAGCGGAAGTAATAGGTCTTGCCTCCTTGAGCAGGACCGAAATTGGCGGTAGCCAGAGCCGTATCGGTCAGCCAGTCCTGCCACTGCCCGTCCTTGCCCATCCGGTACTGAATGTCATAGGTAGCACTGCCGCCAACCTGGTCCAGTCTACTCCAGGAAACAGGGAAGGGGTTTTGCGTTGTCAACTCGGGGAGCGTGTTAACCCGAGACGAGACGTCCGTGTTGATACGCTCTACCAGGATATATGGGGCGCCGGGCTGGTCGGAATAGCGTTTGGTACAGCCGGCGATCTCGTAGTAAGCCTTTGCCGGCAGCGAGATGGAGAACCGGTTGTTCTGGGCCGTAACTGTCTGGACGTTGCCGCTCTTGTCTATCAACTGGGCTGTAGGCGTGCTGGCAGTGAGGGTTACCGTCTTTTGAACGCTGCTGACGTTCCAGAGGACCGTCACTTTCCCTTGCCGGGCGCTCACGAAAGAGACGGAGTCCACCGCTCCATTCTCGAGCTCGTTGCGGGTAACCGCGCCTGGGTCCGCCAGGTAGGTGGCCGCGACCTGATAGGCGGTAAACGAGGGCCTGTTGCTGCCGTCGTTGTGCGCCAGGCCAAAGTACTCCCGATACCCCACGTTATCGTCGTAAAGCTGAAACATGAAGACGCGTGCCCCCCCCGCCGCAATGGCCAGGGCGTTGGCCTGAATGACGTATGATGCCTGCTCATCCATGGTGCCCTGGCTGCCCGGACAGAAGGGAGAATCAGCCACGCTGGGATCGTCAAACACAGGCAGATTGGTCTCATTGACCCAGACCTGCTTGGAAATCCCCCGCTTGGCCATCTCGGACCGGGCCCACTGGCCCTTCTCCAAAATGTTATAGGGGTTTATGTAGAGGTGCAAGGGCACTGCGTCGAAGAAGTAGCCGCTGGATCGGGCTTGTGGATCGGTCAAGATCTGATCAAGCACCTTGGGGAAGAAGTCCTGGTTCCCCGACCAGTACTGCAAGCCACCAAAAAGCACCGTCGCCTGGGGATCGGCAGCCTTGGCGGCCAGGTAGCCCACCTTGAGCAGGCGGTAGTAATTCTGGGCGCCGCCCTCCCAGAAGACGGGTACTTGTTGGCCGTTCTGATCCCAAGTGAAGTCGGGCTCGTTCCACATCTCCCAGTAGCGTATACCCTTGCCATTTGGCCAGCCCCGCTGCTGGGCCAGTTCTCCTCCCGGCATATAGCGCCTGACCGTCTGGTAGACGTAGTAGGCCCAGCGGTTCTCCTGGTTGATAGAGCCGTTGCTTAGAACAGGTGGCAGTTCCAGCCCTACCGGGACTGCGCCGGCTGATCCGGCCATAAACGCCGACCCGGCCCCAAACCGGGCGGCGCCGGGAGAAACGTCAGCTAACTTCCGGCCCGCCTCCAGTGGAACGTGCGGCCGGACCTCGGAGGTCGAAACACTTCCCCAGGAAGGAGTCCCCATGAGTATGGCGTCAACCTCAAAGCCATTCCGGATATCCAGGTCTGCCACCTGGTCCTGGCTGGCGTAGTTAAAGAAGTCACGGGTGGTCTCGATCAGGTGCCAGTACATGGGCCAGCGGTTGAAGGCGGCGCCGGAGGGCTTGGCCTTATCGTAGCGTGACTGGCCGTTGGCGTAAGGCTGGTTGTCATAGGGGCTAACCCCGTCTACAAAGACGATGCCGAAGCGGGAATTGGGCTCAGGGGCCAAGGCCAAGCGGGAAACAGCCGCCCCGGACGGCGACAGCAAGGGCCAGAGGACCAAGGAGAAAGCCATAATAGACCAACCCCAAGGCCGCAAGCTTCGTCCCCGGCGTAGGGTAGGGCGAACCGAGAAGCGGACTCTACCCGTAGCCAAGCTCAGGCTTTGCTACTGCCCGCATGCATATCATATGTTTCTATTATATAGCATTCGTCAATACCTAAGTCTGTCCAAAATGACCAAGCTATAAGAACGTTTGACGTAACATCGGTCGCCCCTTAGAGTACATACACACACCCAGGCTGGTCTTGCAAGTTCGTTCATTCCCGCTATAACGCGTCGTGAGAGTAAGTATTTACACAGGGGCGAAAGAGGTGTATAGTACCAGGCAGCCAACTCTATGCATATACACCAGCTAAACGTAGCGCGGGGACTTGTCCCCCGCCGGGGCTAGCGCGCTTTCCCATACCGCACAATTGATTGTGCGGTATGGTCCGTCCCCCGTTATTACAGACCACACTCAACTTTGTATACTACGCGCCGAGATGGAGTGTAACAAAGGCCAAGGTTTGGCGTCGTTACTAATAACAGCCGCTGGCGAACGATATACACAGGACCATACAATACACTGCTACCCCAATCAGGTAATTGCTAAAGGAGGTACGCCATAAGAAAACCCGGCTTCTTGCGCAGTGTCACCGAGCGTAAACAAAGGAAGATTGGAGTAGAAACCGTAGAATGAAACTAACGAGGGTCAACCCTCGCCTTCGCCTGAGTCATCACCGGGTCCAAACCCGCCCTCTAATCCTCTAGTTCCCTCTCCAACTCCGCCGCCCGCGGCTTCTCATGACGACGACGATAATTCCACTATAGAAGATGAGAACGATGAGGACCAAGGCGAGCCCGAGCATGAGGAAGAAGGCCATGGGCAAGAGGAAGATAGAGGCTCCAAGGGCAGTCCACCCCCTGGGGACCACCGTCCAGGTGACAGCAGGGACAAAGAAGACGATACCGATAGCAAGCCCGCTGCGCCATCGCCCACAGCACAGCCCGTACCGACTGTAGCCTCAGGCCTCATGCCGGTACCGGCAGCTTCGCCGCAGAAGGACTCTCTCGGTGAGCGGCCCGGCAAGGACGTAAGCAAACGCCAAGAGGAAGACGACAAGAACGGCAACGTCTCCACGAGGAATGACCGGGAGGAAAAGAAGCAAGACAAAGGACACGCCGAGATCAAACAAAACCGTGCCAACGACCGGGATAACAAGGTACGAAGCGACACGAGACACGAACGAGACGACTAGTAGAAGAACTTGAATGTGGAAGAGGCCAGCCGTCTTTTCGGCTGGCCTCTTCCACTTGTATATCGACGGTATTCCATCTATAATAATACCCGTTCATGATTTGTTTATGGCCTCTTCCTATAATTCCTGACGGTAAGTATATTTTACCGGCCTCCCCTGCGTAATCCGTGGATGAGTATTCGGAAATGCGTGCGCCTCGGTTGGAAAGGAGGTGGAGCGGAGAGCGGTCCAGAACCTTATCTAACGCACCGGTTAACTAAATCTGACGTAATTGGAGGAAACGGTATATGAAAAACCCGCTGTCAAGTCGTTTGGCCATGCTGGCGGTATCTGCAGCCGTCATCGCCTTCGTGGCGATGCTGGCAAGGCCGCTGCCCAGCGCGGCGCTTCCCGATTACGCGGCAAAGACAGGCCAGGCCTGCGCCACCTGCCACATTAACCCAGCCGGAGGCGGCGCCCGCACCCCCCTTGGCCTGAGGTTTGAGGCCATCGCCAATCATGCCACCGATCCAGCCGGCGCCTTTACGCAGGCCCAGGCGGCTGCACAGCCAACAGCTACTGCCGCACCCAAACCTGTAGCTACGGCAACGGCGGCCCCAAAGCCAGTAGCCACACCCACTGTGGCGGCTGCACCTGCAGCTACGCCAACGGCGGCGGCAAAGCCAGCCGCCTCGCCGACGGCCTCGCCCGCGGCCACAGCGACCCCTGGAGCATTGCCGAGGACGGGTGACTTCCCCCTAGCGCCTCTGGCCCTGGGGGGCGGTGCCCTGCTGGCAGCCCTGGGATGGTCCTTCCGAAGAGTTCTGAATCGCTAGCTCTCATCTTCACCAGTCGCTGACTATGCCTTCGCTTTCCTACCGGCACTCTCGCATAGCAGCAGTAGGAACGGGAAGCGACCTGGCTGCCCGCGCTGCCCGAAAGGCAAGGGAGAGACGATTCGGTGGAATCGTCTCTCCCTTCGTTATTCATCTGTTATTGGCTACAGGCATATATCTTTCCTCAAGCACTTTAGGCACTTTCCCACAGCGTACGAATAGGAGACCGTCTGGAGACGAACGCGCGCCCGAAAAAAATAGGCCTTTCGCTCTATTTACAAGTCCAAGGATTCGTCTTAAGCTAGCAGCGTGGTGTGCGCGGCCGCTGGGAGCCTGTCCAGACGCCCTGAGTTTCTGACGCAGTTAGTCCGTACGCCCAAAGCGCCTCGGAACAAGAAGTGGACCCGGCCGCCATGATGGGCAGCACTTCTGGGAGAGGACGTTGAGGAAAGGGGGACACCATGGGTCCATCGAGACGGGTCCTGGTAGTAGAAGACGACGAGGTTATCCGCGAGTTACTTGACCTGGCCTTGTCAGGTGAAGGCTATAACGTCCTGACAGCGCCCCATGGAGCCATCGCGCTGGACCTCATCAA
>ORJL011098484.1_pt1 | contig 14227 bp, 8 predicted proteins | sample 1779941 | NCBI WGS metagenome assembly ORJL01 (sample SAMEA104232317, study PRJEB22302) | groundwater metagenome | biome: forest; feature: aquifer; material: groundwater | place: USA | collected 2011-08-07 | depth 5.8 m
GCTCCGGCTTCTCCCTCTTTGAGAACCTGGATAATCTGCTCTTCCGTGTACTTCTTGCGTTGCATTTCGAGTCCTCCCGCTACCTATATTCTAGCGAAGAACTCTAAAACGCATTGGCATTATTTATGGGGGTAAGGTCAATCGCACATCACACTAAAAAAGTGGCGCGGTTGGTCTATAACTCCAGGTTAACCTAGAATGGAAAGGACATCCTAAATGATGCCCGCGACAAGAAGTGAAGCACCCCTTTGTCTGTGTAGTGAACACGACGTTAAATATAAAACCTGAATTTTGGACTCCGGTGAGTTATTGATGGGTTAGAAACTAAGATTTCGCCAACGGCATCGGAAAAGCCGATGGTAACTGGCTCGGATTCTCCCAAGCGACACGCGTTATAGTTCAATTTCGTTAAGGCTAGGATGTCTTTAGCCACCGACTGAATATCGGCCTCACCGTGTTGTATATCTATGCGGACAGGCAAGGGGATTTCCGCGCCATCGTATGTGCCCAATCTCGGCTTAAATCCCGACGCCCAAAGATAACATGAACGTTCACGTGTCTTCCAGAATGTCCCCCGGATTACCGGCATATTTCCCTCTCGGAACAGTTTCAGACCATTCCTATCTTGCCTCACTCGGATTCCCACTAACTTGATGCCTGGCGGACAGGCACTCTGAAAGCCTTCGAATTCTTCATTATCGATGCCAGACCTACAATGCAAAAAGACTTCTCTAAGCGGTTTACCCTCCAAATCTTTGTAAGTGTTAAGAACTCCACCCAATAGCCGTTGGGCTGCTCCTCTGCTTATATGAAACTGGTTGTTAGCCGGTGAATACCAAGGTCCATATTCACCCATAAAAACAATACCATCACCAGAGTCTAAAAACATTTGAGCCGCGCAACACGCCGTTTTACCAGCTGAAGTTGGATCTTTGCGCCGGTAGGCAATACCTATATAACAGACCCCTTCCCTAGCAGATTTCAACCTCCATGGTTTGCCGCCAGCCTTATAATATAGCGCCACACCTAGATTCCAAGCGCGATCACTTAGGGTAGTTAAACCTCTTTGTTTCTTGTCGATTCGTGGAGTCATCCGCAAGGTAGATTCACGAATAATCTGGATGGGAATGCCATATGCCATAGCCCGAGCTTTAATTTGTCGCCTGAAATCCGGTGAATAGGTATATGTTTGGGGATTGTACGAATCGAGAAGATCAAGCTGTCCACTTCCACGCTCACGGCTAATCTTGGCACTGACTTTATAGCCGGTTCCTCCAATGACAATAGATTGCGGGCGGCAGTTCTGGTACACGATGTCCGGAACAATGCACACAACGACATTCAGGACCTCGTCATGTTTTTGTAGTCTACCGATGGCATCTATATAAAGATCAACCACTCCGCCAGTGCGCTTGTGTTGATCTAGGTTACTGACAGCTTCAGCCAATTTCCCGGAATCTATTGTAACTCCTCGGACTGGCTGTTCTGGCCAAATACAGGCAAAGGCTGCTTCAAATCCGGGGAACAAAGGCCATAAACGCGGGTCACCTTCCGGATATATTACCGATTGAATGCGCTGACTCCACTGGCTAAATGATTCCATGCCTTCTTCACTACCGACAAGCGCGTAAGAGATGTTTTTGGGGTGTGAAGGGGCATCTACATCATATGGGCCAAAGAGCGATAGTCCATCATGGGGGTCTTCTGTATCTTGCCCATAGCGAAATTCTAGAGGCGGCTCATTTAAACAGAAAACCTCGTTGTTCATGGCTGCTCTTCGTCCGATTCGGCGTCATCTAACTCATCCTCGATAACCTCTAATACTTCCTCGCCGATTTCAGATACTTTCAGAGAGTCTTCATCTATACCAATGGGTGCCGTAACTGATAACGGAGCCCCGGCTACATTTAGTTCATAACTACGCCCGGCAGCGAGATCAAACACTAATTGCCCGTCGAATGCCCATGTAGCAACAGCGAAGACGCGCGATAGCCACTGATAATTCCACCAACTTCTAGCTATCCGCTTGCGCCGTCTGTTCATTATTCCAGAAGGTAAAGGGGTATTTCCCATATCAGTTAGGTGTAAACGAACTTGAAGTTCGAGTACTGGAATCCCATACTTCCTGAGTTGGGGTCGGAATACAGGCTCCAGGTGATAGCGATAATGAATTCGTGTTCCGCCAGTGGACGTGACTGTCCGCTCACCGGTTGCCAAGACGCGGGATTGTTTGCCTCTGTAATCTGTAAACCGGAGCCAGCCATCGGGAGCCGTCAACTTAGAAAGATAAATATCCCCGTCAGGAGTCTCCTGAGCCTTTCTCTGCAAGCATTGTCTGCGTGCATGCTCTTTAATTAGAATAGTAGCAATATCAAGCGGTGGGACGCCGTATGGTATACGGTGGGTATTGTTCCATTTGACGGCGATATAGTCCAGCTTTGGGGCCGGCACTTCAAAGCTCCAAAGTACATGTTCGGATTGGGCATGAAATATCCAACCTGGGTCAGTGACTTTAAAGTCCATTGGTGTTGTTATTTTGTAGATGAAGTCAGGCATGGACTTAATTTCAAATAAGTTAGTCCAGAGTCTTTCTTGGTTATTGGTAAGGCTGGATTGCCGCGCTACCCAATCACCGACAGTCTTTGAGCCGTTTGGCAGTGGACTTGGGGTATCGATTGATTGGAGTTTTTTGATGAGCTGAAGCAAGCCCTTAGCCCAGCTCTCTTTGAAGGGAATATAAGTAAGATCCGAGTCCATCCAGTCCAGTTCATCCGGGCGGATATCATCAACAAGAATTGGAATAATGAAATCGATTTTCCTTTGGTGGCTGATACTGTGTCCCAATGTCCGTTCTTTGAGCGGGTTTTCTTTAGTTAAAGAATGTTTGGAAATGAGAGCCAGCATCCGGAAGGCTTGTGTCTTGATCGCTTTATCAATATCCCTGGGGTATGATTCACCACCCAGTAGTTTTACCCTGTCGCACCAGACTTTGTAGCCCTCGGTAGTCAGTCTCAACGTAAGCCATTCGGCAAGCTCAGCGTCTTCAGTCGCATAACTGATGAAAAGATGGTCAGGGATGGTTTGGATGTTAATTAGAGCATTATCTTCCCCTGTCATAGTTCACATCGTCTCATACTCGTTTATTCTTGCCTTACGTATATTTTCGTAGCATTATCTTACATTAACTGAATAGAAAGTTGGCAAGATAAGGAATTGATTCCTCAGTGATGTCGCTTAGTGATTCGACCTTTGCATTAAAAGACTCCACCAGTGTTATGAAATCAGCGATTGCTCTCTGGACAGGTTTGTCTGGTAGCGGCACAACTTCTCCAAGCAAGAATGTCTCCTTCAGCCGTTTTCGATTAGTAGTCCCTCGGCTCGCTCGTTTGCAGGCTTCCAGAAAGCTATGTGAATGCAGTAACACAGGCAAAAAATCCAGCTCAACAACTTCACTATTCACTTCGAAAAGCGGAAAGTCCTGCGAGACAACCGCGCCATCTAGGTCCGAAGGAATGATTGAAAATGCTCCGTTTCGAGCATCAATTCTACTCATTATCAACTGACCTGCTTTCGCTAGGAATTGGGGACGGGTTCGAATTTCTGCACCTAGACAAGTTTTTCGCAGTGTCGCTCCTTTGCCGTATAATCGGACAGTAATTTGCTTATATGCTCCCTCATCATTTAAGTTAGCTTCGGTTCGTGATTGAGTCAGAAAATCACCCAGTGGGCGCTTACTCCAAGATGTAGTATCTAATGATTTTAGGCTGTTTATCGCTTCTTTCATCTGACTCAATACTAGCTTGTTTTTTTCCAGCGAGTTCTCTAGCTTATTTACAAGCATTTCAGGACTCATTTTTTCAGCCTGTGTACGATAAGGATTCCGAAAATCGAATGAATATTCTCCAGCTTTTATGTCTGATACTGGTACAAGCCACACATATCTTGTATGTTCTCGATTTGGCCACCAATCTAATATCGGTTTAAGTTCTTCAAAGCGTAGTGGGACACTTCGTGTATAGCAAGGATTACGCATACTTTGCCTATCTTCTGGTACAGCGTGTTCGTAAAACCACGTGTTCGCAGTCGCCCCACTACGGTCGAAAAATAGTATGTTTGTCTGGATGTCTGAATAAGGTTCAAACACTCCTTTGGGAAGCCTAACGACGGTATGAAGGTTGAATTCCTCAATAAGCTCTTTACGGATTCTAGCTGCAACGCCCTTGTCGCTCATGACGCTTTCGGGTACAACTACAGCTGCGCGACCTGGTACGGACACTCGGCGTAATTTGCGCATAATGAGTTGTAAAAATAGCAGCGCAGTCTCGTTCGTTTGCTTATCCTCGGGGAAATTACCTTGGATACCTTTTTCTTCCTCACCGCCGAACGGTGGATTAGTCAAGATAATATCGACTCGGTCCTTCTCGCCGATTTCACGAAGGGGAAATCTTAGAGCATTGAGGGGATCAATATTGGGGTATTCAAGTCCATGTAGAAGCAGATTCATTTGGCAAAGCAAATAAGGCAACGGCTTAGCCTCAATGCCGAAAAGAGACTCGCGCTGAAGCCGACGCTGGTCTCCGGCGGTCTTGCATTGCTTCTTCAAATGTTCAAAGGCGGCGGCAAGAAATCCGCCGGTGCCGCAGGCAGGGTCGAGAATAGTTTCGCCAAGTCGTGGGTTAATGGCGGTAACCATGAATTGGACTACAGGTCGAGGTGTATAGAATTCGCCATTCTGGCCAGCAGCGTCTCTCATTTCTCTAAGCATCGACTCATAGAGGTGTCCAAGAGTGTAAATTTCTTCGGTGGAAGTGAAGTGGAGACCGTTTATTTTATTGATAACGTCACGTAGTAGATAACCGCTGAGCATGCGGTTAACCGTCCCCTGAAAGACGGCTCCAATGACATCACGTCGGTCACCGTTGAGGCTATGAAGCGAACGCAAGTAAGCGAAGAGACCAGGTCCCCGGGTGCCATCAGGACGAGTGGCTTCATCGTTATTGATGAAAGAAATGAGCGCATCGCCTGTGATACCATCTGGCCTTGCCGCCCAGTCACGCCAGCGATACGGAGGGTCAATAGAAGGGTGGAAGCGTTTACCTGCCATGCGGGCTTCAGCTTCCCGCAGCGGCTCTAAATCATCAAGAAACTTGAGGAACATGAGCCAGGTTAGCATGGGCAGACGGTCAAGGTCGGTGCTCAGTCCCTTATCTTTACGCATAATATCACGGCAAGTTTTGATAAGGCTGCCGAGAACCTGGGCGTTGGTTACTTTTGAGATTTCAGGCATAACAATCCTTCCTAATTAGCGTAGAGTAATGTCTGCATCTTCTCCAGGGCATCACGCAACTGGTCTGCACCGCCGAATTTGGTGGCAATCTCCACGACATTGCCATGCTGTGAAATAGGCTCAACTTTCAATATGTCAGGGATTTTGAATTCAGCGGTGCCGTATTCTACATATTTATCCAATATTTCGTTCAGAATTTGGTGAGCTTCGGGCTTGAAGTAATCCCAGAAATCAATACGTCTCTTCCGAAGTCGCTCAGCACGTTCGCGGCGGGTGCGAAGCGGAGCATTAAATGCTATATAGCAGAGCAAATCAAATGGGTCGGCATCGGGCTGCCCGGCATTCTCGACGAGTTGCTCCAGAGTAATACCGTGCTCTGAAAGGGCATCGATGATAGCAGTTCGCTGTTCCGCATTACCCCAACGTGAGCGAAGCTCCGCGGCCGAGGTCCACATGCTACGAATCTTTTCCGAAGCATAATCAACATATTTGACGATACGGAGCTTCTTACCGTGGCTGTCAAGCTCGTAGACAAAATGGGCTGCAATACCGATTGTGCCTCCATCGACATAGTATTTAGCTGGCTCCTCATGAACCCTATCAGGCATGACGTCTACGTCGGTATGCTCTGATTTTTCTGGCTTAGGTAACGGTATTGCCTGATTCAATTTGATTTCAGTTGGCGGGTCAATGGGGTCACCATCGAAGGTAGGGTCGGCAAACAGGCGGGTGGCGCTACCGGTGTAATCTAGAATAGAGAACCAGAGCTTGCCGTAATCGGCACGAACACGAGTACCGCGTCCGATGATTTGCTTAAATTCGGTCATTGAGTTAACAATTCGGGCGATAACGATATTCTTGCAGGTCTGTACGTCCACTCCTGTCGTGAGCAGTTTGGAGGTTGTTACTACCGTCGGAGTGCGGGTTTCCAACTCCTGGAAACGGCTCAAATAACCTCTTCCGATATCACCCTCGTCTGACACTACCCGCACAACGTAATCAGGGTACTGACGGGATAAGTCTGAACAGAGGTTATTTATAGCTTGCCGCATTTCATCAGCATGTTCCTGGTCAACGCAGAAGATAATAGTCTTATCGAACGGGTCTGTGTTACGCAGAAAATCAGTAATGCTCTTGGCTATAGCCTGGGTTCGAGCTTTGAGTGCTACTATCCGTTCAAAATCGCCGGTCTGATATTCCTCATCAGGGACCGGGCGCCCGTAGCGGTCTAGTTCGTCTTTAGAGGGCCTCCAACCAGTTGCATCCACATCGGTTACAATTCGATGGACACGGTAAGGGGCAAGGAAGCCATCATCAATACCTTGTCGCAGGCTATAGGTATAAACAGGGTTACCGAAGTAGCGGTACGTATCACGATTTTCCTCACGCAGAGGTGTTGCCGTCATACCTAGCTGATAGGCTGGAGCGAAGTACTCCAGGATTTCTCGCCAGTTACCCTCATCATTAGCGCTTCCCCGGTGGCACTCATCCACAACAATTAGGTCAAAGAAATCAGGATTGTAGTCTCGATAAAGACCAGGACGGCGCTCATCCTTAGCAATAGCTTGATAGGTAGCAAAATACATTTCCCGGCTCTTTATAGCCTCCCCCTGGATTTTCCATCGTGCATCACCAAAAGGAGTGAATTGTTTATCCTTGGGGTCATCCACAAGAATTGACCGGTCAGACAGATAGAGAATACGAGGGCGGCGAGGTTCACCGGTACGGTTCCATTTGGTACTCCATAGCTTCCAGCAGATATGAAAGGCAACATCTGTCTTGCCGGTGCCTGTTGCCATGTTGATGAGAATACGGTGCTGCCCTTTGAGTACAGCCTGGATAACGCGATTGATAGCGATTTCCTGATAGTAACGGAGCGGCTTGCCGGCTACGGGTAGGCTGGGGGTGAGGAATTTCTTTTGCTGCTCATCATTTTCAATACCTAAGCGGGGGTTCAGTCGTTTCCAGAGTTCTTCGGGACTGGGAAAAGTGTCGAGGTCAGTTTCCAGCCCGGAAAGAAAGTCATGCTCGACGATGCTCTGCCCGTTGGTGGCATAGGCGAACTTGAGGTCTAGCATTTGGGCATATTCCTTGGCTTGCTGGAGTCCATTGCGAGGATTCTTATAGGCTGCTTTTGCCTCAACTACCGCAATCATAAAGTCAGGCCTATAGCGGAGAAGGTAGTCAGCGCGCTTTTGGGCGCGGCGGTAGACTTTTGTACCAGCAACCACAATTCGACCGTCGGTAAATGTGCGCTGTTCATTTATTTGGTCATCATTCCAACCAGCTGCATAAAGCTTGGGGGTAACGTATTTTCGGCAGGTATCAGCTTCAGTCGGCATAACCAGATAGCCTCATATTACCTCCGGCGGAGACAGACCTCTCGTCTTTGGAGTTCATCCATTGTTACAAATATATCCACGGCAGCATTGTAAGTCAAATTATGTCGCCTTCAGTGGTCTCAGGTAGGGGTTATGGCAAACACCTTCGACTAACATAACGTCAGAAAGTTCAATTAATTCAAGTTTTCCTGCCATGATTGAATAAGTTCCAGAAATGGTTATATATCTTCAGTAATATTTTGAGAAAGTACTTCTAAATAATTGGAATGTGAAAACTTGCGTATAACACTTATGCTCTGATGACAGATGCTCAATCGAAATAGTGTTTTTGATGCGGTGATAGTTATTCATCCGTCCCTGATTAAAGCCTCAAACGGCTCTACGAGAGGATGCGGGTTGGGAGGCAGTAGTATAATTACCTTCTCCCTCGCACGAGAGACGGCTACATTCAGAAGGCGAGATAACTCCGCAAAAGGCTCTGCCTCACGGCCAAAGTAATCGTCATTGTGGAAGACATGGATTACCACGTCTGCCTCCCGACCTTTTGTCTGGTAATAGTTCATAAGGCGAATCTTTCCGCGCTCTGAATAGTCAAGGTCAATAAGGGCCTCAACTCTATTACGCTCTACAGCTTCGTTAAGGAGCACAATAGTTTTAGAGGAAACATCCTCACTCTTATAGGGATAAACTATTCTTCTGAAGTGACCTGCTGCCCGTTGCCAGGACTTAGAACCGCTTGTAATATATAAACCTTGCCATGAACGCATTGCAATCACAGCTAAGTCACCTATGTTTCCCTCAATAGCAGATTTCAAGGCTGTTTCAAGTTGATTTAAAGCTTCCTCGATTTCCCCAGGCAATGGCATCCGACCAAGTAATGCTAACGCCAGATCAGGGACCCGGCGCCCACGTACTGCTGAGGTGAGAAAGGTGGCTAAAGCAACGCGCATTTCTTCTGAAGTGGCCAGTTCCACAGCCAAACTGCATTGGGTGCTCATGGCGGATAGAGCTTCCGCATGGGCTTCGGGGATACCAACCAGCACGTGCTCTATATTTGCTTCAGCAAGCTGGTCTGCCAGCCCAGCCACAGCCGCATTTGTATGAGCAAATATTCCTATTTCTTTACGGCCATATCGGGTAATTTGATTCTTAATTAGCTCCTGAAGCTCGGTATGGTCACTGGCCCTAATCACAGCAAGCCGCCCTTTATCCAAAGCCTCCAAGACTGCTGGATCATCAAACCGGCGGCATCGAATTGCCTCAGCTAAAGCAGGAATAGCCCCTGATGGATCCCGGTGAGAGACGGGTCGTAGTTCAATAACTTGATCCACTGAAGCGCGTATCTTTGCGAACCTTTCAGGGGAAACGTCTTTGATAAAAGTGTATATCATTTGCCGATCATCGCCTAAAAGGAGCAATTTGGGAGGAGATAATATTTTCAACAGCTCCCATTGTTCTTCATTGGTATCCTGAACCTCATCACAGATAATAAGCTTCCATCTCGATGATACAAGTCTCCGAATTTCAGAGTTATTCAATAAACTGATTGCACCTGGAAGCAAATCATCATAGATAAGTTGACCCGGGGTGTCACCAAATAGTTTTTTCCTTGCTTCAGACTGAATCGATAGTGGTTTCTTCCCATATCCCGCATACCTGCCGAACGCGGAAAGCAAGCGGTACGCTAGGGAATGGAAGGTTAGAATTTCTACATTATGCTCATATCCGGAAATAATCCCAGGGGACCGATGCGTTATCTGGCTAACCGCAGACCGGGAGAATGTTAAGAAAAGAACTCGCGTTATTGTCTGGTAAACAGGCTGCTCAAGCAATTTCCTTGCGCTCCAGAGGGCGACTGTTGTCTTACCAGTACCTGCCCCTCCAAGCACCAAAATCTTACAGTCGTTCTGTAAAACAGCCTTAACGACATCTCCCTGTTTGGGATCGAGGTCTTCATACTTCATAGCTGAATTGCCCCATTAAGCTGTTCTCTGGCTGCTTGCATAGACTTTTCTAACAGTGTTTTCGCCAGAGGAGCAATATCAGAAAACGGTAAAGCATCAATAAACGCTGCATGGAGCGTGTTGTCTTTGATAAATCTTATTGCTTGAGATTCAAGCTCATTGCCAGTTAGTGCTCCAAGGTTTGGGATGGCTGGCAAGTTCATCGCTTTTGAAACGTCGATCAGAGCTTGACGAATTGAAGCCGATGGAACATCATGGACAATCGCGTACTCAATGGCGCGGGTGTCTGGGAGCCTGACAATGGCATTGGCATCACCAGTATGACTAGCCACAAAGGTTTTAGCTCCTGCATCAGTGTCGCCGTCAACTATACCAATAGCACATAGTCCCATCTCTCTGGCAGCGGCAGTAATCCGCAAGACACTAGAATAGCCGCCTCCGCCAGTTGCTCCAGCACTGATAATAGCCGTGCTATGAGCTGCCGGTAAACAATTGCCTCCCTCAGTGCATAAGCGGATTGCCAGCGCATGAAGAGCTGCGAGGTCGTGGGGGCCTTCTACTACAATAACGGAATGGTAAGTTAAAGTCGGCAGCAGATTCCTCCGCCAATGCCTGGCTGCAATCGCCTCCGATTTTGAAGCTGGGGTTTTACCTTGATGCACAGAGCGGGTGCCGTTAAGGGCACGATTCAGCCGGATGACCTCATTTGGCTCGAATATCTCAGCAACAGAAGAAAGCCTTGTCGTTATCCATGCCTGGCCGGCTGCTCGGCGGATAAATGCACCAAAATGAGTAGCAGAGGCGGGGTCTATCCCATCTCCAAGATCGTCAATAGCCACGATAACCTTTGAACTATTTGAAAGAGCCAGCGATTCTGCCAAGCGGAATAGGGTTCCCACAGTTGACCCTTGCCGCCAAGCTGGAAGCGCACCAGCTCCGCCACCGAGGTCAATGGTAGGGCCTAACGATCGAAGAAGACCACTTGTTGATCCGCCTTCAGGGGAAAACCCGATGAGTTGAGAAACATCTACCCCTGGTGGCAATCTCAACACTTCGCGCATCGATGTAATAACTCCTCCAAGTGCCGATTTGACCTGATTTGAAGCAGTAAACTGAGCTGCTGCATCAGCGATTTCCTGCACGTACCCAGCGAGCGCTGTAGTAAAATCAGCGCCGGGTGCCCTCTCAACAATTCTACGGAAGGTACCGCGCGAGCCTAAATCTAGTATTCTTACCGAATCATAACGCAATAGAGTAAATCCTAATTTCCCGATATCAGCTATACTTACACGGTGAAACGATAGAGTTGTGGGGTCAGAATGCTTCGGATAATAAACCATTTCATCACAGCGTTCTTGGTCAGCCAGCCATTGGCCCCTGTATGCGAGACGCAGAACCCATTCCTGATTAACACCAACAGCACCCCCTTCGGGCGTTTCTGATTCCTCGATTAACTGACAAGTCTGGGTATTCCAGACTTCAAGAGAATCAATAAAATCTTGTTCTATGTCTGGGCCTAAGCCTCCAATGGTAATTGAAATTTCTATTGGCACTGCCGTATTTCTCTGATAGAAATCCAGTTCAGTAGCCCCTCCAACTCTGATTACATCAGTATCAAGTACTTTCGATATTGCATTGATTAGGTCAGAACGCCCAGCTCCAGGCTCACCCATTAGAACAATATGGCTTGTGGGTTTAATCTCGATATCCGTGAAACCCCTGAAATGTCTAACGTTTAACTGCCGAATATACAATTATGCGCCTCCTGGAGTTACGAGCATCTACTTTTTAAGCCCTGATTCTGTTAATTTGCATACCTATTCGACTGTATTCCTAGCAGACGTGTATTAAGCAATATTTGCAGGCGGTTGCAACGGTTTAGGAAACTCCCCGCCCAGCGCGTTCGCCGCTATTTTTCGAACCTCTGTAGAGAAATCAGCCCCGGTAACCCAGCGCAAATAGCCAGGGTCTTGAGCCGCTAGGTCTTTCAATTTACGTCCTCGGTATTTTTTCCCGAAGTTACATACGGCTTCTCCATCCACCCATATAAACTTTCCTTCGGCATCAACATTGTTTTCATTTGTTTCGTAACATAACATGCACAATCCTGAAATGTTTCTTGGCAAGTCCTGATGTGCCTCTAGCTGTCCCTCTAATATTTCCGCTGATGCTCTGGCATCATCTTCAGCGCTGTGAGCATTCTTTAATTCTTTACCGCAATATTTCCTGTAAGCGGCTGCCAGGTCACGAGGGTCACGCCGATGGTAGATGACTTGGCTATCGACTAAATACCGACCCTGGCGAGAAAATTCAACTTTTGCTCTGGCGAATTCTGCCTCAAGAACAGGAAGGTCAAACCCGATGACATTGAACCCCCCGATATCGCATCCCTCGATAAAATCTCGGACACTCTTTGCGTATTGGAGAAACGCCGGCTCATTCGCTACATCAGCATCAGTGATGCCATGGATAGCAGTTGCCTCAAATGGAATTGGGATTCCCGGGTTTACCCTATGGCTTTTGTACTCCTGTCTCCCGTCGGGATTAACCTTGAGGATTGATAACTCAACAATTCTATCCGAGTAGAGTTTGAGACCAGTTGTTTCAACATCGATAAACACAAGCGGCCTTTCTAACCTGAGGTTCTTTAACATCTTTCAACCCCTCCATAGACATACGGATATGTCAATGTTAGCCCTAGGTAAGTCCGTAGTCAATATGATGAGGTATAGATAAACAATGGAAACGAATCTAAATGTGAATATTACAGAGCAATCCTCAGAGATAAGGCTTCAACACATTGTTAACAAAACACGTTGGACATAAATAGTAAAGTCACTTTTCATCTTATTGTGACTCGCCGCGAGGTGATTGTGAATACACTCCTAAACGATATGGCCTTGCGCCATAGCTAAAGCAATACTACATCGATGGATTACGATTAGGTCAGATTAGCTGCTATATACTCTTTTTGCTATTACCGTTCCTATGCTCTTCCCGTCGACTGTCAAGATTATTTTGCGGGTATTGCTCGCGGTCGTATCTATGCCGGTTGCCAATTCACCAATAGCCTCACTAGTTGGAGTTTGAGCTAGTGACTGGGTCGGTTTCGGAGCCATCCAGCCGGTTTCCTCAGCCAATTTTGCCTTGCCTTCCAGCGAAAGGCTAGTTAGGTCTTCTATTAGGCTTTCAAAACGCTCCTCGTCAGTAAGCTCAGTAGGCTCAGTAGGCTGAACTGTCGTTTTAGCCAGCCTACTAACCTGGACCAACTCTATGTCTTCGCTCAGCTTACTGACTTTGTCGCTGAGTTTAGTCACCTGCTCAGTAATATTGGTTAGTCTGTCAGTAAGTGGCTCAGTAACACTCAGCGAGAAATATAAGTCTGACTCACGTAGTCCAGTAACTCGTTCGAGCTGCTGCAGTCTGTCCTCCAGTAAACTGATCTGCTGCTCAGTAGCTACTTGAGTAACTGGCTTCTCAGTACTACTGCCAGTAATGCCATGAATAAAGGTTTTGTGACCTCGCAATCCTTGGGTATTTTTTAATTCTTTACCACATAACTCGCAAGTAACCATATTAGACCTCCATGATTATTAAAATCTATTAATTGAGGAAACAAAGACTATATAAAAAGTAACTATGCTAAGGTGAGTTCGAAAAAAGTCTCGATTCTTGGTTTTGCAATAGAACCGCTAAGTCCACTTGGGGTATCAATAGGCAGAACTCCTATGGTGTCCATCTTTATTCCATCTGGGGGCACCGGTAGGTTGTAATACAGCCTCACCGTTTCCTTATCAACCACTATCTTTTTCACGAACGACCTCAGAAAGGCCTTTCTTTGAGCAACTTCGCTTTCTTCAAGAATGTTCCAAAGGTCTGCCGCATAAGCGCGAACAGCATCAATATCAAGTTGTTGATAGCCCTGTAACGTCATTTCTGCCTCGGCGACAAGTCGAGTTTTACTCAATTCGTTCTGCTTCGTCCTCAATTCCTTTATCCTGGGAGCGAGGTCATCCAGAGCAAGTTTTCCCGTTTCAAGAGCATCGTAAAGACTGGTCAGCCTGTTCTCCGACTCGTGAAGCTCAATGTCGATGTTGGCCATCTTCTCTTTGACTGCAGAATGTCCAGCATCGAGATCTGCATTTACCAAGACTACTAATGGCTCAAGGCATTCCAGGTCAAGGATTTTGCTCTCAATCTGGTCAACAACCAGGCGCTCTATCTTCTCCTTCGGTAAGATTCTGCTATTACAGGCTTCTCTGCCCTGTTTACAATTTCGATTGCAGGTGTAATAGTAATACCGATGCGACTTGGCGCTACGACCTACCATAGCACTGCCGCAGCTGCAAACGAGAATGCCGCTAAGGAGATAGAAACTCGGGACAATTCGGGGATGGACTGCCTTCGGGGCGTTGTTGGACATCACACTCTGCACCTGTCTGAAAGTATCCTTATCGATAAGACGTAGCACGGTAGCACTCATCTGCATGCCACCCTCGACCGCACGATGGATGCTCTGCAGCAACATTTCCGGTGACATGTCTTTGAGAAAGATGTATCCCACCGCGCCCGCGTGAATGGCGTCAATTACATAAGCATCGTTGAGGTTCTCCGTCAGCACCAGGACAGCTACC
>ORJL011574775.1_pt1 | contig 14227 bp, 13 predicted proteins | sample 1779941 | NCBI WGS metagenome assembly ORJL01 (sample SAMEA104232317, study PRJEB22302) | groundwater metagenome | biome: forest; feature: aquifer; material: groundwater | place: USA | collected 2011-08-07 | depth 5.8 m
CAAATGCACCAATGCCGAAACGGCCTTCTTCTACCCAACGCACCACTAAAGCATACCCCGAAGCACTAGCCCTCGCACGCAGGCATGTCATTCCATTTCTCCCGCAGCCCCAGGCTGCCTGCCAAAGCTCGCAATGACAGATGCCTCAGAGATTGTTTCTTCCCTCTCAATGGTACAAAGGCAGGGCATGCCGTGATGACATCACAGCCCCTTCCAGTAATGTTTCGTTCATCAGTTGCTAATACGGAGTTGGCTATTGTGGCGGTTTTCAGACAGAATGGGCCAGAATAGCGCGGTTTGGCGCTATCCTAAGTCGCGTCTGGCTGCCTTGTCCGCCCACGGAAGTTATAGTACAATAGGCCAGAATATTGTAAGGTGGACCAGGGCATAATTGTGCGCAAATGTAAAGGGATGAAAGACCTTCTGCCTGAGGACATGGCCCGGTTCCGACGGGTTGAGGATGTCTTCAGGGAGAGCTGTTCTCGTTTTGGCTATTCTGAGGTTCGGACACCGACGCTGGAGTTTCTGCATTGCTTCACCTCCACCGGTACTCTCACGCCTCAGATGCTTCGCAGCGTCTACTCCTTCCTGGACTGGGATGGTTGGAGCGGGGAACGGGTGGTCCTCCGCCCGGACGGCACTATCCCGCTTGCCAGACTCTTCGTGGAGCACTTTCCGCAGGCCCGCGGGGTGCACAAGTTCTTCTACGTGGAGAACGTTTTCCGCTTTACCGAGTCGGATGAGGAGGCTCGTGAGCGCTGGCAGTGTGGGGCTGAGCTCGTGGGAAGCTCGTTGCCTCAAGCCGATGCTGAGTTGGTCGTATTGGCCCTGGACCTGCTCGGCCGTCTGTGTCTCGGTCCTGTGAGCGTTCAGGTATCTCACGCCGGCGTTCTAAGACACCTCCTGGAACAGCTCGACCTTGGCCCAGAGGAGCAGGCGAACGTCTTCGATGAGATTCAAGAGGGCGATCTCCAGGCACTGGGGCTGGCTGCACGTGAGCACCCCCGTGTTGGGCGTTTGCTGCCGTTATTGTTGGAGCCCAAGGGGCAGAGCAGCGGGTTCCTGAAGAACCTTAAAGCATCCCTGGTTGCCGAGTTCCCCGGCCTGGCCGTCGAGTTCGATAATTTTATACGGCTGGCGGACCTGTTGACCCTATTGGGCTGCCCCTACGAAATCAACTTCGCGCTGCCAGGCGGTTTCGAGTACTACACCGGCTTCATGTTTCAGGTGTCTGTTAACGGTGAGAAGGTGGGAGGAGGAGGTCGGTACGACGAGCTCTTGCCTCTCGTTGGCGGACCTGCCATTCCGTCCTCAGGCTTTGCGCTCTATACCGACCGGCTCATGGCTGCTTTGTCACCTCAGCTCGATCCGCGGGAATCCGGTGCGAGAAGGGTCTTGCTCAAGACTTCGGCCCCAACGCCTGATGCTCTGAAAGAGTGTTTCGAGCTGGCGTCCCAGCTTCACAAGGAAGGCATGACCGCCGAGGTTGACCTGGGCCAGGACCAGGGGGGGTATACCCACGTTATCGGTTCGTCAGACGGCAGCTCAACTGGCTTCTATGAAGTAGAAGAACTCTCATCAGGTAAGAAGACCCGCGTTTCGGTGAAAGAGATCCAGGGGCTGCTGAGGGTTCTAGGAACGGCCGAGTGAGGGTTCGCCTGGCGCTGCCCAAGGGGCGCCTTCAGGGCGAGGTCTCCCGTCTCCTGACTACCGGCGGGCTGGAGCTGGAGAACTACGAAGAGGGGTCTCGCTCGTACCGTCCGAAGGCGCCCGGTTTTCCCAACCTCTTTACGAAGGTGTTTCAAGAGAAAGATATACCAGTCCAGGTTGCTATTGGCAACTATGACCTGGGCATCTGTGGGATGGACTGGGTGGACGAGCATATCGTGAAATTTCCGAGCAGCTCCCTGGTCAAGTTGCGGGAGCTTGGAGTGGGCACCAGGGAGCTATGGGTAGTGGCCTCATCGTCTTCGGACTTCATCACTTTGAAGGACCTGGAGCAGCTCTCGGCCTCCCGGACGATCAGCATCGTGAGCGAGTACGGCAACCTGGCAGAGGCATTCGTCTTTGATCACCGGCTACGCCGGTTCCGGGTCTTCCCTGTCTGGGGCGCTGCTGAGGCGTACTTGCCAGAGAAGGCCGATATCGCTCTGGTGGCTAATGGCTTCAAGAAGGAGTTGGTAAAGAAGAAGCTCCGGCCGGTGGCCAGAGTCATGTCCGCTCAGGCAGTGCTTATCGCCAACCGGGATAGCTTTGCCTCAGAAGACCTGAGCCCATTCCTCTCTGTCGTTAACCGCGCCGAGGTGGCCCGTGGAGAATGACGTGACCTGGATAGCCCTTCCGGATGGACACCTCCAGATAGAGACGAGGGCCCTGCTGGATAAGGCCGGTCTCTCGCTCTACCGGGAGACCCGAAAAAAGTCATCCCTGCTAAGGGTGAAGGTCATTCGCCCTCAGGATATGCCTCTGCAAGTGGCCTGCGGCAACTTTGATCTGGCCATAACCGGAAAGGACTGGGTACTGGACCAACTGTACCGGTTCCCTTCGTCCCCGATTCAGGAGGTCCTTGACCTGGGACTTGGCATGGTCAGGCTGGTGGCGGTAGTTACCCAGGAGACTGCGGCGGAGACTATTGAGGAATTCCGGAAGCTGGTACTGGCGGGGCGCTACCCGCGGGTGCGGGTGGCCGCAGAGTATATCAACATCGCCGACCGCTATGCCAGTGACCATCACCTTGCCGGATACCGGGTTATCCCTACCTGGGGAGCGACCGAGGCCTTTCTTCCCGAGGACGCCGACCTGCTGATCGAGAATACGCAGACCGGTGCTACGCTCGCCAAGAATAAGCTGAAGATCATAGATACACTGTTTGTTTCTACGGCCCGGCTGATTGCCAACACCCATAGCCTGGCCGATCCCGGAAAGAGAGAGGCAATCACTACCATAAAGCAAGCCCTTGAGAAGGCCCTCGACCCGGGCCTGGCCGCTTAGATGCGCATAATCACCGACATACGGCAGGCCAAGGCCACCATACTCACGCGAAAGCCGCCCGGCCAGGCGAAGACGGCTTCAGCCCAATCGGAGCTTATGCTCCAGGTCTTCGGGGAGCCTCTTACTCCCGAGCAGGCAGTAGACCGGATCATCGATGGCGTGCGCGAGCGGGGCGATGCTGCTCTTCGTGATTATTCGCTACAGATCGAGGGTCAGCAGGTCGATGAGCTGGAAGTACCCCGGTCAGAGATCAAGGCCGCCTCCAGCAAGATACCGGCAGACCTTTTGAAGGCCCTGAACCTGGCGGCGGACCGGATTCGTGATTTTCACCGGCGGCAGGTGCCTCAGGACTGGTTCGACTCCCGGCACGGAATGGTTGGCCAGGTCTTTCGTCCATTGGACCGGGTGGGTATCTACGTTCCCGGCGGCACCGCTGCCTACCCGTCCACAGTCCTCATGACCGCCATTCCGGCCCGCGTAGCCGGTGTTCGAGAGGTTGTGGTTTGCACGCCGCCCCGGTATGCCGGCCCGGCCGTGCTGGCGGCAGCGGCCCTGGCCGGAGTTGACCGTCTGTTCAAGATCGGAGGCGCCCAGGCTATCGCGGCCATGGCCTACGGTACCGAGTCCGTTCCCAGGGTGGACAAGATCATGGGTCCCGGAGGCCTTTTCGTCCTGTTGGCCAAGAGAAAGGTCTACGGACAGGTAGACGTTGACTGTCTGGCGGGTCCCACAGAGACCCTGATCTTGGCGGACGAAACCGCGAGCCCGCCCTACTGTGCTGCGGACCTCCTGGCTCAGGCGGAGCATGATCCCCTGGCTTCGGCAATCCTGATCACGACCTCTGTTCGCCATGCCGAGGCCGTCTCCCGGGAGGTTGACCGGCAACTGGCGCTGCTGGATCGCCGGCAGACGGCAGAACAGTCTCTGGAACAGAACGGAGGAATTATCGTTGCGAAGAGTCTGGCACAGGGACTGGACCTGGCGAACGAATACGCGCCGGAGCACCTCTGCCTCATGGTCAAGGAGCCCTGGACACTCGTGGGATCCGTACGCAACGCCGGCGCTATCTTCCTGGGTGAAGACTCTCATGAAACCCTTGGCGATTACGTTGCGGGCCCCAGCCACGTCATGCCCACGGGGGGCAGCGCTCGATTTGCATCGCCACTGGTAGTCCGGGACTTCATCAAAGAGATAAGCGTTATCGCCTTGGGAACCGAGGCGGCCCAGGCCCTGGAAGGAGCGGCACGGACTATCGCTCTGGCCGAGGGTTTGCAGGGCCACGCTCGTGCCGTCGAGGCCAGGTGGGACCAGAGGAAAGGTAGGCCGTAAATTGGCTACAAGGAAGATAGATGACCTGATCCGTCCGGATGTCTGGGACATCAAGGAGTATGTTCCTATTGAGCCGCCCGACGTGCTGGGCAAGGCCCGTGGCATGGCTCCCCAGCGCATAATTAAGCTCGATGGGAACGAGAACCCGTACGGGCCTTCTCCCAAGGTCAGCGAGGCACTTCGCGCACATCACGGATACCACTTCTACCCCGATCCCGGCCAGCAGGAGCTACGGCAGCTTCTCCAGGGTTACGTCGGACTGGATGCCCGCTTTATCATGGCTGGGAGCGGCAGTGATGAACTGATCGACCTGTTGCTCAGGGCCGTTATCAGCCCCGGCGACAAAATAGTTGACTGTGTGCCCACCTTTGGCATGTACCGATTTAGCACTCAGGTATGCGGTGGCCAGGTTGTCGAAGCACCCAGGGACGAGGACTACCAGGTAGTCCCCGAGAAGGTCCTGGCGGCGGTTGATGAGCATACTAAGATCATATTCCTGGCATCGCCCAACAATCCCACGGGTACGCCCCTGCCCCTGGAGTGTATTCCGGAGTTCTTGAAGACCGGCGTCCTGGTTGTTGTTGACGAGGCGTACTACGAATTCAGCGGCAAGACCGTGGCCCACGAAGTCCCGAAGCACGAGAACCTGATAGTTCTACGCACGTTCAGCAAGTGGGCCGGCCTGGCCGGGTTACGCGTTGGCTACGGCGTTATGCAGGAGTCTGTCTCGAAGCACCTCTGGAAGATCAAGCCTCCCTATAATGTCAATGTGGCGGCTCAGGTAGCTGTCCGGGCGTCTCTGGAGGACCTGCCGTACCTGCAGGCCAACTTACAGAAGATCAAGTCCGAGCGGGACAGGATGTATCTGGCGCTCAAGGAGATGGACTTCGTCAAGCCTTTCGCATCGGAGGCCAACTTCGTGTTCTGCCAGCTGCTGCGGGGCCGCGGCGTCGAAGTGCGGGACAGGCTGAGAGAGAAGGGCGTCTTCGTGCGCTACTTCGACGCTCCGCTGACCCGTAATGCCGTGCGCATCAGCGTGGGCCAGCCCGAGGAGACGGATGTCCTCCTTGAAGCAATGCGGGAAATCGGACGGACTCTTTAGCGGTTCCATGGTTGTTCCGCAGGGGTTCAATAGTTGTTCAATAGTTGTTCAGTAGTTGTTCAATCGAATAACAATCGAACCACAATCGAACCACAACCGAAGAACCATCGAACAACCATCGAACAACCATTGAACAACGGAACGCGAGGGGGCGGGTAATGCCAAACAGGACGGCCTCTCAGAGGCGTGAGACCAAAGAGACGACGGTCCAGGTAGAGCTGGACCTTGACGGCAAGGGTGAGGCCGCGATCGAGACGGGCATCGGTATGCTGGATCATCTCTTGACCTTGCTGGCCCGTCATGGCGGGTTCGACCTGAAGGTCCAGGCCGTCGGTGACGTGCACATCGATCCACACCACACGGTAGAAGACGTTGCCATCGTCCTTGGCCGTACGCTGCATGAGGCCCTTGGCGAGCGGCGGGGCATAGTTCGCATGAGTCACGCCATAGTCCCGTTCGATGAGGCCCTGGCATTGGTGGCCATCGACCTTTCGGGCCGGGGCTACGCTGTCGTGGATGCCCAGTTCTCTTCCGACCGTATTGGCGAGATGCCAACCGACCTTGTCTCTCATTTTCTGCATTCCCTGGCAATAGAAGGGCGCCTGAACCTGCACGTGCGTCTGATGGCCGGAACGAACGACCATCACCGGGCGGAGGTAATCATCAAGGCCCTGGCCCGGGCCCTCGGGCAGGCGGTCCGCATCGATCCGCGTCTGGAGGGCCGCGTGCCCAGCACCAAAGAGACGCTGGATGCATAACCGATGACTGTCAGAGCCCGCGCCTCCAGCCTGCACTATGGTTACGTTGCCCTGGCCGTAGCGTCCCTGGCGATGCTAACTGCCCTGGGTCTCGGGCGCTTCGCTTACAGCCTGATCCTGCCGGGCATGAAGCAGGGACTCTCTCTGAATTACACCCAGGCGGGATTCCTGGGCACGTCAAATATGGTTGGCTACCTCGTGGCCGTCCCGTTGGCCGGATTGATCGCTTCCAGGTTCGGGTCCCGGCTGGTAATGTCTCTGTCTATGGCGATTACCGGCCTGACCCTGCTGGCCACCGGGGCGTCTCCCAGCTTTGAATGGGCGGTCCTCTTCCAGACGCTGTCGGGCATTGCCAGCGCGGGGGCGATCGTGCCCGCCATGTCGATGGGAGGCGTCTGGGCCGCCTCACACAAGCGAGGAATAGCCAGCGGGTTTGTCACTGCAGGCTGCGGCGTCTCTTTCTTCATCACTGGGCCCGTTATCCCCGCTCTGGTTGCTTCATCAGGAGATATGGGTTGGCGCTACGCCTGGTATGTGATGGGCGCCCTCGTTCTGGTCGGAGGCCTGGTGGTCGCGGCTCTCATGCGTAATAGTCCCCGGGACATGGGGGTTGAGGTCCTGGGGTACCGCCCGGATATGGCTCCCCGGGAGAAGCCGGGCAGCGCGCTGAGCTGGGGCCTGGTTTACAGGTCGGGAGCGGTCTGGCACCTGGCTGCCCTGTACGGTATCTTCGGCTTTGCATATGTCAGCTACCTGACCTTCTTCGCCGCTTTTCTAAGCCAGCAGGGAGGGCTTACACAAGGCATTATCGGGAATATGTGGGCCATATCCGGCGCCGGCCTCATTGCCGGGTCGCTTGTTTGGGGGACCCTATCTGACCGCCTGGGACGCAAGCTCAGCATCGCAATCGTCTTCTTCGTTCTCGGAGCTTCGATAATGCTCTTCACGGTGTCGGACTCCGTGATAATCTATTCCCTGTCAGCAGTGCTCTTCTGGGCAGCCGAGCCCGGTGTGCCGGTGATAGTGGCGGCCTGTTGCGGAGATTACGTCGGGGCACGGCTGGCGCCAGCCGCCATGGGCTTTACGACTCTATTCATGGGGGTAGGGCAGGCTATCGGACCGGTTGTTAGCGGCAGTATGGCCGATTTGACCTCCTCCTTCTATATGTCCTTTTATGTCGCAGCACTGGTAGCGGGGGTTGGCATTGTCAGTGCCCTTCTGCTCCGGCAGCCTCAGGCCCGGCTGTAGGTGCTGTTTGAATACCAATGCAAGTCCTGTGCGGCGCATCCGGCAACGCAAAGTTACGCTTGTAGGGGTGGACCTTGTGTCCGCCTGGGGTGGGCGTAAGGTTCGCCCACTGCGAACGAATTGGATGCACCGCCAAGCCACCTGCCCGTGAATCCCAAAGGAGGTCGAACTATTGAGACAGGCTAAGTTAGGTTTCTTACTACTTCCACTTCTCATCATGCTAGTCATTTCTCCTTCACTCACATCTGCTGAGCCACCGCCTCTTAACCCGCCCGGCGGGCAGAGCCAGGGGCGGTTCGGAATAGTGGAAGCCTACGAAGCGCCTAACCTGGCCGCGGCCTCTGGTGCCCAATGGGAGAGGCTCTTTTTCTGGTGGAATCAGGTGCAGCCTACCGGTCCCCAGGACTGGAAGCTGGACAAGATAATACCCGACCAGAAGATCGATGCTGAACGTCAGCGGGGTATGACACTGGTGGGATTGCTGGGCAATCCGCCCAGCTGGGCCACGCGTAACGGCTCCGTGCCAGCCAACCTCTCAAGTGGTGTAACCGACCCCCAGAATTATTGGGCCGGCTTCGTCAGCAAGATGGTCAAGCAATATGCCGGACGCATAGACTACTGGATTGTCTGGAACGAGCCCGATATCGACGCTGGCGGCTCCTGGAGCACCTGGGCCGGCTCCGAGGAGGAATATTATCAAATGCTGAAGGCCGCTTACCTGGCGGCTAAGGCAGCGAACCCGGCAGCCAAGATCATCTTTGGTGGCACCACCTTCTGGGCTGATTCGCTCGTCGGCCGGAAGCTGTTTCTTGAGAGGGTGCTGGAGCGGGCAGTCCTGGACCCTACCGCACGGGCAAATAACTATTACTTCGACATCGTGAATTTGCACATCTATAGCAAGTCGCAGGACATGTACGACATACCGCAGTCTTACAGAGAAGTCCTAAGCAGTTACGGCATAGAGAAGCCGATCTGGATCGGCGAATCCAATGTTGTGCCCTGGAACGATCCGGCGGCCTCGCTGCCTCCGGGTGGTTACCGGGCTACCCTTGAGGAGCAGGCCTCATTCGTCATCCAGGGATTTGCCCTGGCCATGGCCGCCAATGTTGAGAGAATAAGCATCTATAAGATGATGGACGGCACAAATGTGAACGGTGAGGCCTACGGGCTTGTCCGTAATGATGGCACGACGCGGCCGGCCTACGCCGCCTTCCAGACTGCCGCTAAGCTGTTTTCCGGCTTCTCGGGAGCGCGGTATGACGACCTGCTCGGAGTGAACCGGGTCATTATGGAATCCGGTGATAAAAAGGTTACGGTGCTCTGGAATCCCGACCCAAAGCCAAAGACCGTCAGGCTGCGCGCTATCGGGGTCCACGCCACCCAGTACAACAAGTACGGGCAGGCCGTGCCTCTCAAGGTGCCGATCGTTTACGGCCAGAACTTCTATTCCTTTGATATGGCTCTGGCCACCGCGAACGTGGCGGACTTCTCTCCGAATTATTACATAATCGGAGGCGATCCCGTAATCCTGGTTGAAGAGGGCATTGGACAGGGTATACCCCTTTCGCAGACCGAGATGTTCTACCCGATCACTGGCCACTCTGTCGGAGGGGGCTTCCTGGAATTCTTCAACAAGTATGGCGGGACCGCCATGTTCGGTTATCCCCGGAGCCAGGAGATCAAAGAAGGGGGAAAGACCGTCCAGTACTTTCAGAAGGCCCGCTTCGAATACTTCCCTGAGTTTGCCGGCACCCCGTACCAGGTACAGCTTGGACTACTGCAGATGGACCTGGCCAGGAACCAGTCCTTTGCCAGGGTAGAGCCGTTCGAAGGCACGCCGGACCGGGTCTATTTCCCGGAGACGGGCCATTCACTACAGGGAGGGTTCCTCCGATTCGTCCAGCAGCATGGCGGACTTGATGTCTTCGGGTACCCGATGTCGGAAGAGATTACCCAGGGTAACATAAAGACCCAGTATTTCCAGCGTACCCGTCTGGAGTACCATGTCTCCGGACCGACGCAAGGCGCCCTCGACATTGGTAACGTAGGTGATGAGTACATGGTCGCCCGCGGGCTGCTCACCCCACCCCGACCCTAACTTACTTCCGGGTGAAGGCCCGCTGTAAACGTGAGAGTGCCCCGGCCCAGCCGGGGCACTCTCATAAACAGCCAAATCACCAAGAACAACCATTGAACCACTATTGAACCACCATGAACAACGGGTGGCTGGTGGGGGCGGGGGCTATCGGAGCCCGATGCTTTCCAAAAACCGCAGCATCTTGATGATCTGCTGGTCCCGCGTCTTCTGCAGCTCCTCGAGAGATTGGCCGGAGTAGTCGTACCAGCCCTTGCCCGTGAGTATACCCAGCTCGCCGGCCTCCACTTTCTCCCTCAGAAGGTGGGAGGGCTTAAAGATGGGATGTCCGGTCTCTTTGTATATGTACTCCTGGGTAGCCAGGGAGGTCTTCTTGTTAACCGCCAGGTCGTGGGACTTCAGCGGGCCGTACATAGGTAGCCTGAGGCAGAAGCTCAACCGGCATGCCGTGTCTATGTCCTCCACACTGGCCACTTCCTCGTCCAGCAGCATCAGGGCCATGTTCACAATGGCATGCTGAAAACGGTTAATGATAAAGCCGGGCACGTCTTTGCAGACGACCGGTACCCACCCGAGCCTCTTGATAAGGCCTGCCGCCAGGTCCACCGTATCCTGGCTGGTGTTATCGCCGCGCACGATCTCTACGATCGGCATGATGTAGGGCGGGTTGATCCAGTGTATGCCTATTACGTTCGCCGGCCTTCCCGTCGCGGAGCCTATGTCGGTAATGCGGAATGATGAAGTATTGGTGGCGAGCACCGTTTCGGACGGCGCCAGGCTGTCCATCTGGCGGAAAAGGTCCTTCTTCATCGCCAGGTCTTCCGGGACCGCCTCCATGACCAGACTGGCGTTCTTGAGTGCTCCTGCCAGGTCGGTGGTGCGATTGATGCGTCCTAGGGCCTCTTGTCCCTCTGTCTCGGTCCAGAGGCCATTCTCCACTACTGCCGAGACGTAGGACCGGAGCCGGGTAAGTGCGGCGTCCAGCGCCCCCTGGCTTACGTCCACCAGGTCAACCGGCAGGGTTCTTGCGCATACCAGTGCGATGCCTGCCCCCATTACCCCACCGCCCACAACTACTGCCCGCTTTATCTCCTCTGCCCGCATATCTTTTTTGCCCTCTCTTCGTTATACTCTTACGTCCTGAAATACGCCGCCCGCACGCTCTTCTCGATGTCCTCGTATAGGACCTCGTGAAGCTCCCCGTGATCGTTCTTGAAGGTGTCCCGCATTCTCTTGATCGCTCCCACCCTTGGCATCAGCGTGGCGATTCGCTCGCAGCGGGGTAGGAAGAGCTTCGGAAGTGTTTTTCTACCCAGAAAGGCCGCCGTGCCGGTCCGTGCCTGCTCCTCGAAGTATCCCGCCCGTGCGGCGTTCTCCATGGACATCTCGACAATGGCCGAATACGGCTCGATGGTAGTGCTGCCGACGATCCGGCTCACTACGTCGCGCGCCGAGTTCTCGGCGGCTTTAGGGCGCAGGTGCTTGAGGATGGCGCCCTCCAGCCCTGATGGCGTGGCCGGAGACTCGCCATTGAGGGCAACGAAGGCTGTCTGGTGTTCGGAGAACAGGTGTTTCTTCTTGCCAACGCTCAGCTCCAGCACCTGCTTACTGGCGAGCGAGAGGAAGGCGGTGGTCAGCATCTCTCTGACCAACGAGCTTAGCTTGACCGGGATGCCCGAACAGGGCGTCTCGTAGCCGTCCTCCTGCTCTTCAGCGAAATCCCTGGCGAACATCAAGATAATATCGCTGTCAGTGAGTTCTGCCTCTCGGGTTTCAGCTTCAGTGCTGCCCATAATCTGCCTCCTGCCCGGTTCTCGTTCCGGGAACTGCTGGTCAGGTCTGCTCCTGACTAGGATAGGATACCGGGCAGTAATCTTGCATTAATAAACAGGGGCCTGATTGTAACAAGTGAACCGGGTCGCCACCCATATAACACACCCTGGGCGGCGCGGTTGTCAAGGCTTGGGAAGCCCGCGCACCGGACTGTCGAAGTCAAGCCGGAGTGACTTGATTCGAGCAGCATCGGGATCGAATACGAAGGTCCGGCCGGACATAGATCGAGCTACTTCCGGGAGGGGCGGCGCCTGCCGGGCTGCCGGAGCCTTCGCCAGTCCGGCCACACCAGCCGGAGCTCGGAGAGTCCGCTCTTCGCTAGTTGCTCCAATCGTTCCGGCTGCATGCGCGAGTATTTGCTCGCTGGCTACCAGGAGTAACCAGAGCAGCAAGAGCCCCAGCACTACGCCGAGCCGTGGGCTGTCTCGGTAGACCAGCATGGAGCGCAGGAAAACCGCCCCGAAAAAGAAGCCGGCGGCTAGGCGGAAGACCCATTCTTGGGACTACCCGGCGAAGCGTATCATTTCGCGTCACCCTCGCTAGCTAACCATCCTGATTATACATCGGGCAGGTCAAAAGCAACCACAATCGAATAACCCATAACAATGGGGGTAGCGCGCGGTGTCGCGTGGACCTGGTAGGCTGAGCCAGAAAGTCCTGGGAGATGCTTTTCCTACACCGCCACTGCCAACAGAGGATCGGGTTAAAGCAGCGGCCGGGGCTGTGGCGCCAGGATTAACTGCTTGTGGCGCCTGCGGGCGCCGGGTAGCACGTCTGCCGGTTAGTGAGCTCAGTGGCTCACACCCGGCTTGTAGTAAGGCGCGGAGCCGGCCTTGCGCATAACCTCCATCGCCTCGTGGACTGGTGTCAATCGGGTAATCTTCAACGCCTTGTTGTGGCCCGCAGCACTGACGGACACGGCCAGGGCTTGAGCGCTGACCTCGTCGGGTAGTTCACAGATGGTAACCGCGTCGTAGTACTCGCCGAAACAATGATAGAACCCAATGAGCCGGCCTCCCAGCTTCTCGATCTGGGTGGCTACAACCTGACCACGGTCCTCCGGCCTCTCAGCGAGCGTCTTCAGCGACTCTTCGGTATAGGCAGACTGGAACATGTAAGTAGGCATAGCTCATCCTCTTTATCTCTCTCGGGAATCAACTCGTGGACCGCCACAGCCCCACCCCACTCTTCTTCACTATTATCTTAGCAACACGAGCCTGGTAAACTCCATACCAGGAGGTTGAAACTTGTTACAATCCCCTTACAGATTGCTACCTGGCGTGCAGCGGAAGACGATCAGGGCAATAGCGAGTAGACGAACGCGTACAGCCCTATTGGGGCTTCAAATAGAGGCCGGGGCTGTGGCGGCGGGATTTACTTCTCGTGGCGCCGGCGCGCGCTGGGTAACGGGTCTGCCCGGTGCCTGAGCCTAACGGCTCATTCCGGGTCTGTGGTAAGGCGCTGAACCGGCCTTGCGCATAACCTCCATCGCCTCGTTGACTCCAGTCAATCGGCTTATCTTCAAAGCCTTGGTGTGGCTCGCTGCACTGATGGACACTGCCAGGGCTTGAGCACTCATCTCGTCAGGCAGCTCGCAAATGACGACAGCATCGTAGTACTCTCCGAAACAATGGTAGAACCCAACGAGCCGGCCCCCCAGCTTCTCGATTTGGGCGGCTACAACTTGTCCACGGTCCTCTGGTCTCTCAGCAAGCGTCTTCAATGATTCTTCAGTATAGGCAGCCTGAAGCATATAAGTAGGCATAGCTCATCCTCTTTGTCTTTCTTGGGGATTAGCTCCCGGATCGCCACAGCCCAACTCCACGTTTCTTCCTCCTTATCTTAGCAACAGAGCCTGGTAACCTCAGTACCAGGGCGTTCAGACTTTGTTACAATCCGCAGATTGCTGCCTGGGTGCTGCGGTGGCGATAACCATTCAGCTCGTGTGGCAGCAGCGGTCGTCGTATTACAGATTTGCCCGGTGTTGGGGAGCCTAACGCCTCAAGCCCGGCTTCTGATAAGGCGCTGAACCGGCTTTGCGCAGGACCTCCATTGCCTCGTTGACTCCAAGTAATCGGGTCGTCTTTTGTGCCCTACTGTGGCCCGCTGCACGTAGAGACCAGGCCAGGGCCTGAGCACTTGTCTCGTCAGGCAGCTCGCACAGGATAACGACATCGTAGTACTCGCCGAAGCAATAGTAGAACCCACTGAGCCGGCCACCAAGCCTTTCGACTTGGGAGGCGACGGCTTCCGCGCGGTTTTCCGGCCTCTCGGACAACGTCTTCAATGCCTCGGCAGTATAGGCGCCTTGTATCATGTAAGCAGGCATAGTTGATCCTCCTGACTCTTGCTTGGAAACCCACTCGCGTGCCGTCACAGCCACAGCCCCAGACTTTTCCATCCTTATCTTAGCGAAAGGCGTGTAGCAGGCTCCATACCAAGGGCTCGAGACTTGTTTCAATACCCTTGCAAAAAGCTGTCCGGTGAGCGCTGGATGGGGGATCACTGCGAAGGTGAAAAGAAGGGAGTGCACAATACTTGAGTCCAGGCGCAGGAACTAGGGAAACCTAGGTTTGAAAAGAAGTGGTGGAGCGGGCGATGGGATTCGAACCCACGAGCTTCTGCTTGGGAAGCAGACGTGCTACCACTGCACTACGCCCGCAGCGTGGTTATTATAGTCCATGCCACGTGGGTAGTCAACTGACCGCATTGCCTCATGACCGGGTCTCCCTGTTGTTGCTCAGGGACTATGTCCGCCTTAACTGCTCAGGGAAAATGTCCGCATAATGGAGAAATGAGGACAGTTACCTTGAACCAGAAACAGCAACGAAGGGTTGATATCCTGACCAGACTAGACGCAGGCACCGTGGA
>ORJL010843602.1_pt1 | contig 14225 bp, 11 predicted proteins | sample 1779941 | NCBI WGS metagenome assembly ORJL01 (sample SAMEA104232317, study PRJEB22302) | groundwater metagenome | biome: forest; feature: aquifer; material: groundwater | place: USA | collected 2011-08-07 | depth 5.8 m
AGCTCAGCCTGGCGCTTGGCGATTACCTCGGCTTCTTTCGCTTTCCTGGCGGCCTCAGCTTCCAGCTTTGCCTTCTCTTTAGCTTCTTCTGCCTCGCGTTTGGCAGTCTCCCGGGCAGCCAGCTCAGCCTGGCGCTTGGCGATTACCTCGGCTTCTTTCGCTTTCCTGGCGGCCTCAGCTTCCAGCTTTGCCTTCTCTTTAGCTTCTTCTGCCTCGCGTTTGGCAGTCTCCCGGGCAGCCAGCTCAGCCTGGTGTTTGGCGATTGCCTCGGCTTCTTTCGCTTTCCGGGTGGCCTCAGCCTCCAGCCTTGCCTGCTCTTTAGCTTCTTCTGCCTCCCGCCTGGCGGTTTCCTTGGCAGCTTTCTCTTTCTGCTTCGCCTGTTTTCTGGCGTCGAGTTTGGCCCTTAGCTCGGTAATCCTGGCTTTACGGGCGGCTTCAGCCTCCAGCTTTGCCTTCTTTTTAGCGGCCTCAGCCTGGCGTTTGGCGGTCTCTCTGGTGGCTTTCTCTTTCTGCTTCGCCTGTTTTCCGGCGTCGAGTTTAGCCCTTAGCTCGGTAATCCTGGCCTTGCGGGTGGCCTCAGCCTCCAGCCTTGCCTGCTTCTTGGCTTCCTCAGCTTCCCGCCTGGCGGTTTCCCTGGTGGCTTTCTCTTTCTGCTTCGCCTGTTTTCTGGCGTCGAGTTTAGCCTTTAGCTCGGCAATCCTGGCCTTGCGAGCTTCCTTATTCACCCGAGAGTCACCTTTAGTTTCCTGCCCACCGCTAGGACGTTTTACCATATAGCTTCTGACTCATGTTGAATCTAAGACCCGACTGCGGTTTGATTGACGAGGTTCTTAATTCTTTGGGTTTAGTATAGCACCTGTAATCGTCCGGAAAGGTTGTCAAATTGATGTTATTAAAGCTAAAAGATAAACTACTACCTGATCGTAGGCTTGCTTGATAAACTATTATCATGCCACGGTACTAAAGTCAATATCTTTGCCGCCTTTCCCCCCCGTATCCACCACCTTTACCGCCGCCGTAAGACTTACCCCCCCTGCTCTCAGAGCGCGGGCGAGACTCACTGATATCGATGGTGCGCTCTCTTAACGTTTTGCCTTTGATACCGAGAATCGCCGCTTCACCTTCGGACTTCGTTGGCATTTCGACAAAGGCAAATCCTCTGGATTGCCCGCTATATTTATCCTTGATGATACTTACCGATGCTACCTGTCCGAAAGGGGTGAATAACTGGCGTAACTCTTCTTCGGTCACATCGCGGGATAAGTTGCCTACATAGATATTTATTTCAATCCCCTCCCTTAAAACACGCTGTCCCTGGCCCCCGGTTGTTAGTATTGGCGGAACAATATCTCCCGCAACATATCCTGGAGTCAAACACCGCCACCAGTATAACACTATCTGGAATCCTTGGCAAAAGATAAATCTGATTACATTAACGGGCGTCTAATAGAGGCAAAGCCCCACTTAAAAATGTTCCCCTCCCCCTTTTTAGAAGGGAAGGGGATAGAAGGGATAAGGGGTATACAAATCAAGGAGGTCAAGTCAATAGAGAATGATCATGGTGAGACTCGATTAGTATTTTATCAATGACAATACGGGGATATTTTCGAGCTTTTCTCTTCCCTTAAGTTCCAGTAGCTCAATCAGGAAGGCAGCACCGATGATATTGCCCTTCATTTGTTTGATGAGTTTGACTACTGCCTCGACTGTGCCACCGGTGGCAATAACATCATCAACAATCAGCACGTTTTGTTCCGGCTGAATGCCATCCTGGTGGACTTCAAGCTGGTCCTGCCCGTATTCCAGGTCATAGGACTTCTGGTACACCCGCCAGGGCAGTTTACCTTTCTTTCTTACCGGCACCAGGCCACTACCCAGACGATAAGCTAATGCTGAGCCGATGATGAACCCTCTTGCCTCAATACTGACAACAGTATCAATTTGTTGCAGGTCATAATGATGGGCAATCTCATCAATAGCCATCTTGAACACCGGGCCATTCCTCAGGAGGTTCGTGATATCTCTAAAGATGATGCCCTTCTTGGGAAAATCTGGAATATCCCGGCAATATTCACTGTAATCTTTTGCTTGTCCTGAGCCTAGCCCGCTATTGTGACGGTTATTTTCCCACATCTTGCTGTTCTCCTGAAAGTAGTATATAAAAATGCATTTTACTTCCATGTCCGCAAGAAGTCAATTCGCTTTCCCTTCTCCGCCCATGGTGTCCCGTCACAGCGTAATTTGCCATTTCTATCTTTTCCCGATTGGCCGTATATCAGCGGATGCCTGTAACTCTGCGATATTTCTAAACCCCTGTTTTTGCAGGCTCTGCTGAACACCGGCAATCAGCTGTGGCACAAAATCGTATCCGGAACCTCGGTAAGGCACCTCGGTCACAATCCCTTCCGCAATCTTTATCGATTCCTTGTTCTGGTCATAGCCATACCTGAAGGCAGCCCTATGCTCCATCGCTTCAAGAGAACCCATGCCACGATATCTTTTGACCATCCTGTTGGTTTCATAGTCAAACTCTTTTTGGCCGGGTGACTCGTCTAATCCGGCTAACATGCTACCCATCATCACCGTCTGTGACCCCAGGGCTAATGCTTTGGTGATATCTCCGGGTTTGGTCACATCACGATTTGTCATATCGAGAATTTTGATACCGCCGTCCGCAATCAGTGGCATAAGGCCATACTTGCCTTCCAGTCTTTTCGCTTCCTGGGCACAGTCCCAGACAGCGGAAGCCTGCGCTCTTCCGGTACCCAGCTCCTGCTGGGTCTTACAGGCTGAGCCGGGGCCAATACCGACTCTGAGGGCATCACAGTAAGCTGAAGCTTCAGAGACGATGCTTCTTACCATCTCCGCGGAATCGACATTTCCCAGGACTACATCCAGATTGGGGAAATTACTTTTGCAATATTTCGCGATTTCTAGCTGCTCTTTAAAAACAATACTGGCATCAACGACTATTCCATCGATACCGGCGTCGTTACCTCGGCCAATCCTCTCTCTGGCCGCTTCTAATCTCGATTCAACGGCGATAAAGGTTTTCAGTTGTTTATTCGCATCCTTGGTGGCTAGCGGGTATCGAATATCTTTTTGCAGGTCACTATCTGTAACCAGCGCAATCACACGAAAGTCATCATCCACAATCGGCAGGGTGTCCAGACAAAATTGCCTGATTATCTTGTTGGCCGCCCTGACGTCGTTTTTGTCCAGGGTGTCCCTGCGATGAGCAGTGATTAATTTCTGGTTACCGTGTTCATCGTTTTTGGGGGTCATGATGTCTTTTAGAGGGATGGTCATATTCTCCTGGTATCTCACATCTCGGTGGGCCACAAAACCAATCATCTTCGTCTTCAGAGTGCCATCTTCAGTGATGGGCACGCTGTAGAACCCGTATGCCTTGGCGATATTATAGACATCACCGATGGTATTATTTGGCCCCAGGACAAAAGGGTTTTTGACGAACGCAGCTTCAAATCTTTTGACTTTTTCAACTTCTCTTATCTGCTCGTCCAGTTTGGGGAAATTATAGTGCAGAATACCGATACCACCCATCAAAGCCATCAGGATTGCCATATCCGAACCGGTAACGGTATCCATTGGTGAACTGACGAGCGGGGTTTTCAGAGTGACTCTCTTCGTCAGAGCAGTCGTCAGGTCAACTTCATCTCGTTCAAAATCAGGCAGTCGATTAGGAATCAGAGTCATATCCGCATACCAAAACTCTTTGCCTGCGAGCTCAGGATGTAACTTTGCCATTAGAAACTCCTCTTCTTTCCAGTCGATACCTCTTTTCACATATGTTATCACAATCTCTGTAGAAAAGAATAGGGTGCGTTGTATTATTCGCTAGAGCACGATTCATGTGCCTGGCTACGGAAGGCATCCCGTGCTGAGGCTCACTTATAAACCCAGCCAATACTCCGGGGATAGGCTACGCGTTTGTTGACGCCGGGTCGTATGCTCATCTTCGCTGATGAGGTAGAGAATCCGCTCCGAGACTATTCTGGCTAATTCCACCAGTTTTTTCATGTTGAACCTCCTTTCTTTTCACTAAGTCTTAATATAGAGGGCGGAGGTTAAGAGCCGGTAAATTTCTACCCGTGCATGGTTAAGGCTGAGTTACAACCTGGCAACAAAAAGGTTCCAGTTTGATGAGACAGGCCTTGGCTATCTTTCGCATGGTACGGTTGGGCTTAACATGGAGGTTTTGGTAGCGTCATGATAAGACCATCCCGCCACAGGCGGAGGCGAAGCAATCGGGAGGGAGAGCGTACCGGCCCGGATTGGGAGGATACATTAGTACCCCTCGTAGTAAGGACTTTTTAACGACACCGACCAGACCGAAGAGGACCGGCTTCCGGCAAATTGACAAAACTATTTTCATAAAAGATATAATTAATTGATAGCAGTGAATATCCGGTAAAGAGGAATTATTGTCATGAAAGGCTGTTTACGGACTAGCGGAGTTGCCGTCTTCTGGACAGCCATGGTTATGATTGGTATCAGTGCCTGTGGCTTACTCGTACCACCAAACACAATAATACCTCCTGAGCCAAGCCCATCCCCCTTGCCCCAAATATCACCGATAGCTCCGCCAACTCCGGTGCTGCCGCCCACACCGGCGCCTGAACCCGTTCCCACGCCAGCAAAGGAACTCCCACCGCCTGAAAATAATTTACCGACCGTAATTGGGGAATCAACCCAATCCACCGATTTAATTTCGGCAAACTATTCCTGGAATTACCGGGGCACCTGGAATTGGGAGATGCGGATACCGCTTTCACTATACCAGTATTATCAAAAACTCCCCAGACCTCCCACGACGAATTACTCCGTGTATGTTACTCATCCGCTGGATGACCCCTACATAGACCTGTTGGTGGCAAAAATTAAGAGCATCGCGCAACAAGAAGGTTATACTGAGTATCAGACAGTGGAGTTCGCCGATGCTTTTGTACAAAGTCTCCCGTACACTGTCGATTCAGTGACTACCCCTTTTGACGAATACCCGAGGTATCCACTGGAAACGCTGATAGATAATGGTGGTGATTGCGAGGATACATCAATTTTGCTGGCTTCGATAATCGAAAAGATGGGTTATGGGGTTGTTCTGGTTGTGCTCCCCAGCCATGTTGGGGTGGGAGTGAAGGGTGGCGAGACTCTATACGGTACGTATTGGGATTATAACGGCAGTAAATACTATTATGTGGAGACTACCGGCGAGAACTGGGGCATTGGAGAAATTCCGGACGAATATAAGGATGCTGCCGCTACTCTGCACCCGATGATTCCCGTTCCGATACTGACTCATGAAGGAGGCATTGCAGGTAACGGGTATTCTGCTGAGGTCGTGGTGAAAGTTTCCAATCTGGGCACTGTTGCGGCCAATAATGTCACTGTTTTTGCTGGTTTTGATGCCGGCGAAAGCATGGTCTGGAACTCACAGCAAAGCGCACCGTTCACGCTAGGGATTGACCAGGAAGCTACCATCAAGCTGAACCTGAGGGTTCCCGCTGGTAAACACACCCGCTTGATGATACAGATACTGGTTGATAGTGTTCTGGTTGATGAGAGTCATACCGATTGGTTTGATACCTGAGAGTCAACTGCTATCTGCGTCTACTCCCATGGCCTCTCGGAAGCGGCGTTTAAACCCGAGAGGCGGCCAAAAGCCAGGCATTCTCCAAGATTGCCACCGCCCTGGTAGAGGAAACTATGGATAGAGCCAAGTTCCCCCGCACTGTATAATCTATGGATAGGAGTTCCATTAGGCCGTAATATCTGACCCCTGGAGTTGTGTCTTGGACCTCCTTGCGTATTCATAAAGACGGGAGATAGTTCAATCGCATAGTAGGGTACGCTCTTTATGGGCGATAACCCCCTGGTTCTGCCAAAATCGGTATCTTTGCCAGCCGCACAAAGCGCGTTCCACCTGGCAACAGTATCCTCTAATATCTTTGGCTCTAATCCAATCTTATCCGCCAACCCTGCGATTGTATGAGCCTTCTTAATCCAGCCTTTTGCCAATTCGGCACTGTTGTCTTCGCTCCAATCACACCGCTTAAATCTTTGATTCCAACCGTGACCGAGATTCTTGTTATATAGAGGACCTGCGGAGAACATGGTGTTGTCAAAAATCATGAACATAGGGCAAGGAGCAGGTGCTTGAGTCCACTGACCTGCGGTTTTGACTTTTCCATGAGTATTCCTGTGTTTCTCATCAGTAAATCTCTTGCCATCCGCACCGGTAATAATCATGCCCCCGGGACATTCATTGGCGAAACCTAACGGTGTTAACGTTAGTGCTGACGGAAAGTCAGGGACCTTGAGTCCGTAGAAAGGACCGACGATATTGTTCATGTGCCAGAGGTCTGCTCCCACTGTCATTGCCATCTTTATACCATCACCCGTGTTATATGGTGTACCCCAGGGGTAGCAGTAAGGCAAGTTCGGCAGGAAATTCCTGATCATCTCCTGGTTATTTTCAAAACCACCACAGGTCAAGACCACCGCCCTTTTAGCCTTTATATAGAATGGATTCCCTTTACGTTCCCCAATGACACCGATTATCTCTCCTGTTTGACGGCTCTGTATCAGTTCTACCCCTGGTGTCGCAGACAGAACTTCGATATGCTTTGCATCTACGGAGGCTTTTAATAGCTTCCATAGTGTTTCATGTCCCCGTTCCCCACTCCCGTCGTCGTGGTGGAAGGCGTTGATACTATCTACTCCACGAAGCTCCGGAAAGTCAGCGCCTTCTCGTCCTTTTCTATAGGGCGTCGGCTTTCCACCCAAAACCTTGACCCAGTCATTATTTCTGCCCATTTCATCCGCCCAAACCTGAGCCATTTCTTGCGGAACAGTGTAGGCACCACAGAGAGCATTCAGAAGGGTGATTGCTTCGTTGACAGGCGTTGGATTGAGCCAACCTTGTCCGGAGACACGGCTATTTCCTCCCTCTTCTCCTTCGGGTGCTTTTTCTATAATCAGCACATTAGCCCCCGCATCGTGGGCGGTTATTGCGGTTGCGGCCCCAGCTGACCCATAGCCAACTACGACAACATCAGCCTCTCTATCCCACTTGATTGAAGGGATTAGTTCCACTTCTCAGCCTCCTTATCTGCTTAACGGCGTCTTTGTTTCCATTATGAAAGTAAAGTAGCCCCGAGTTCTCCAGCACTATTTAAGTATATTTATTATCGAGTCTCTCTCGTGTGTTGAGCCTTCAGTGTAGTCCAGAGCTGGTTTAATTGTCAATCTCAAAAAGTTGACAAACCAGTGGAAATAAAATATACTCCACTCGTGCGTGAAATAGCAGGCTTAAGAGAGTAACTCTTTGGTGGTGTGGAGAGGGGATGAGGGAGTTGCAAAGGGCATCGCCGCCGCTCTATTCACCAGTGGAAGCGATGCCCTTTTTTATTAAGCGAATCGCGACAGTGCAAAGCTTCCTGGCATCAATCGGTTTTGCCAGGGATATGACAGGAAGAAGCAGCTACAATCTCTCACCAGGGAGAAAGAGTAGCTGGAAATAAAACCAGGAGGAAAGATGAAATTATCACCCGTAATTCAGTCAATGGTAGCACTGGGGCTGACCGTCACATTTCTTTTGGCCGGCTGTGCTCAGGCTACGCCTGCTCCGTCGCCTACCCCAATACCCACGCCCGCGCCTTCTCCTACACCTACACCGACACCCACACCCACACCGACACCGACACCTTCCATCACTGGGCCTCAAGGGGAATTAAAGATTGCCGTGGGGACTATTGGTGCCGAGAAGTGGGCTCCTTTCAGAGCAGATAATACCGGTACAGGCAATATGTTAGCCCCCATGTTTGATTTCTTGTTCTGGTGGGAAAATCGTCAGTTGAATCCATATTTAGCAGAAAAGTGGGAGCTAGCTCCTGACGGGCTTTCCTGGACTCTGAACATCCGTAAAGGGGTTAAGTTCCATAATGGCGTCGAATTGAAGGCTGATGACGTGAAGTTCAGTGTAGAGCAATACATGAGACCGGACGCCTATAATGTCACACTGAGGGATTTAATCGACCGCGTTGAGAAAGTGGATGATTATACCGTCCGCATCTTCACCAAGGGCAAGCAGCCCTTCCTGGGGACATCGATGATGCAGGGCACACCCGGCCTGGCTGTGGTGGTACCGAAGGACTATAGTCCGCAAGGGCAGTCATACTTCGAGAGTCACCCGGTAGGCACGGGCGCGTTCAAGTTTGTGCGCCATGTGCTTGGTGATTTTGTTGAATATCAGGCTTTCGAAGGATACTGGGGGAAAGTGCCTGCTTTCAAGACCCTGACGGTAATTCTCATGCCGGAAGAAGCAACTCGTATCGCGGCGTTGAAGACGGGGATGGCAGATTTCATTGATGTCAGCCAGGAAGGTGCCAGGGGAATGGAAACCGCTGGTTTCAGGACTCCAGTGGTTGATAACATGGTGCCCATGGTTCAACTTCACGGCGCTTATGACCCGAGGGCAGCGGGCATGCCGATAACTGATATCAGGGTGCGCCAGGCACTCTCGTTAGCAATCAATCGTGACGAAATCAGGAAGAACCTCTTCTACGGCAAGGCTGGCCCGCCAATGCCTTTGTATTGCACGGAAACCGCTGACGAAATTGACATCGACTACTGGCGAGACTATAGCGCTAAGATGTACGTTTACGACCCCAATAAGGCAAAGGCTCTCCTCAAGGAGGCAGGCTATCCTGATGGCTTCACCTTCAAGCTGTATACTTTCCCTTCTTCCGGGGCTCCTTATCTACCCAAGCTGGCTGAAGTAATACAGTCCTACTGGAATCAGATAGGTGTCAAAGCCGAGGTGACGCAAATTGACTCCTCCCTCTACGTGAGCTGGCGGAAAGGACCGGCGGCTCCGTTAGTCGGGCAAGCGACCACGTATCGCTTTTTCAACGCTAGCGTCACTGCCAAAAATGTGGCGGCTCCTCTGCAGAGCACCGGCTCCACGGCCTTACTCGGCAAAGCGTTTCCTGAAGTGGATAAGCTAATCATTGACACCATGAGCGAGACGGACGTGAAGAAAAGAGAGGAGATGATGGCGAAAGCAATAAAAACAGGGACTGATTCCTGGACGGTTTTTCAGATTTGCTCAGCGCCATCGATGGTTGCATTAGGACCTAAAGTGGACCTGGATTACCCCACACCACTACCCAGTGCCTATTTGCCCACGTATGCCCGGATGTTTATACCACGGCAGAAATAGGATACGATTTTAAATTTAAAGGGGAGCTCGCTGAAAAGCGAGCTCCCCTTTTTTGTAGGTCAGCACCTGGCAATACCGCATTCCATAACTTGATAAATGGTTCTGTTCGGTTTTGGTTGATCTCCTCACCTCACCCCCTGTATCCCCTCTTCTTTGAGGAGTCTTGTATCAAAAGTCATTCTGAGAAGCGAAGCGACGAAGAATCCAGGCGTGGGGCTGGAGGCGAACTGATAGTCACTCCCTCCCCGTGACCCTTCGCTACGCTCAGGGTGACACGGATGAAACGACTTTTGATACAAAGCCCCTCAAAGGAGAGGGAGAAGGTATTTTAGGGAGGGGGAGAAGCCCCCTCCCTTTTTTCTCCCCCTTCCCTTGGTAAGGGAAGGGGACAGGGGATAGGTTTTTACCAACATCAACTATAAGCAAACAGAACCTGATAAACCTGTCATTGACTCTTGTGTCCTCTTTTCAACTTGAAACGTAATCGTAAAAATAGCCCGGAGTTCGGTAAGGAAATGGCTCACCCCACGGATTATTTACGGGATATGCGGGCGCAACTACAGCCTATTGACAAAGCAAGGCAAAAGCCCTAGACTACCATGCTGGTTACAATATGCCGACATGCCCTCAAGTCAAGTTTACCGGCAGATTCAAGCAGACTCAGGAAAGGTTATCAAATCAACGATAAGATTAAGGAGGGACAGTGAGAAAAAATATCGCCAAAGAAAAAATCAAGCAAGGTAAGACTACCTACGGTGTTTTCGTGCCGATGCTCAGCCCGACAGTAGTCGAGATGATTGGTCACATCGGCTTTGATTTTGTCTTGCTCGATGCCGAACATAGTCCTATCAGTCCGGAGAGCTGCGAGCAAATGGTGCGAGCCGCCGATGCGGTCAATATCACCCCTCTTATCCGCATTGGCATGAGCATCCGTCAAAACATTCTCCGCTATCTGGACATCGGTGCCCTGGGGGCGCAGATGCCGATGGTGAACAGTGGCCCGGAAGTCCAGGCGGTGATGGATGCGGTAAAATATCCCCCGGAAGGGAAGAGAGGCCTGGCCGGAGTCAGGGCGGCTAACTACGGGTTGAAAGGCTCTCTGGGTGATTATGTTAAAGAGGCGAACCAGGAAACCATGGTCATTGTCCAGGTGGAAACCATGGAAGCGGTGAAAAACCTGAAGGAGATTCTGGCCGTGCCGGGGCCGGATGTTATCTTTATCGGGCCAACAGACCTGTCTTCGGCAATGGGATACCCCGGGCAGGCCAATCACCCTGAAGTACAGAAGATGATTGACTACCTGGTAAAAGAGATACATGCTGCTGGAAAAGCATCCGGGACGATTGCCTACGACCTGGCTCTCCTGAAGAAAGCCAAGGAACGTGGCATCCGGTATATTGTCTACAATGTGGGCGCAATGCTCGCCCGGTCTGGCCGGGAATACCTCGAGGCCGCCAACAAAGACTAATCGCGTAATATCGGCTATCTGGCCATCTCGGGAAGGGTAGCCGATATTACCTCCGGGTATTTCAGACCGGAGCCGGTGTTGAGCAAGACGATGGTTTCTTTCGGGCTGAGAAAGCCTTGACCTAAGAGGTATTTCAGGGCGGCCAGTGTCGCCGCCCCCTCGGGACAGGCCAATACCCCCTCAAGACGGGCCATTTCCTTGATTGCGGCGACTATCTGCTCTTCGCTGGCCGCCACTGCCGTCCCCTGGCTGTCATAAAGAACCTTGAGAATGAGGTAATCAGCGAAGGGTGCAGGCACTTTCAGTCCGGTAGCAATCGTCGCCGGGTTGGTCCAGGCCTCGGCAAACTCCCTCTTCCGGGAGAAGGCGCTAACGATGGGGGCACACCCTGCGGATTGAACCGCAATCATCCTGGGGCGCTTGCCTTTTAGCCAGCCCAGTGCCTCCAGCTCATCAAATGCCTTCCATATCCCGACCAGGCCGGTGCCTCCACCCGCCGGATAGATAATGGCATCAGGCATCGACCAGCCCAGTTGCTCGGCCAGCTCGATGCCCATCGTCTTCTTACCTTCCACCCGGTAAGGTTCCTTAAAGGTAGACGCATCAAACCAGCCTTTACCCTGCCCGCTCTCCCTGGCGGCTTTTCCGGCATCACTGATGTTCCCTTTGACGAAATAGCAATGTGCTCCGTAGGTAAGGCATTCCACCTTGTTCATTGCCGGGGTATCATCCGGCATGAAAACATGTGCCTCGATGCCGGCTCGCGCCGCATAGGCTGCCAGGGCGGAGCCGGCATTACCGGCCGTTGGCATCACCATGCTCTTGATGCCAAGCTCTTTGGCCTTGGAAACAGCGGCAGACAAACCCCTTGATTTAAACGTTCCCGTGGGGTTTGTCCCTTCATCCTTGATGAAAAGGCTGTCGCAGCCCAGGCTTTCCCCGAGGCGTTCTGCTTTAAGCAGGGGTGTCATTCCCTCCCCCAGGGAGACCACGTTCTGTTGTTGACTAACCGGCATTAGCTCATAATAGCGCCACATGCTCGCCGGTCGGTGGCTTAATTCATCCCTGGAGAAAGCCTGTTTCAGAGCGACCAAATCATAGCGCGCCAGCAGCACCTTCCCGCAGGCCGGGCACACATTATGAGGCTTACTCGCAGAATAGTGCTGGCCGCAGCGGCTGCACTCAAGATGGCTAAGATAGCTTTTCATGTCTTATGTCCTGCCTGGTTAATTCCTGAACCAATTATTACGACAAACATTAGATTGCTGCTTAAGAGATATTTAAGAGAGGGGCTATGCTCCCTCTCTTTGTTACCTGACGTGATGTTAGGTTGGGTCCGGCGTCAGACCGAGCAACCTGGCCGGGTTGACTTTGACCATAAGCTCTATTTCCTTGGCACTGATTTTGCACTGCAACAGGGTGGATACTATCATTCTCATCCCCTCAGCCGGAGGCGGGTTCCATTCCTGGCCCATGTCAGTGCTCATGATGCAGTGCTCTGCACCAACGGCCTTGATTGCCGCGGCCATTTCCTTCGGGTCAAGTCTATCTCCCAGCGGCAGGGTGCAAAGAAAGCAATGCTCGATGAAAGCTCCCTTATCCGCCATTTGTTGCTGCTGCTCAACCGTGAGAGTAGCACCGATTCTTGTCGCCAGCGGGTGGGTGACCACAATTTTGGTAAGTCCCTGCTGCCTGGCTTCATCAACCAGGGCAAAGGATTCTGCTGCGGATACATGGCCGGTGGCCAGCACCATGTCTTTGCTTTTGATGATGTCCAGGATTGCCTGCACCTCAGGCAAGAGCTTCCCCTTACTGTCTGTAATCTTGATTCCTTCTCCCTTAATCTTGAGCTTTTGGTGGTCATTGGCCGAAGAAAAGGTTGGCATCCAGACCACCCTGGCGCCCAGTATGGCTGATGTTTCCACTGCTACCGGATTCAGGCCTCCAATGGCAAAGTCAAGGCAAAGGCTGCCAAAAACGGTGAGGTTATGGACGTGCTGGCCGACTATGGACGCCAGTGGTGCTGTCGGGTAGTCATGATTCTTGAGGACGATGGCTCTCATGCCGGCTTGTTCCGCCTGAAGCGCTGCCTGCAAGGCATCGACACGCCTGCGGATATGGGCATCAGGCCCATGGTGAACGTGCATGTCTATCGACCCCTGTACCAGCCTTTCAATTGCATCCATCAACGCGTCTCCTTTTTCTTGCTTGGACTATGTCCGGCGGCTTCCGCCGTCCAGACAAGAGCATTCTTTTCTTCGTCCGGGGTGATACCCTGACCATCTTCAGGTCTGACATCCCAGATACGACCGGCTTGTTCACGCGAGCCTCCGTAGACCCACAGCATCTTAAAGCCCTTGCTGTTGCCTGATGACCAGGCATGAGGGTAGCCTTTGGGGACAAACACCCCGCTCCCCGGGTCAACGCGCCACCAGTGGCTATCAAAGAAGATGTAGCCCGGACCTGCCGAGATATTATCGATAATAATAAGCTCCCAGGTATGGTGACGATGCAACGTTCGGAACGAGCCGGGAACAAAATCATTGACACCGAAGCTGACTTGCCCCGTTTCATTAATGAATGTCCTGGCAACAAGCTCCGCCGGGGCTACTTTTGTTGACCTGCCAGCGACGGGGTAAACAATATAAGGCTTTGCATCCATTCCACTGCCTCCTCTCTCTAACTACCAGGTATCACAATATCACAAGCCTTAAGGTTTATCAAGATAAAATCGCCATCATCAAAGCTAAAATCAGGCATGGCCGAAGACCTCTGTTTACAAAGCCGGTGATTCGCAGTAAAATAGATACGATTTCGGGCGGTTAGCTCAGTGGTTAGAGCGCTTGCTTCACACGCAAGAGGCCACAAGTTCAAGTCTTGTACCGCCCATTTTGCGATTTGTGAACTCTTTCCGCAACAATAGTTTGCATTATAGGCACTTTTTGTTGACATTCTACCAAACATTTGGTCACATGTTGGACAACAGCCCCGTAAAGGAAATACTGACCGAAATCAGTTGAAGTGTGCAAGAATCGTTTGCTATAATTATTCTTAGCTAATGACTTCAGTATCAAGCAGTCAATCTTGATAAGAGTAGCCAGATGAGTTCGGAAAGCACAAGAGACAACAAGCGAACAACCCAACAACTACGAGAGGCTCTAGACTACGCCGAGAATATCGTATCAACCATACGCGAGCCTCTCCTGGTGCTTGATAGCGGCCTGCGAATAGTTTCGGCTAACAAATCCTTCTATCGAGAATTCTCAGCTACAGCGGCAGAGATTGAAGGCAAGGTCATTTATGAGGTAGCCGGTGGCCAGTGGAATATCCCCAGACTACGAGAATTGCTGGAGAGTATACTGCCAAAGAATACCAGTTTTGAGAACTACGAGGTCAGCCATGAGTTCCCGGGCATTGGTCGGCGAATCATGCTCCTCAATGCCCGCCGCATACATAATGGGGGGGGGGGGGGGGCGCAAAGAAAAACCCTGGGGAAAAGGGAAAACCCCCAAC
>ORJL011781718.1_pt1 | contig 14224 bp, 9 predicted proteins | sample 1779941 | NCBI WGS metagenome assembly ORJL01 (sample SAMEA104232317, study PRJEB22302) | groundwater metagenome | biome: forest; feature: aquifer; material: groundwater | place: USA | collected 2011-08-07 | depth 5.8 m
GCGACGATCGATGTCAAAGATCAGAAATTGAAGCTGTTCTTCAACAAGTTTCAGATCGAGGAATTCGATTATGCGTTACGCTGAGCAACCGAGTGTCCACGATGTCTTGGCACGAAAATCTGTCCACGATGTCGTGGCACTCAACAATTAGGCCATAGCTTGTATACTTGTATAACAGTTGAGATCCTAAGAAGATGATCCTTTCGATCAGCCGGGCACCTTAACGATCAGCATATTCCTTGCGGCCTGATTATCGAATGGGAAGAACGCTACCGTCAATCAGGGCGAGCGGTATCGTTTCAGAATCACGTTCAAACGACTGGCCAATGTTTCAGCACGTTGAAGTTCACATTCCCACACAATTATGACCTTCCATCCGAGCGTCGAAAGCTCAGCCTCTACGTCGTGATCACGCGTAACGTTCGAGTCAAACTTCTGTAACCAGAAATTTTTCCTGCTCTTTGGGATATAAGAAAATCGGCACCCCTGATGCCTGTGCCAGAAACATCCATGCACCAATATCACCACCTTGTATCGCGGCAGTACGATGTCGGGCTTCCCGGGAAGTCCGGTCCGATGAAGTCGAAATCGGTACCCCATTCTGTGAATCATGGAGCGGACAGCGCGTTCGGGATATGTGTCCCGCCCCTTGATACGTCCCATCACCTCCGAACGCTTCGCCTTAGTAAAGACATCGGCCATGAATTTTTCCGTTAAGTTGCCATCAGGAACCCCAGTTCCTGTGCACGTGAAATAATGCGAGCACCTTGCACAACTTGCTTGTCACTCGGCTCACGCCCCCGCGACGCGAGTCGCCCGAGACTGAAAGCAAGGCTGCGCTCCCAAGGTTTCAAGAACCCTCTTTCCTTTGACCACTTGGCGAGTGAGAACCAACATTCGGCAGGTACTTGCGTCACCGACTCCCTTGCCGCCTGAACTTCGGGACTAGCCGTCTTAAGCGGGTAGACAACCGGCGGGCCGTTGGTCAACCCGTTGATCCAAGCACTCCCGGCCTCCAAATCCCAATCGCGAAAGGCATTCCAGGATTCAGTTTTCTTTGAGCCTTCGCCGACGTTCCCCTCAAGGTTAGTAAGAAACTGATGAGCTTCCCGGCAGGCTACCAACAGCGCGTCCGATATGTCCTTCGACAGGCGCTGTTCGCGCCAGATGCGATCCAGATCAATACGTCGTCCGGACCGCTCCGCCAACCACGCAATCGCATAGGCCACCGAATTTGCCCGGTACCCCACCTTGTCCAAGGTGTCGAATAGCTTCTCGGCAGATCGCCATAGAATTATCCGCGCAACCACCTGCTCGAAGAAGTGCCTGTCAACGACGGGTTCGCCATCGTCCTCCAAGCGCGAAGCAAATGACTCGAAATTCTTTTCTGCTCCCCGACAGACCAAGTGCGGCAATCCCAGCCACGCGTGCTCATTCTTCGCAAGATCGGTCTTGGTGAACTTTTGCTGGGGCGGGTTTTGACGCGCCCATTCTCTCCCGCGGGAAGGGGATCCCTGCCTTGCCTTGTCATCTAGGTAAGACCCGCGTGCCCTTTCGTAATACCAGCGGCAGCCGCGTTCCATGCCAGACGCAGCCGGCGCCCAGATCGTGCGGGAAAGCTCCTCCAGACACCGATGAAACTTCCCATTCGCTGCGAAGTCCGCCCCGTTGACCTTGTTCTGGCTGTTCGCATAGCGAGAGATCATAGGCACGATCTCCGCAATCTGATCGGGGTCGCTGAGAACCGTGAGCTTTACCTGAACCGTCACCTTGCTCAAGTCCAGTTTTTCTTTCTTGAGTGCATGAAAGATAGATGCCGTCGTCTGGCCTCCGTTTACGATCTGAAAATCCCTCGCCCAAGCCAGTTGCGGTGTACCATCTCGCACCGAGATTATCCGTACCTCGGCGGCGGTACAGCACAGACCGTTGTTGTAGGCCATAAAACGATGCGGCTCATCCCGGAGCGTCGCCTGGAGTCCCTTGTTGACCTTCCCCTTTGCCTGTAGAAAGGCACGCACATTCCGCTCCAGCAACCGTTGACCGTGCTCACCGTAGATACGAGCCAGCAACGGCGCAGAGAAGAAGGAAAGGAATGTTCGGTACTCGCCGGTGCCATCCGAAGTTTCCAGGCACGGAATTCCCCCCCCGTAATCTTTCTCGAAGTCGAACTCGATATTCCCACGCTCCCCTACACGGAGGCGACTTAACTTCTCGAGGTCCCATGCCACATAGCGCACGTCAACTTCAGGCAGACTTTCCTGGATGATATCGAGAGAGCGCGCAACTCCGTCCGTCAGGAAGAACAGGCGCACCGTGGCCAAAAGATCCCGTGCCTCGTAAATTTTCTGCGCCGCATGGAATGCATTGCTTGCCTCTTCCATTCGAGTATGGAAGCCATTCAAGGCGCGCTTCAGGAATCCCAGGACCAGTTCAAATTGCCGGCGCACGTCCGGCTTTCCGACTTCCTCAAATTGGCTTGTTCCGTGGTACAAGGTCACAAAAAGATCCAAAGTCGCCCCATCCCCGGAAAGCGCCCACGCGTTGAGTTTCGCCGCAGGAACGGAACCAACGCTTTTTGCTTCATAATTGCAAACTTCCCAACCATTAACCTCCTCATGTTCGTCCAGCAGTTCCAATACAATTTCCGTGAACATTTCCTCCCGCAATGGTTGCTGTCCGCCGTCTGTGCCAACAACATCCAGTCCGGCCCTGGCAAGCACTTCCTGGTGCAGGTCCTCCGCAAATTGACCTAGTCTTGAATCAGACATGGCATCCCCCACGGCTATCGCTCACTCTCGCGGCGATCATCGGCTACCTGAAACACGGCAACCATCTCCCGTGTCGGTTCTGCAAATGGCTCACACGCAGCTAAACTCAGGGAGTATGAGACATCTCCAATTCCGACGGACATGTCCTGCTCAATCATTCGTGGGAAACCTCGGCGAACGTGGAAAGTCTTTTCACCCCGAATAGTGAATCGCCTGTTCTCATAACGAGGAACATCAACCCGCAGATACCCTGCATCCAGCAGAAGGTCTTCGAATGTTTCCGCCGCCTGTTCTTCACTGTTCAGGCGCTGTCGAAGACTGTCGACAATGCCTGGTAGATTCTCGCCACCTGCCGGGGATGCATCCTCAACTTCACGTTCATCGAGGACCACAACGTGGAGAAAGAGCGCGGGGATTCCAGTGTCATCGAGTTGGCGTTCGCTCGCGATACGCACAACTTGCGGCTGTTTGGCTATTGTTGTCTTCACCTCCAGTGCGCCAGCGGGGAACTGGAAATCCTGATTTGCCCCCTTCGGGCCCCGCCAGGCAAATACCGCCGCCAGTGGGGACATACTAGGAAGCAGATGGCTTCCCAGCACGTGTAACTCTCCGTATAACCCCCGTTGCCGCTCCCCGGAAAGGCCACCCATTCCCGCCACCAGAAATTTCTGCCAGCGCCGCAGACGGCCCAGGAGTACAGCAACTGCCGTGTGAACATTCGCCGCTACAGCCACCCTCGGAGCCACATCCTCGGCAAGTGCTGTGAAGACATCCGCAAACCCGGAATCTCGCAGACGGACTCCAAAATGCGACTGCCCAGCCAAAACTGCGCTCAGGACCTCCAGTCCGCGGCACTGCGGCCAGTGGCGCCGATCAGGAAGTGCGGTTTCGGGTATCGCCAGCAATAAAGCGCGACGATTCGTTGCTATTTCCAAAGCCACGAGCAACGGTTGCGTTAAGCGCGGCAGCGCATTGCGTACCAACCAAGCGGCATGGCTGCCTGTTCGAGCTTCCCGCTCCATTTCCTGCCATAGGGCCTCAATCCTCATAGTTTGCATCTTCCTGCATTTCCGCACCCCAGATGGTATTTACTCGGTATTCCACCCCAAGCGTCGTCTCGCTTGTGGGGAAACTCAATGCAACACCAATGAGGGGTTGTCCGGCCGGAGACAACCCCGTCGGTTCCGATGTCTGGGTCAAGTCCTCTTTGACGTCGACAGGCTGCACCACCGGGTAGATGAGTAGCAGGCCGTTCTCTGCACGACGCAAGACGCGAAGGACCCTGCCATTGGCACGCTGCGTCTCTCCTGTTGGGGGCTTCCGGATCTTTGGCTTGTCGCCTTCCTGCCAACGACGGGTTAGGTCAAGCGCGACCGTCTCCGCCTCCTGCCCAACCTGATCGGCCAGCCAATCTTCGTCTTCGGCAAGTTCAGTCTTCCCGACAATGGCTTGAAGCCAAGGATAGTCGAAAATCGGCTTCCTCCCATCCGTCCCGACCTTGAAATCCCATCCCTCATCCGCCGGGTTAAGAATATTTGCCTTCTTCAAGGCAATGCTTTTCTCGTCCTGTCCCTCAGGATTGCGTACGATGAGGCCGATTTCGTGACCGGCTATTACACGCAATTGGTCGCCAGATGCTCTCGCGTTTGACACTAAGGCAACTGTCCACGAAGTCAGTTCCGGAGGGATCTTGCCCACCTGCTTCTGAATAAAAGCCGCCAATTGCTCACCACTTGCGCGTGCCGAGGCAGGCGGAAATTGCAGCGATCCGACAAACTTCGCAACAGCAGCAGCCGGCACATTGCACCAAACACATGTCTCATGGCCTTCCCCGAATGACGGATCACCAAGCCCGGCCACCAAAGTCTCCGTGGCTCTGAGGTTCGATTCGATCTTTTTCGATTCCTTGGGTAACTGGGTGGTCTGCGCCAGAACTCCTGTCCACGAAACATTCAACGTCCGTCCGTGACTCATTTTGTTCAACGCGGTAACAATCATCCCGTCAGGATGCGTTCGCACTCGCAAGCCATACTTCTCGGGCGTCAATCCAGCCGCTACCATGTAGTCGAACTCTCGCCGCAATTCCTCTTCCGCAAAGGCGATATGCCTATACCAGTTCCGAAGCGTGCGTGTCGTGAACAATCGGCAGAGGTCTAGGTAGCCGGGACGGTAGCCAAACCAGCGCCCCATCTGCATCAGCGTATCGTACATCCTCGATGTCCGGAGAAAGTAGCTGATGGAAAGCCCTTCCAGCGTCAGCCCCCGGGACAGCTTGTCGCCGCCAACCGCAATAACACTTCGCCCTTCTGCTTCGTGCTCCTTGTAATCCAGTACTTCCTTGGCATACCCGTTGATAGGCAATACCGTTATTTTCGCGGCGGCTAAATGAAGCTGCGCCTTGACATCGCCCCATCTGACCGGAGAGCCTGCCTCCGTTCCCAGCGCCCTGCTAACGGGAGCAAATTCCTCTTCCCAAAGCAGCTTCAACTCATCGAAAAGAGCCGGCTTGCGATTCCCGTCTCCGAATTCGATACGCCGTCTGAGGCCGGCAAGTTCGTCGCGGATCAATCTTACAACCGACTCTTGTACAGCCACGTATCGGGTCACGTGCACAAGCATGGAGTTATGTTTCTTGTCTTGGCCGCGGGCACGGCGCCCGGCACATGTCAGAATAAAGCAGCGAATGGCGCGCTTAAGAGATTCGGGAAGATGGGTTGGAAGGTGGTCGGGATGATGCTTCGGGGGAAATGATATATCGAAGTCGTCGATTTCCCGCACAATGGGCAACCCATCACCTGAGGGAATGCCTGCGTCGGGATCACCATCTATTCCGAAAACCCTGCCAGGGCCAACGTAGTTCGTCGGCGGTTTGACATTCATTATGAAACTGCGGGGAAATAGGTCTTCGCCGTGCTCCGGCGTCTCGTCATCAGGGTTGATGAAGATGTTGGCAAATGGAGTTGCAGTATAGCCAACATACGCGGACTTCTCAAAGGCATCTAGGAGCTTCCTGATTTTTCCGTTGATGGCAGTCACGCTTCCACCATCCGTTGAGCCCGGCTTTGCCTTAGTGTTGATGGAGGCATTGTCCGCCTCGTCGTCAATAAGCAGCAATGGAACATTCCGGACCATCTTCTTCCCGGACACCGGATCGTCTGACCCGGCAACAGAAGTTATCCATTTGATAAGGTTGGTCAGTAGAGATGAATTCTTCTTTATCACCAAAACTACGGGGTCGCTCCCGAGCATCACGCCGATCGTCTCGGCGACGGGTTTACTGAAGTCCCCATTCTCGGCGCTGCTTGTCATCGAATGAATGACAAGGCGCTCTCCCGGGATTTTCCCGACACCCATCCAACGGTTGTCCGTATTCAGCTTGCGACTTTTCTGCGTGTCAAAACCGAGCACGCCTTCGTCCAAACGAAGCTGGGTCTGCGCCCGGAGATTACTGTGCAGTCCGGCAAGAACGATGATTAGCTTGTATCCGGCATCGACGGCTTTGCAGATGAGACCAGTGTAGTTCGCCGTTTTGCCGGACTGAACTGAACCGACCACCATCCCGCGGCGGTCCCAAGGCGGTTCGCGTCGCGGATCTTCCAAACGCTCCAAGAGCATATTGGTGAGATCGTCGAGGTTGCTGACGACCGCTGGAGGCATTCCGAAATCCCGTTCCAGATAGGTCATGTAACGGATCCAGAAGCGCCACTGAATTTCGGCTCGCCTTGATGGCAACCATGGCCGATGTTCGGTAGGATCTTCGAGCACGGTCGCGGATTCCACACCGATGGAAAAGAGATGCCGGAGTTCTGCTTCCAAGCGATCCACATCCACGTAGGTAGTGATGCCAAAAAGACTGGCGGTGCGCTCCTCGTTGGAGGCGGCAATTTCGGCGATCTTCCTAACTATTTCAGGACTGCGGTCCTTCATCCTCCTCAAATGGTCGGAGGCATAGTTTCGGGCATTGATGAAATGGTCTTCGCCTTCAGGCATCTGGTGGACTTTCTGCAAGAGATTCAAGAATTGATGGGAATAATTCGAAGGGCCAGATTGTACGGAGACGGCTCACCGCATCCTGATGATCATATCCAGAATCCCGAAGCGATAGAAATGCCTGTTCCATGACCTCGCGTACCTGGGTTTCCGCCGCCAAGTCAAATGGGCCGGGCAAGCTCCCGGGATTCTCGGAGCTGGATATCGTGATATGCGGGTAAGGAACAGTTTCCTCTACCAAGCGGAAAAGAGCATTGAGCGCCCGTTTATTGGTGATTGCCTTGGTTACGCGTTCGACCAACGGGTGCTTTCGGTTGAGCCGATAGAAGATCTTGCCGTGGCGGGAGAGGGGTTCCCAGAGCAATACCCGGTCAGCATCAGCTTGGGGGGTGAGCCGTGCGCCACGAAACGAGTAAATGCGCTTGGCGTCGCTACGGGCCCGCTCCCCAATGCGCCGAAGTTCCCTCCGCAGGCGCGCCGGCGGCGTGGCACGGGATTTCGTGACATCTATCTCCCAGTCGTGGTCGAGGGAGTTGGGAATTTCGACTCGGATACGCGCAAGCTTGTAGTGTTCTTCTTTGGCCCAGCCAAAACCGAGCCAGTCGCCGGGAACGAGGAGCCGTTGGTTTCGATAGATGTAGAAACCTTGATGAGCATTCCATCCGCGCGTACCGGCTGCTGCATTATGGGTTGTTTTAGAAATCTTTGACTGATGTGGCAGGATGAATGGTTGAACCTCCACGATGGCATCTCGAAAGTTGAGCCGAGTGGCAGGCAGCGTTTGAGTTGCGTGCTCGTTCCTCAGGTATGGATCCCAAGGTTCAACAATTCGGTCATTCAAGATAAGCTCCGCCGCCTTCTGCCCTGTCATCAACTGGTGAAAAACCATACCAAGGTGCCGGCGAACTCCTTCTGCCCGGTCCAGGAATTGCTGCTGGTGTCCCTCGTTATTCGTGTCCGTCCCGCCTGTAAGGCGGTCTAGTTTCTGCCAGATAACGGTTGTTCCGTGGGCAAGCTCAGCGAGACGTCTAAAAAAGGGCTCTGCGGAAATGTCATTGCTGTGAAGAAGCTGCCAGTCGTTGACACGTGCAACATGGTCGAGGTCCCAGCATCGCGTTGTCGCCTGGCCACCACGGGTGCGGCTACGGACGGTCATGCGTCGGCTTTGAGAGAAGCTGGCAGTCTTCAGCCCAAGACCGAAGCGGCCGAGATCATTTGGCGCGCGTGGATCAAGTGGATTCTGGCTGCCTGGCCGCATGGCGGAAACAAGAACCTCCCGATTCATACCTCGACCATCGTCGGTTACAGCAATCACCGAAGCATTCCCGTCCCAGTGAAAATCAATCCAGACATGGCGTGCACCAGCGGTGATACTGTTGTCCACAAGATCAGCCAGTGCCGTCGGCAGCTCATAGCCGAAGGCGCGGAGGCTTTCGATCAGACTTGCCGCAAGAGGTGGTGCAAGATCGAAGGCATCTTCATCCAATGAGTTGTTCCCCAAGCCCGATCTCATCTCCGAAAAACCCCCGTGGCAGTCGCTGCTCCCTTGCCACGCGTATCATTCAAATAAATCTCGTGTATCTCGAGCAGTCCTAGTTTATAGCGACGCCAAGCCTCACGACCCAGGTGTTCCAAGAATACAGGCCAGCCGCTCCGTGTATATCGTTCGCGTTTTCCTGTTGAAAGGTTCGGGAACAACGATCCACATTCGTGCCAATCTTGCTTGGCGACTCCGTGGTCAAGTGCGTTGTCCGGGTGCAGGTCCGGGAACAGGTACAGTAGTGCACGCCAGCCTATTAAGAACTCTTTCTTGGGCAAGTTGCCCAGAGCCCGGCGATCAAGAAGCGCGAGACGCTCCAACTCGCGTACCGCTTCATTCCTGGAGACTACCGAAGCTGTCTTCCATGCTGCTCGATCGGATCGTTCCTGGCGCGAGTTGGGCTTCAAATCCTTCCCAGTACGTTTCAATGCCTCCAGCACGCTTGTGTCTGCAGCGAGAAATTGCGATACCGAGGTCCCCACGGCCTCCGCCACAAGTGGAGGGACGGCATTACCAATCTGCTGGTATGCCTGGGTTCGAGACGAAGGAAAGCGGAACCAGTCCGGAAAACTCTGAATACGAGCCGCTTCGCGCGGAGTGAGCGAGCGATTCTGCGTGGGATGAATAAACATGAGCCCATCCTTGCTCATGTGAGCCACGATGGTTGAGCAAGCCGCCTTACGACTCTGGCGAGTGAAACGGTCCTTGAAGACTGATTTATCGTAGGGAAACTCGAAGTCTACCCCTCGCTCACGCATGGCAACGGCAGAACTCTCTCCTTCCCGTAGTCTGGCAAAGTCGCGAAGATCTCGCAGATTGTGCGGCCGGGCAACATGATTTGAAAGCATCTCCGCGCGGTCAATTTCGAGAACGCCAAAAAGATATCTGCGAGCAGTCTGCCCTAGCCGACGGAGATGATCCGCACGAAGTTCAAGATTATAGGAGCACTCATTCTCACCACTGCCGGCATCAAGAAGGGGAAGATCACCTATGGCCGCGCCGAGTAATACATACGGCACAGCGCGCGGAGCAGGTAGCAGGTTTGGTTGGAAATACCCCGGCAAGTCGGCTCTCACCCCTATAATTAGCTGGCGACGCCGCTTCTGAGGCACTCCGAGCTTCCAAGCATCCTCCACCTGACCATGTACGCGGTAACCGGGTTGTCCCACTTTCCTCCCTAACGCCCGCGCTTCATGCTGGACTCGAGTCAGGTATACCCCGCCCGCTGCGCTACGCAGTCCGAGTACGTTTTCGATCACAAAAACACGAGGGCGGAAAAACTCCACATACCGCAGGAACTCGCGATATAGGTGACGTCTGGGATCCGCTTTGAGACGGGAGCCATGGTTGGCACCATCCACTTGACGGGCAGTCGAAAAGCCCTGACACGGAGGCCCTCCCACAATAACATCGACATGCGTTGTGCCGATCAATTTCGATAGTTCTTCAGGTGGATACCGGGTTAGATCACGCTGCAAGATATGATCGACAGTTGAATCACCAAGGTTCGCATTGAGTGTAGCGATGGATTCTGCATTGGAATCAATTGCCGCAAAACAATGGAAGCCACCGCGCACCATTCCAAGCGTGAAGCCGCCGCAGCCACAAAAAAGGTCAATGAAACTCCATTTGTTCTTCGGTTTGGATATCTTCTCATGCTTGGCCAACTTGCGTCCTCGCAGTTTTCTTTTTGTCGATTTTCGTCCTCGGAGCTTCCTGGTCATTCTCCGTTTTTTCCTTGCAGTCATAGAATTTCCCTACTCCGTTATGACTAGAATATCAAACCTGTCCAATCGACGATTCCATCCTGCTTCTCACGAAATGTTCGGTTTCTTTGTCCATGAAATGGACGTAGCACCCCTTCATACCTCTTGTAAGAAGCACTCTGTAGGTGTTCTTCACCAAATCGGCAAACTTGCCCCCAGACCTCTTGACCACGGTGTCATACGACTGCTGGCTGTCACCGACCCAGTCCTGCTTGTTAAACCTATAAAGCAGGTCCTTGCCGAAAATGACCCCCACGTAATCGAACTCAAATCCCTGGGCCGTGTAGATGCAGCCGACCTGGTCAATTCCCCCCGGCAGATGGGCCCACAGAGAGGCCTTGGGTATTCCTTTGGCCAGACGAGCCGCTTCCGGCCTTGCATTCCAGGGACGTTGATATTCGCCGATGGCAACGTCCTCTACAAGGGTACCGTCCAGCCTCGGTTTGGACCACTTCCAGCAGAATCCCGCCGTCATACGGGCCGTGTAGCTTTCGGCGGCTTTCTTCCGGATGGCCTCCTCAAGCGCCTGTGGCGAATCGAAGATCTTGAAGTCAAATAACTCGTTCCCTTCCCACAAGACATTGGCCGTGCGTCGATTGCCGAGGGTATTGTCTATCCAATTCACGAAGGCGTCCGACCCGCTGCAGCGGAACTGGGCTTCAAGCTCATACTCGAAGACGTTGCAGTTCATCGCCTGCGCATGCTGTCGGATATACTCCACAGAGCCGATTTCGTTCGGCCGCACCACTTGGACGTCGTCGATTAAAAATACGCATACCTTTGCGGCTCTCAGCAGCTCCTCGATCTGCTCAAGGTTCGAGCGATTCGCCGCCGCCGTGAACCGACTGTTGCTGGTCTTGCGGATGCGGTGAGACTCGTCCGCGATCAATACATCGATCTCATTCGCCTGAGCGGCCGCATAACTGTTGAAATACTTGAACTGGACAGATCCCCGATTGCCGATGATGTTTCGGAGCGTCTCCGTGAATGCCTTCGATCCGGTCGCGTAGTGGGCGTTGTATCCACCCAGTAGAAGATCTGCCATGAGCTTGATGGCAATCACCGATTTGCCGGTCCCCGGCCCCCCTCTGATGATGATGGCCGTCTTGCGCCTGTCATGAAAACCCTTCTCTGCCAAGGCGCGCACCTTGTCGTACGCCACGACCTGCTCATCTAGGAGGACATATCGGGAATTTCCGTTGATGACCTGCCCCACGTGCTCCATCAGTTTCCTGCTGGGACGGTATCGGCTTTCCTCAACCCTCTTCAGAACCTCCATCCCCTGGCCGGAACAAAGCCTCTCCTGCAAAAAACCCATAAGCTCCGGCGCCTCGTCCATGGTGAAAATCGGATCGCTCTTCAGGACGCCGTCGAACTTCCGATCGTACAGAACGTCCCCGGGATCATGAGGATAGTTGTGAAGATAAGCACAGGCACCTAGGGAGACTGGATTCTCTCCCTCATGGAACGCCGTATGGGTGTCCGTCAAGTACATCCGATAGCGGCCTACTTGGGCCGACGGATGCAGGACCTCACGATTCGCTCCGCCGACGAAAGTGACCACCTCATTTTCCCCGTCCGCAGCGCCGCACTTATCCCATTGTTTGAGTTCGACGATCACCGCATGATCGGCGTTGGCCTGCCCCTTGCCGGTGACCATGAAATCCAGACGCCGCGAGGTCAGAGGAAGTTGGTATTCGAGCATGACGCCATGGTCCAGCAGGTCTCCGTATTGGAGTATCCCCGCCATGGCCCTCAGGGAGTTCTGCCAAGAGTTGATTTCGGCGCGTGGCGGATTGTAGCGGTAATGGCTGAAAAAGGCGTTCATTAGCTTGCCGGCGATCTGGTTTTGAACCGTGTCTCCAACGAACTGCTCCGAACTGCCGGCGTAGAGTCTCATTCGTCAGAGGTCGGTATATTTGGCGGCACTATTGCGGGCCTTGTCCGCCGGGTATTTCTCCTCGTTGGCTGCAAGCTTTTCCAGGACAATCTTTTCGATGTCCAGCCCGTATTTCTCAAGTAGCATCAGGGAAAAGATGAGGACGTCGGCGAGTTCCTCCCGCACGCGTGCAGGGTCGGCCTCCTCCGGCTTTTTCCAGAGAAACAGCTCGTTGAGTTCGGCTGCCTCGATGGAGAGGCCAAGAGCCAGGTCTTTTGGATTATGGAACTGGGCCCAATTGCGCTTATCCCGGAACTCGACGATCTGCCGTATCAGCCGGTCGACGTCGCAGGCCATGCGCAAGGTTCCCTTTCAGGCGGCCTATCCGACCTCGCCCCTTACGATCGATCCGATCGGGGCCGCAGAACCGACTCCATGCTATCGGGCCAAACCTTTTCATTCAATACCTATCTGGGCTGTTGACCAGGTAGGGAACGATATTGAGACACGCTGTTGGTGCAAGTGGTGAGCAAGAACGCGATCCCGTGCCGATACAACAAAAACCGGGTGTTACCATGGCGGCGAACTTTCCGGGGGATACAAGACCTTCGGGATGGTTACCCGAAGGTCCGCCCCTCCCCCGGTCCGCCAGGTTGCCGTGATGCAGGCGGTATTGCCAAAGAGAAAAACGTGGCGATCTTAGCCCGCCTTTCGAAGGTTCGCTCTCTCGATCACCCGAGCCAATGTTGCCTTGGTCGCTCCGAGAGCAAACAACGACCGGAACAACAGATCGACGGAAACGGTTGGATCACCCGCTTCCATCTTGGCAACGCGCGACTGGCTCGAATTCAGCAATTTGGCCGCTTCAACCTGCGTCATACGCATTTTCTGCCTGCATTCCTTGAGATACTCCGTACAAGCAATCTTTAACTCAATGTATTCCGTCTCCCCTGGCGTAAGATCGAGGAATTCATCAGCGGAACCGACTTTCCACCCCTTTTTCTGAAGACGTTCCTTCTTCGCTTTTTCCATGATTACCTCTCCCCATCAAGATTCATAGTTTCTGATCCGTTCCCTGCAAGCATCGATAACGCGCTGCGGGGTTTCTTTCGACTTTTTATCGAACACCTCCAGGAGAACGATCGCGTCCGGATCCATTCGATAGATAATCCGCCATGTCACAGTTTCATCGACGATCCGCAGCTCGTGACACCGCGCACCGATCGTGGGCATCGGGCGCGAATGTGGCATCGGCAGCGTCTCGCCTTTTTGCAACATCCGCAGCAGATACCCCGCCTCCACTCTCGCCGCCTTCGAGAAGGGAGGGGTGCTGATCTCCCCATGCAACCACACCAGTGGTTTATCGCCCGGGCTCATTGCAGGAAAGAATATGTCATATATGACATATTGTCAACACGGAAAATCATCCGGAACCGGATGCGGCGCAACGGCACGATGTCCTTGAAGGGTTCGAGGAGGCGGCTTGGTCGTCCCGTTACCCACTCGGCCAGCAATCGCGGGAGTTACAAATCCACCGCTGAAAAAAGCGGACGTTGGGAACGCCGGGTACACGCGAGGGAAAGGATCGGTTTGGTCAAAAATTGGTCACAAACGCCGCATTATGTTAAGAAAGGGGGCACGCTTCCCCGTAACCCATTGATTTAGTTGGTAGCGGGGCCAGGATTTGAACCTGGGACCTTCAGGGTGCGCACCTCGTTCCCCTCCTTCAGGTCACGCTAATAATGTGTGCCGCTCATACCCGTTTCGTGTTGAAATAGATGAACACACTGCCAGAGGATGGCGCCATTCCTGATATATTTAAGATAATAATATCGCGCTTTAATCAAATATATATGTTAATATCATTCTGCATCTAATTAATGAAGAGGTTAATTTATATGTCGAACCGGCAGCGCCTTATCCTGGAACAAATGTCGGATAACGTTAACCGTTTTAGCCAGTTGAAAGATAGTCAGCCCCCGGTCAAAGGGTGGATGCGGGCTATCCGGGAAGCGCTCGGGATGTCCGGCGTCCAGTTTGCGAAACGGTTGGGTGTGTCTGCGCCCCGCGTTACAATCCTTGAAAAAACGGAAGTCACCGGGAGGGTTACAATCCGAACTATGCGGCAGGCGGCCGATGCGCTTGGCTGTGTGTTCGTCTACGCACTGGTTCCTCGAAGCAGCCTGAAAGAAACCATTCGGCGACAGGCGCTTGAAGTGGCTCACGAGCAACTTAAGCGTACCTCCCACTCGATGCTTCTGGAAGATCAGCAACTGTCGAA
>ORJL010273969.1_pt1 | contig 14218 bp, 1 predicted proteins | sample 1779941 | NCBI WGS metagenome assembly ORJL01 (sample SAMEA104232317, study PRJEB22302) | groundwater metagenome | biome: forest; feature: aquifer; material: groundwater | place: USA | collected 2011-08-07 | depth 5.8 m
TCTTATCAAACCTATTGTTCCTAATCTTCTTAACAAATCCCACCAGAAGCGGTGCAGAATATATTGCCTCAGGATGAAAATAAACAACCACTCCCCACAGGACTAAGAGGATTAAGTAAGGATGGCTCTTTAAAAATTCCCTTATATGCTTACTGTAAGGAGCTAAATCTGATAAATTAACCCATATTTTCGTGCCTATCCCATTGAGGTTTCTTATTACTATAGCTGATTCAACATGCATAAGTTTACAAAATGCGACTATACTAAAAGTGGCATCAGGCGCATTTATTATCGTCCCTTTGGTAATCGTAAGGTCCAATCCTTCAATTTGCGGAGGAATTAAGGTAATATGCCTCCCTCTCCTTTCTCCTTTAATCTGCCAGACAAAACGCTTGCTTCCGGCCAAGGGACCCCTTAGAGTAATACGCTCAATTTCATTATTAATCGGCCCGCTTCCACCAGCCACAGGAGGCTTAACCCTCCCCTTAAATTGGCTAAAGTCTTCTGGCTTGCCTGCATCCCAATCATTATTCCTTCGCAATCTTGTAAGGTTACCGCCAGGCAGGTCAAGCGCATCCGTTTCTCTTCCCCGCCATATTGGCTGTTCTCTACTACCGTTGCTATTGCCGGGGTTTATGCCGCCTGTGCCTGGAAAGTCCCTATTTTTCTTCTCTGTGAACCGGCCCCAAATTTTTCGTATAAGTTTATCGTGTTTAAGTAAAAGCCCCCTTATCCCCTCAAAGGAGCGGCCGGTAAAGAACTTCTCTCTTAAAAGTTGGGGCGACTGAATAATTACCTGGCGTAAATTTTCTTGTTTTAGCCCCAATACTAAAACGTTTCTTTCTAAGCCCAGTTTTTGTTCATAAAAGTCAAGCAACGGATTGAGCAGGGCCGTTGTAAAATTTTGTTTATTATCTGTTAAAGTTACGAAATAGGCAGTGAGGAAGGGTTGAGAGATTTCTTGGGCCGCATATTCATTAATAATTGAGTGCACGAATTCATCTTGGCCGGGCAAGTAATAATGCAGAATTTCTTCAAGAAGAGTGAGTTTAGCAAGTAAAGGAGGGGCGCGGGTAATGTTTGCCGAGTGCAGGCGGATTGTATTGTTGACTACCTCGCCTGTTGTCTTTAAATCAGGGCTAACTTCCCAGGGAATCTCTTGGTTATTTAGAACGGAGCTAACCAAAGCTTTTATCTTAGGGTATCTCTCTAAATCTTTGAGTATTGCATCAAAATAAGTAAAGATGAAACTTCTCACCCTTTGTTGTGCTTGTTTGCTTGAGCCGCTGAACTCAGCTTTCCTGCTGACGAGGTTAACTGAGCCCTTAATCGTACCTACTTTTTTATCTGAATCTGTGGTTTTGGTTACAATAATGCTTGATGAGGATGGCTGAACAGGAAATACGCCCTGAATTACCCCAGCTCCCGCGCCAGGGATAGCCGCTCCTGCCAATCCAAGAGGAGCAAGCAATAACGTTGCCCAAGCAAATCTCCTGCGGTTGCCTTTCGCAAATTCACCTTGACTTCTCTTGGGTGATATTGTAATATTTGGTTGTAATTTAAGGAGGTATTCAAGATGACAAATTATACCCGTTACATAACTGTTGACCCTAGGATATGCCACGGTCAGCCGTGCTTTAAAGGCACGCGTATATTGGTGTATCTTGTGCTGGAGCTGCTTGAGTCTGGAGAGATGCCTGATGATATTATTGAGAAAGCCTACCCCAAACTTACCAAAAAACATATCCAAGCCGCGTTGCATTATGCTGCGGAAGTGATCAAAACCGGCGAATTTATCCCCTTTGCCCAACCTGCCTAAGATGCGATTTCTTATTGATGAAAATGTCAGTAAGGAAGTGGTTGATTTTCTTAGATTATATGGCCATGATGTCTTAGTTCCGACTTCTGGCGCCAAAGATGAAGAAATAGCCCGCATTGCTAAGCAAAGCAAAAGAATAATACTTACCCACGACCACCATTTCGCAGACATATTGATGTATCCACCCGAAGAATATTCAGGGATTATCCGCATCAAAATCCATCCGCCCGGCGCACCTACGATTATAAACGCCTTAAAAGATCTTCTGTCTAAAATCGGCCCTGATAAATTAGACAAGAAATTGGTTATTCTCGAAGAAGCCGGCTTCCGGTTAAGATAGTTAATCATCGCTACAGTAGATGGGCGACTTCTCCTATCGTTCCCAATTCCCGCTAAATCTCTAACCTTTATCTGGGCTTTCACCGCCATTGCCTCAATCAGCGGCACATAGGGCAATGCAAGGCGCAGCTGGCCAGAGATAAATTTATTGATAAATTCACTTAATGTCGTTATATTTAAGCAAATAAAATTGACAAACCGGCAAGAAGAAAACTTAGCTAAAACTTTACTTGATATCAGCAAGATTTGCGTGGCCACGTTAATTATTGGGCCTTTTATTTCTGGCTTTAAAATAGGTATATTAATTGCGGGCGTAATATCTTCCGCGGCGTTGTTAATTGCCGGCCTATCCGTAGATAAAGGAGAATAAGAATGCAAGGCATTAATTTGCTGTATTTTGTTTTTGGCTTTCTTATCATTGTGGCTATCATTTCTGTAGTTGCTACTCGGCACCATCCCCACCATACGCGCCGCTGACTCAGCCTCATCTTCAAGTAACTTCACAGGCACAAAGCGCAGCTGGTCTGCCGCAACAAAAATAACCCAAGCAAAAAGCATAAGCATAGGCAGCAACCCTATTAGAAATGAATTTTCTAACCTGACGAGGCTTTCTAGCGGAGCAAAGAAAAGAATAAGCGCTGGCAGTATAGAAAAGTTGAGCTGGGTTGTTGGTTTGGATATATCTCTTTGGGGAAATGAATAAATTGATTCTGATTCCCTTAAGATAAGACGTAAATTGGCTTTTTCTATCCTTGTCTCATCGCCCAAGTTAATTATAGTAATAATATCTTGGCTTCGCATAATAAAAGCGTGCTTTGTCAAAACGCCAGAAGATGAAGGCATTGCTATAAGAAATCCTTGTTCTAAACCGGCAAAACTTACGTTTCCTTTTCTATGCAAAAAGCGGTACCTTTCCCATCCATCAATAGCAGGTATATAATCATCTGCTTCACTATATACGTAAGTAACTACCGTCTCTGTGCCGCACCGTGTTGTAATCTTTAATAGCGGATAATCATATCGGAACCTGATTTCATTTTGGCCGCCAGGACTTTTTCGGCCAAGAATAATTACACCTTCGGAAGGTAAAGGAGGCACCCTGTACCTGGCAGGAAGTTGCGTCTCTTCAATATGGGTATCTGTTTTACCTGCCGCTAAAAGCGGGGTATCGAGTTCTTCCGAATGCAGATAATTATAATAGTTATAAAAAAACCTAGAAGCAGAATCACGTGATACATTCGTTGCCTTAAAGTCATCAGGACGCAGGATTAATATTCCCATATAGACTTGACCGAATAGAAATGGATCAACCCCAACAATACATATAGGTTCATCTAAAATTTTGTGAAAAAGAATGTCTCCCGGCTTTAACCTAAGAGAGGAAGAAAACGGTTTAGCCTTTTTTCTAAAACCATCCAATTCATAGAATAGGTGTGCAGGAATGTCAAGTTTAGGCATCCCTTTCTCTGTCAATGCAAGCAGCAACAGAATCTTCTTGCGCAGAGTTAACCCTGAAAAAACCTCCCTCAGTTCCTGGGGATTAAATCTTTTCCCTTCTGGGGGTCCTTCATTTATGTTTTTATGATTAAGTTTCATTCCTCTACTAGTAAAGAAGTCCCTTTCAGAAGGCAGTCTATGATACTGCTCCCTTGGCTCCTTGCGGCCAGTTACCACGTCCAATCCCCAGCCTACGTTACTCTGCCCTGAATTAAATTTTGTTCCGGCAGGGTTGCCTTCTGCATTACCTCCGGAGGAGCCTAGAGAAAGGTTAAGCGTAATAAGGCTAATAATCTCCTCATCTGAAAGGCCTTTTTGTCTAAGTGTTTCTATTTCTGGCCAGCCTGATACTTGGGCAGGCAAACCTTGAGAGAAATCAGCGTTTTTAATTTGTTTAGCAAAAAGCTGAGAAGAAAACAATTTTCTAAATGTATCGCGTACTTCATTATCTTTAAGGATTTTCTTGGCTCTTTGGCCGGGCACAAGTTGCATATTCTTTAAAGCATAAGTAAATCCTACTGTTATAGTAAGGCCTTCAGAAGCAATATCAGGACTAAATATTATCTTAATCCTGATTTTTGGTTCTAGTTGAGCATCTAAATCTATTCCTGCAATATAACCTATACCTCGCAATCCATATATAATTATTATTGCCTCTTCTATGTTCAAAAGTTCAGAAGAAATAGGGCGCTCTTTAATATATTTAGCCACTTCGGTTAAGGGTTTTCTCGCTTGCCCTTCTTTGCCTTGCTCCACTAATTGCTTGGCTTGCGTAAGCAACTCTGATGCCTCAATTAATTCCTTAGAAATAGCCATTGGAGCCTCTGCTTCAGTGGGAATTCTGGCAACTGGCTTAACCTCTTCAGTTGTTGGCTTAGGTTCCTTGAACTTCTTACCAATAGCCGCTATTTGGGATCTTGCAGGCCCTTGCTTAACATTACCCTGTGCTACAAGTACAGGATTAGAGCCAAAGTAATAATACCTATAGGACCGGGGGCCTATATCAACCTTAACCAATCCATTTTTAATCAAAATGAGAAAGTCTCTTGCAACCAAGTCACCCGGAGCCTTAGAGTAATTTACGCCAAATTTATTCTGGCATAACTCTATAGCTGAATTAATCGTAAGAAAACCCGGTTCTGGTTTCATTAAATTGTATAAAAGCAGCATGAATCTTACCGCGGGAGGCCTGCGCAGTTTAAACATCATTTCTGGTTCTTGGCCTGAAACTATCCAATCCCGTGCCTGTTGGACTTCTTCTATTCTCTGGCCCCACAACCGAGCTAACTCCTCGTTAGTGTATTGTTCAATGGAGCTGAAAGGGCTAATTGATTCTTTAAAGCCTATCCGTACATCTTTTAACCACTCCCTAAGCATAATTATATCTTCTTCAGAGAAGAATTCGCGTAAAGCAGAATCGTTTCTCCAGTAATATTCCCATTCTTTAGCACCAGTATCAACCAAAACTCTGCCTCCCATTTTCTTGGCTAAGAATTTAAGCTCTGTCGTAATCGCGTATGGAAGAAACAATCCTTTAAACTTTTGCTCAAATATCTGCGCAACCAATTTGCGAGAAACTCTTTCAGGGTGTATCCCGGTCATAAGGGCCAAGATAAAAACCAATGTTTCTTCCTGAAATAGCCTACCTTGATTTGACCGGTTTTTGCCCAATACTATCCAATCCCATGCCTGTTGGACATCTTCTGGTGGCAATACCCACATTTGCGCCAATTTCTTTAGGCGCTCTTGAAGTGGAACTGGGGACGGTATTTTTGAACCCATTTCATCCTGCCCCAAAGGACCGAGACTCAACTGAGCGTTGGGTTCATCTTTAGCTTCGGATTTGGGCGTAGGATAAAACTTTCCGCCTGGTCCGGGCCTGCTGGAAGGTAGAGAAATTAAACCTGGCCGCGTTTCCTTAAAACCTGATAATACTTGTATTACATCTTCATCTGTAATAAAAAATGAATCCTTCTTATCTTGTTCTCCTTGCCTCTTGGCGAGTTCCTTAAAATCTTGGGAAAGAATCTCTGATTTTACCTTTTTTAAATAATCTATATTAAGCGCAGCCTCAGTTACTATCTCTTCCAATTTAGCCTTAACTTCATCTCTAATCTCATCCGGTATAAATCCGATATTTCTAAGAATATTATTTTTAATAATCTCTAAAGCTTGCTCTAACGAATAATAAGTTTTATCATAATTTCTCTCAATGACTTCTACTGCCTCTAAAAGAATATAAGTTGCCTTTTGGCTCCCCTCGCTAAATCCTTTTGCCTCACCATAATGAGGTTGTGATATTACTCTCAAATAACACAATCCTCTATCAATTTCTAAAATAGGCTTTAATTCTTCAATGCTATACTCTTTAATTCTTTTATAAGCCCTCCATCCGTCTCTTACGCATACCGCACTCATATGCTCAAGCAGCTCTAGCTTTCCCTCCCCTAATCCGATACTAGCTGCATCTAATTTTTTAAAACCTACGAGTTCTAAATCTAAGACTTGCAAAGGAAGAAAGGCATTTTTTATTAAAAGAGCTTCTCCTTCCCTGACTCCTTTGATTAAATCCAGGCAAAAATGTAGTTTCACGGATACTGAATCGCCCTCCCCAATACATTTTTGTATATGGAGCGTTGGCCTTTCTTTAATCTCTTGGGGAATCTCCTCAGCAGGAATATTAAAACCTCCTCCTTTTAATACACTGCCCGAATGCAATCTGAAAGCTATATCTCTATTTTTCTTATACCTAGTCTTAAATAATTCGGTTTTTCCCCAAGGAATTTTACAATTAGCCGGTTCTTCTAAAATCTCAAAGTCTTTGTGGGATTTTAAATATTCTTTAATATATTCTACGTCGGCAGAGAAGAACATATAGCTTTTAGATAGGAAAATAACTACGTTTATATTGGGGAATTTTTCTAATATCTCAACTGCAGTTTCTATATCGTCCCCCGCACCGGGATAATATAGCACTTCAAATTTACCTTTATCTACAGAAACAGGGGAACTGGGGTCAAATTTATTTTCCGCAGGCATTCCCGAACCAGAATTATCTTCATTTCCCCCTTTCGTAGCAAAAGATATGAGAGGAAGAATAGGATTCTCTCTACGCATAAAATTGGCATTTGGGGTAATTCCTGCAGTCGCAGCTGCGAAGGCAAACTTCTGCGGTCCTCCAAAGAGGACTACGCAAATTCCATCAAACCCGGCCTGAATCTTACCCCCCAAATCTCTAACCTTCATCCTGGCATCTACAATCATTGCCTTAATCAACGGCGCATAGGGCGATGCAAGGCACAACTGCTCAAGCAGAACAAGAATAACCCAAGCAACAAAAGAAATAGGCAAAGAAAGCAGAAAAAGAATAAGCGCTGGCAGTATAGAGGAGTTAAGCTGGGTTGGTTGGTTTTGGGGTGTGTCTTCTTGTGAACTCTCCTCCAACTTAGAAAGTATCTCCTGAGCGCGATTTATTTGGTCAGGAGTAAGCCATTGGCTGGCGACTGCCAAGCCATAGCTTTTTGCTTCAAGTTTGGGGTCGGGTGATAATGTGTAAAGAAGTTTTACGGTCTTCTTTGAGGCATCATATTCCACATCTGTCTTCCAGAAATCTAAACCCACTTTCTCATCCGCGATCTTTAAGCCATCCCTGATATGGGTATTAAAGATTACTGTGCAATTTATTGAACGAAGATAATGCAGGACCGCAACTTGAATTGCTGCCAGCTCAAAATTATCCGTTCCATGCAATTCGTCAAGTATCACTAAGCTATTCGGTGTTACCTGATTTACAATACCGGCGTATCTGGTGATGATATTCAGGAAATAACTCTGGCTTGAGATTACATCGTCCCTTCCGCCAAAGAAAGTGTAGATATTGTTAACTTCACTCATTTCTAAGTCACCGGATACATAAAATCTCTTCAGCGCAAACAAGGCATTTATTCTTGCATTAAACATCATTACGCTTTTTCCACTGGAGTTAGGGCCCGTAACTACAAGCGCAGGTTTATCCGGATTAATCTCAAATGACTGCGCTACTGCATTCTCTATAAAAGGCCCTTCATAAGAATACTCATTTGGGAAAAATGGCTGGCTATTTTTCAGGCTAAAAGTGTTTGGTTTTTTAGAGAAGCGCGGCGGCTTTAAACCCCATTTTATAACTCCTCTTGCAATACCTGTATACCTATCAAGAAACCCAAGTTCAGAAATTATTTGACGCACCAGTTGTGTATACTCTTTTCCCCATTGCTTTTGTAATTCATCAAGCGCCGCTCTATGTGATTCACTGAGTTTTGCTCCATCAAGCTTTCTGGCTAACAAAAGATAGATGTCTTCTCTCAATGATTCCTTCCGTAATTCTGGTAATTCATCGCTTATAATCTTTTCAAAAAACTTGATCATTTCTGCTATTTCCTGTTCGCCTTTTAGGCTTTCCAAGTGAGAAATAAATCTTCTCAAGGCTTGCTCTAATTCTTCTATTTTTCCCATATTTTCCCGGGGGTTATATTCAGTTCTCCTAGACATTTCTCTAAAAACAGAAAGCTGTTCTGTTAAAATAGTTAGGTAATTCTCTCCTTGTGCGACAAAAACTTCTGTGTAATGCAGAGGATTATCTACTCCCTTTACTCTTTTCTTTACTCTGCCCTCTTTCTCTAGGGCTTGTCTAAATGAATCTGCATTTTGTCTAAATGAAGCGGGCATAAACGATTCCTCTTGGACAGTCAAATCGCGGATTATTTCTTCTTGTGTTTCTGAAAAGGCGAAATTTCTTTCGGGATAAAGATTTTCAATAACTTTCCTGATTGATCTAACATTGGGGTCTCTCTGTCCACTATGATCCGACTTACTTTTCTTGTCTCTAACCGATATAACTGTAGGTAAATTGGACGCGCCTCCTCCTTGCGTGATAATCTGATAGTATAATCGAGCAAGTTGAACAATTTCATCTGGAAAGCCAGCCTGGCTCATCAGCTCAATAGCATAACTATGTTTAGCAATACCAGGAACTAAGCCAAAATCACGAACAATCCTTCCGTCTTCCTCTGTAACAGTATGCATATAAGGCTGCTGTCCAGTGCGTTGGGCGATGAGTTCGAATGCCTTCTTAAGATGCCCGGTGACAACTACTGTTGCCCCTGAACGAATTAAATCTTCAATCAACACTGTAGCTATGGCGACGAGTTCGTTATAATCTGTGCCTGTTGGCACTTCATCGAGAATAACCAAATCACCCGGCCCGGCTTTTCTGATTAGTTCAGCCAGTTCTTTAACTAACATAGCGAAATATCCATAACCCTTTTGCAATTGTTCAGGTTTTGGAAAAACAGTATATATATTTCTAAAAACAGTGATTTCCGGGTTATCGTCGGGTAATGGTAAAGGTATTTTGGTAAACAGTACCGCTAATCCTATTCCGCGAGCGGTTACGGTCTTTCCGCCCATATTCGGGCCGCTCAAAAGAAGAGCTGAGTTATTGCCACCCAGATTAATTGTCACAGGACGAATCTCAGTTGTGGCTGCAGACAATAAAAGTGGATTCCTGTAGGAAGCTAATCTTATAGTTCCAACGGGTTGGTTGATGTTGGACAGTTTATATCCATCCTCTAACATCATCATAGCAATACGGCAATAGTAATCAATATCTGCCAGAGGGCTATGCATTTTGCCATCAGGAAACTGGCGAAGATATGGATGTTTGGCAAGATAATATTTTGACCGCTTTTTATTTTCTGGAAGTATATCTGTTTTCCATAAATCGCCAAATTGTTTGATAAGTTGTGAAAATTCTTCTCTTGCAGCTTCAAATCTTGCATCTTGTTTAACCCAAGATACTGCCTTTTCTGATATATACGCTATGGGTGCAAAAATATAAGGATCAGTAGACTCTGCTATAATGCTTAAAAAGTTCTTTTTATCTAGAAATGCCTTGATTTCTTTACGCTGAAGGGCCTCTTCAATGTTTTTCTTCCAGCGTTGTATAAGCGATAACTGAGTTTCCGGCAATAAATCATTTATTTTCTTCAGGACAACGATCATTTGACCTAACAAAATTAAACACTCAGTAGTATCGGGATAGGGTTCTGTGTGTTCAACAATCTCTCCCTGATAATCGCAATAATGTTTGTCCCTTAACTCCTCTAGCGCTTCGTAATAACTGTCTTTTAAGTCAGAGAATTCCTTTATGAGAGACATAACCATTTTTATCCTATCTACTGCTTGCTCGCCTTCTTTAGGCTGTATAGCATCCAGAAAGCCTTTAATATTCTTATGGGCCTGCGATATGTCTGCATGGGTGCGGCATGGATTCGCAAATCTTCTTTCAAGTATTTCTGTTACTTCGGGAACAGCATCACTAAAGCGTCCTGAAACAGTACCTATTTTCATTAATCCCAAATTTAATAAGTCATTTTCTGTAATTTTTATTCTGCCTACCCAGGAATCAAGGGTGGCTGGTTTAGATAACAAATCTGCCGAATAAAATAATTCCTCTAACCTCCGGGTAATTTCAGGGTATTTGGCTTTGGTCTCTTGGTCTGCTACTGCGTGGGCTTTTTCTATTACTACTTCTATATATTCATGGAAGGCGACTGTTTCTAAGGCAGCTTTAAGACCCTGCGAAAATTCTTTTTTAAATCTATCCACTAACTCTTGCGAAGAGAAGAAAATTTCCAGACTGCGGCGGTTACGTGTTCTTGCCCAGATAAATCCTTGGGGAGGAGCCCTTCAAGGCTTGGCGGGTAATACACCAAATCTCACCGGTACCCCTTTAATTTGAGTAACTAATCCATTAAACTCCTTAATCTCTTTGTAGTTACCTCTGTTAACTATCGCCTCTGCTGCTCTACGGGCCCTGCCCTTCACATTACCCAAGTAGCCTGTAGCCCCATAATCATTCCTTACGCTAAATTGCGCTCTGCCATTACTACCTTCTACGTTCCCGCCTGAGCTTTGGGATGATATAGGCTCAACCTGCCTTAAATAATCTCTTAGCTTAACTGATATCTTGAATAGATTAATCGCTCTGGTAGAAAGCATAATCTTAATTATCTTACCATCTACCAGAATCTTTTTCGGCGCTTTAACCTCAACATCGGTCAATTTATTTCCGTCTTTATCTAAAATGCTAAATCCCGAAGTCTTAAAAAGAGGGCTATAGCTGTGTATATCCGCATCCTGCCTGCTCACCATCCTTAATTCCAGCTTAAGCCTGCTTGAGAAATCCTTAAATGAAGGCGGGAATATCTGAAAAGTAATCCCTTCAAGGAAACATAAGCCGGATTCGTTTACTTCTAAAACTTGCGTCTTGACTATAGAAGTAAATTCCCTTAGCTTTTTATCGCTTACAGTAACAATGTCCCTTCCTTTAAATTCCCGACCATTTATCCTGAACTTCTTATCGCTGCTATAAGTAACATCTAAAGACTTCGGGATGCCATTTATTTCCCAGGTAAATATAACTGCTTCCGGCCTATCCGCAGCAGGGCGTATTTTAATTACCTTAACCTGTTCAATAGAAGCGCTTTTATTTATCCATCCGGAAATAATCTTTCTTATATGTTCAACCTGCTCTGGCCTTATCCCTTCTCTTTTTTCATCAGGCTCAAAGACGCCGTCTCTTGGACTATTTAAGACTCGCCAAACATATGGGGGGACTCCGAGCCTCTCTTGCTCAGAAGCAAAACTAAACCATACTGTTTTAGGGACTAAGGTTGTAGCCCAGGATAATCTCCGCGGATAAAAGAAGCTGCCAAGCGCCTCTTCCAAGATCCCCTTAAATATTCCAGCAGCCTTTAAGTTGCAATCCCTTACCATCGCCTTAATCAGCGGCGCCACATAGGGCAATGCAAGGCGCAGCTGATCTGCAATGGACCGTGATGGTTCGGGGAGTGGACGGGGCACTGCAGGGTGGGGTATTTTCTGCGGTATTCTTTCAGGCACAGGCATAGGCTCAGGCACTTCTCTTGGCTCAACCTGAGGCTTCTGGCGCCTCCTTCTGCTAAAGAAGATGTGTGAAATAAACTCAGAAATTATAAACCTGTATTCTTGTATCCGATTCCAAAAGTGAGATTGATTATTTAATTCATGGATAAAGACTCTGGTAAGATAAAAGAGGGCATGTTTTGAACTTAGAATATCTGCAAGGAATGGTTTTTCAAAGTAAACGGTATTTTCTTCATTAATAAATAGCGCTTTAAAACTAATCTGCTCAGTGTCAATTAAAAATATCCTTGGCGGAGCGCGAGCCGGGGTTAATCTTTTAATCTTTGAAAGATAAGCCAAAGCGCTATTTAGAGCCGTATTAGCCTCAGGCAGATCTAAGGAAATTATGGGCGCAGTTTGTTTATAAATCCTGAGTTGCTCCTTTGCTTTCTTTAGATTGACCCCGCCATAACCGCCGTCACTTTGAGCATTGCCTGCCTCTTTAACCCGCATCATAATGCCGTCTACTATAACTTGATGCTCAAGGAGGAGTTCTTTTATCGCGCGCCTGTCTTTGCCTTCAAAGAACCCCCGGTAAAGAATGTTAGCTGCATTAGTTATGGCCCCATCCACTGGTAAACAACTGAGAGTACGCATAAATACCTTTTTCTCTATTCCTAATCTTTTCTCATAAAATGAAAGCAAAGGCTCAAGGAATATACTATTAAATTTATCCGGCTCTTTTTCAGCTAAAGCTACAAGATAGGCAATCCTGGCATAATCCGAAGGGTATTGATATAAAAGCTCATAATGTTTGCCTTGAGGATTGATTGACTCAAAGGCAACGGCTAAATTATGGTAGTTAAAGGTTATCTGACCCCAGACCACCTCGCCCAGAGTACCTTGTGTTTCTACTGTCTGGCCAACAGTGGCTCTTGGATTTACAGCCTGCCAAACCATTGCTCCAGGTGAACCAACGCTATCTGGCAAAGGAGGTAAAACTTCTCCGCCGGTAAAGACCCGCACTTCTCCTTCTTCTCTCTTAACCCTGTCCAGGAAAAAGCTTATGGCAGCTATGGCTGCTTCCTGGTAATATTTTAATTCGCCTCTTACTGTAGTAGCATAACTTGCGCTAATGAGCTCTTTAATGGTAAATAAGTTAAGTGCTCTAATATAAGTATCAAGTATCTTTATCGTTATTTCCCAGTTGGTAGGAAGTATCCTTAGATGCATCTCATCTTTGTCCTCTATATCAGAAGGCCGTACCCCGGGGATAGTATTTCCATCTACTTGCATAAGGAAATTAGTTAGCGCTTTAAAATAATGCCCCCGCACTTCCTTCTCTATTTCTTTTTTTCTTATCTCCTCTTGCGCATTTACGCCTTGAAGCTGTGCCTCAAGTATTATTAATTTTTTTTCTTCTTCAGCTAAGGATAAAGGAAGGCCTATTTCACATCCGGTAGTAGGGAGATAGGCGCATCTTTTTTCTGATCCTCTCAACTGCATAATCTCATCTGGCATGGCCTCCTTTATCTGAATAATAGATTTTCCTTCAAGGTAATACATAACAAAAATACGCATCTTAATATACTCTTTTGTGCCTATCATTAAATCTTTTATATCAAGAGACTCGAAATACTCAACTAAAGACTTAATCATCTCCGGAGTTAAGGGTTGAGTAACAGAAAGCCCATTTGCAGGGTTTGCCTTTCTTAATTTATCAATAAGTCTGCCAAGATATGCCTCTGGTTCATTCCATCTCTGGTTCATAACCCAGAAGCCTAAATGCAAATCCTGCTCTTCATCAGTCTCGGGCTGCCAATGCAAAGCTTCCAGGACCATAAGTGCAAATAGTCTCCTGCTATCATCTTGTCCATCCAATAAAGCTCCTCTAAGATATGGTATTGCCGCTTCGCCAAGGCTGACTAAGTTGGATTTGTCTAGTCTTGCAATAAGGCAGGTAAATCTTTCTTCTTCAGCCGGCTGCCAGTCAAAGGCATCTAATAATTGCGCTGCAAATTTTTTTGCTTCCCAGGAGGGTGTCTTTAAAATTCCTCTAAGATGCTTCTTTGCCGGTTCGCCCATGCTTACGAAAGCCTTTTTTACATCATTGCTATAGCTAAGCTCATGCTCTAAAGCGAACTTGAGAAGAATATTCATTACCCTTATCCCGCCTATTCTACCTAAAGCTTTTACTATATGCACCCCCACAAGATAATCTCCTTCGTAAAATAAAGCTTTGCCTAAGTAGGGAACTGCTCTTCTGGCCCCTGTTATTTTAACCAAAGTTTGCAGAGAATTTTTTCTCAACTCCCAATCGCCTTCCTTAAAAGCCAGGAAAAGATAAGGCACTGCGGGTTCGCCAATCCCAACCACGCTATCCCAATCTCCCTTCGCAATGCCATAAAGAATCTTATCTTCTTGAGTTACTGCGGGTATCGGAAAGATAAGCTTCAATCCCTCTGCTGCGCGTTTACGTATATCGCTATTCGGGCTTAATAAACCCGCAAAACAGAGCTCTACTAATTTAAGTAAATCAATCTTAGGACTCTCTCCTCCCCCTTCCCTAATTGCATTGCTTTTTGAACCTAATGCAGCAACTCTACCTGTGCGCTCCACCATAAAATCCCTTCCCTCCCA
>ORJL010423198.1_pt1 | contig 14217 bp, 11 predicted proteins | sample 1779941 | NCBI WGS metagenome assembly ORJL01 (sample SAMEA104232317, study PRJEB22302) | groundwater metagenome | biome: forest; feature: aquifer; material: groundwater | place: USA | collected 2011-08-07 | depth 5.8 m
GCGGCGGTTGCAAGCGGCCAGTGCGCGGCGCCCCTTGGCACCGACCCCGGCGGCTCGATCAGACAGCCGGCCGCAATGTGCGGAGTTGTGGGGCTGAAACCGACTTACGGCCGCGTCAGCCGATACGGCCTCACCGCATTCGCCTCATCACTTGATCAGATCGGCCCGTTCGCAAATACCGTCAAAGACGCCGCGCTGGTTTTGCAAACCATCGCCGGCCACGACCCGCTCGATGCAACTTCTCTCAACGCGGCCGTCCCGGATTATACAAAGAAGATAGCGGATGGCGTGAAGGGCTTGAAGCTCGGCGTCCCGGAAGAATATTTTATTAAAGGGATCGATAAAGAGGTCGAGGCAGGCGTTCGCACGGCGATCGACAAGTTAAAGGCGCAGGGAGCGGAGATAGTCAAGATATCCCTGCCGCACACCGAATACGCGATCGCCTGTTATTATATCATCGCGCCGGCCGAGACGAGCGCCAATCTGGCGCGCTTCGACGGCATCAGATACGGCTATCGATCGAAGAATTATAAAGATCTGGACGGCCTCTATGAAGCGACCCGCACCGAGGGCTTCGGACCCGAGGTGACCTTGCGCATCATGATCGGGACATACGTCCTTTCTTCCGGCTACTATGATGCTTATTACAAAAAGGCGCTGTGTGTGCGAACGCTTATTGCGCGCGATTTTGCGGAGGCGTTTAAAAAGGTCGATGTGATCGCAACGCCGACCGCCCCCACCACGGCATTTAAATTCGGTGAAAAAACGGACGACCCGTTGCAGATGTATCTGGCGGACGTATTTACGATACCGGTAAACCTTGCAGGTCTGCCGGGAATTTCTGTCCCGTGTGGCAAGGACAAAAGGGGCCTCCCCATTGGATTGCAATTCATCGGGCGGCATTTGGATGAAGAGACGGTGCTGCGAACGGCTTATTGCTATGAGCAAATTTCGTAGCGCAGGTCTTTAGACCTGCTGATATTGTAGTTGCCTGATTCATCAGGCAAAAACTTTGGCCCAATAAATTGGGCAACGACAGCTGGCAGGACTAAAGTCCTGCGCTACGTAGTGATATGAACCAATACGAACCCGTCATAGGCCTTGAGATCCACGCACAACTCTTGACCAGGTCAAAGATGTTCTGCTCCTGCGATACCACCTTCGGCGCCGAGCCGAACACGAACATCTGCCCCGTCTGCACGGGACATCCGGGGACTCTCCCGGTCGTCAATAAGCGCGCGGTAGAGTTCGCCATTCGCGCCGGCCTTGCGACGAACTGTTCCATTCAGGAGCTAAGCGAATTCTCACGAAAGAATTATTTCTATCCCGACCTGCCAAAGGGATATCAGATATCACAATACGACCGACCGATCTGTGTGAACGGACACATCGATATCCCCCTCTCCCCTGGGGGAGAGGGTCAGGGTGAGGGGGTTAAACGCATCTCGCTCACCCGCATCCACTTGGAAGAGGACGCCGGAAAGAACCTGCACGACACCGGCCACCCGGACAAGAGCCATGTCGATTTCAACAGGTGCGGCGTCCCTTTGATCGAGATCGTCTCCGGCCCCGACATGAGGTCCCCAACCGAGGGCGTTGTTTACCTGAAGACTCTAAGGAATATTTTAATGTATCTTGAGATATGCGACGGCAATATGCAGGAGGGGAGCTTCAGAGTCGATGCGAATATCTCCATAAGACCCGTCGGGCAAAAAAAGTTCGGGACGCGCACGGAGCTCAAAAACATGAACTCGTTCTCGGCCATCGAACGGGCCCTCAACTACGAGATCGAACGCCAGACAAAGGTGTTGAATGGCGGTGGCAAAGTGGCTCTGGAAACCCTCCTCTGGAACGAGGCCCTTGGCAAGACAGAAAGCATGCGCAGCAAAGAGGAGGCTCATGACTATAGATATTTCCCAGAGCCGGACCTGCCGGTCCTATTTGTCGATAAAAAATGGATCGATGGTGTCAAGGCGCACCTTCCCGAACTGGCGCTTGAAAAGGCGGCCCGCTTTGTGAAGGAACTGGGCCTCCCCGAATATGACGCGCATGTGCTGACGCAGGACAAGGCGCTGGCCGCATATTACGAGGCCTGCCTCAAGGCGTTCGATTCGCCTAAAAAGATATCGAACTGGATAATGACCGAACTACTGCGTGAATTAAAGAACGCTGATATGGATATCGGGGCGTGTAAGATCAAGCCACAGGGCCTTGCAAAGCTCGTTGAGCTGGTCGAGACGAATGAAATCAGCGGCAAAATCGGCAAGGCGGTCTTTGAAGAGATGTTCGCTACGGGCAGCTCACCGGAGGAGATCATCAAGGCAAAGGGGCTCGTTCAGGTAACAGATACGGGCGAGATCGAAATAATTATCGACGAAGTCCTTGCAAAGAACGCCGAAAGTGTTGCAAAATACAGGTCAGGCAAGGTCGGAGTCTTTGGACACTTTGTCGGCGAGGTGATGAAGGCAACGAAGGGAAAGGCAAACCCGAAGACGGTGAATGAGATATTGAAAAAGAAATTGGGATAAGGTGCGTGTCATCGCGAGGAGCCCAAAGGGCGACGTGGCGATTCCCTGAATTCAATCGTGTGCGGGAGATTGCTTCGTCGCTTCGCTCCTTCCGCCAAAAGACCGGCGGACAGGCGCAATGACATGCAGATATTATGCAAATAATCAAAACCATCGAATGGAAGGACGACAAGGTAATAATGATAGACCAGCGCAAACTGCCGCTGCAAGAGGTCTATAACTCCTACGAAGACTACAAACAAGTTGCCGACGCGATCAAGAACATGGTCATACGCGGCGCGCCGGCGATCGGAGTCGCGGCGGCGATGGGCGTGGCACTTGGCGCGCTTGGGGTCGGTGTCAAGACGTTCGACGAGTTCTATAAAAGGATCTTGCGCATCTGTGATACGATCGACGCCACAAGGCCAACGGCAAAGAACCTCTTCTGGGCGACCGAACGCATGAAGACGGTCTGCCTTCTGCACAAGGACCTTCCGATCGAACAACTAAAGCAGCGCTTGAAAGAAGAGGCCATTCATATCTTCTATGAGGACATTGAATCGTGCAAAAAGATCGGCCGCAATGGACAGGTCTTCTTTGAGAACGGCGACTCCGTTCTGACACACTGCAACGCGGGTTCGCTCGCCACGGCCGGCACGGGAACTGCGGTCGGGGTCCTTTACGCCGCGCAGGCGGAGGGGAAGATCCTGAGCGTCTATTGCGACGAAACACGGCCGCTTCTGCAAGGGGCGCGCCTCACCGCGTGGGAGCTGCAAAAGCACGGGATGAACGTGACGGTCATTACCGACAACATGGCCGGCGCCATGATGAAGGACGGGCTCATCCAAAAGGTCATCGTCGGGGCCGACAGGATCGCCGCTAACGGCGACGTTGCGAACAAGATCGGGACCTATATGGTCGCAGTGCTGGCCAATCGCCACAAGCTGCCGTTCTATGTCGCCGCGCCGATCTCAACGGTGGATATCTCCACGAAGGATGGCAGTGAGATACCCATCGAGGAACGGAACGAAAAAGAAGTGACGCACCTGGGCCAGCATCAGATCACCCCATCGCATGTCAATATCAGGAACCCTGCTTTCGATGTAACGCCGGCCGAACTTATCACCGCGATCATCACGGACAAGGGCGTTGCCGAAGCGCCATATGAAAAGACATTGAAGACATTGATTATGTAGTTGCCCGATTTATCGGGCCGATTAAGTAAAAAGGTAAAAGGGAAAAGTAAGGAAAAAGACTTTATTTAAATGATGCTTTCTTCCTTAGTTTTACCTTTTGCCTTTTTAATTTTAACTTTTTAAAACACCGAAGCCTCCGTATAAGCTACGGAGGCTTCAAATGTTCGAGAGAGGAACCTCTTGGCTCATCCGCCACGTTGGCGGAGCCAAGGAAGATATTATTTATATTTCAACTCCTGAGCTCGGGATACTTCGCTTCGCTCAAGATGACTTAAGGCCTGTCGGCCATAAGTCAATTCATGGATTCCTTGTGCAGGACATTCTGTAATAGATTAATGGCAACCGAAGAACCGACGATCTTTGTCGGCTCTTTGTCGTTCGCGATATTAATGATCTTGAAATATTCTTCCTTTGGATCGAACGGCTTAGGGCGCGGGATATAAATACCACCGCAGGAAAGGACGGTCGGGTTACTTCTGCCCAGTCCGCCCATCGACTCGTCCGGAACATTTTCAACCACCAGGTTCGTTATTTCAGCCTCTTGCTTTGCCATTTTTTTCACCCTCCACCTATTGGCAAAGCAAGTTGTGTGCCAAGTTCGGATAGTACATTTAATATCCGGCACTCACAATAATACACTTATAAATTAGGGGATTATAAAATTGATCGCGTTGTCGGATAAGTGGAAAGCGTCAAAAAAGCGATAAACTGACCGTCAAAGGTGTCAAAATTCACCCACCAAATATACCCACCATCTCTCATTGGGGACGTTTCTGCGGTAGATGCACGTCCGACACGGTTTTGGCGGCTTTTTCCCCGCAAAGCGGCATCAGGCGTGCATCTACCGCAGAAACGTCCCCAAATATTATGCGGTGTGGGGGTTGGCCTTCCACATGAAGAGCGTGAGGACGCCGCCGATGAGGGCGCACAGCGCCCAGAAGACCGCACCGCCGCCCCAGCCAAAACGATCGACCGCGATGCCGGTGCCGACGCTCGATAATGTCGCGCCGACATAGCCAAAGAGGCCGATGAGCCCGTTGGCGCTCGCGGCCAGGCGCTTCGAACCAAAGTCGAGCGGCGCGACCGTTGCGATCAAGAGTTGCGGGCCATATGTGAAAAATCCGATGACGCCCAGTAATACGAAATCAAGAACCGGATGGCCAGGAGGAACCGCATAGAAGGCCATGATCGAGACCGCCAATAAAAACATAAAGATGCACGACACGGGGCCCCTTCTCGCCGCAAAGACCTTGTCCGATAGAAATCCCGCAACGATCATACCCAAAATTCCGACCAAAGGATTCGCCGCCGACTTGAACGCCGCCATGGCATCCGAGTTGTGCTTAACCTCCACCATGAGCTTTGGCGCCCAATCGTCCGCGCCAAAACGAACGACATATATAAAGACATTCACGATAGCGCAGAGCCAGACCCATTTATTCAGCAGGATCTTGTGCAGGAACGCGTGCCAAAAATCGTGTTCATATTCCTCCTCCTCCTTCGCCTCGGCCGTGTAATCAATATCCTTCTCTTTTTCATATTGTTCGATCGGCGGCAAGCCCATCGCCTCGGGCCGGTCGCGCAGGACAATGACGAGCGCCACTGCGGTCACAATGCCTATCACCGCCGGGACAAAGAAGCACATGCGCCACGAATAATGCAGTAAAAGAAAGCTCGTTATCCAGAAGATGAAGAGCGTCCCCGTCTGATGCGAGGTGGTCCAGAACCCGACCACGCGCCCGCGCTCGCCAATATTGAACCAGTTGGCCAGCGCGCGCATGTATGGCGCGATCCCCATCGACTGGAACCATCCGTTCAGCCCCCAAAAGAACGCGAGCCAGAAGAGCGAACTTGAAAGGCCGAAAAATATCGTGCAGATAACAGAACCGATGAGGCCAATGACAGAGAAGTAGCGCATGTTCGCCCTGTCGCCGATAATACCGTTCACGAACTTGCCGATGCCATAGGTGATATAGAGCGTGGCACCCAAAAGCCCAAGCTCAGTGTTGGAATATCCAAGCTCGCGGCTCATCGCGGGAAGCGACGTGGAGATGTTCTTGCGCATCAGATAGAAGACGGCATAGCCGATATAAGCGCCCGTGAACATCCGCCAGCGCCAGTGGTGATAGAGCTTTGCGACCTTTTGCGCGTCGGTGATCTTCTGTGCCGCCGGCGGAGGCAAAGCCAACGCGTTGAATATCTTCTTTAGCATAGTAGTTGCCTGATTTATCAGGCTGCACGGAGTAGCACCCTTTAGGGTGCGCTGAGTGAATTCAGCTAGCGCAGCCTAAAGGCTGCTAGTCCCAAGTTACCCGATGAATCGGGCAACTACAAATCTTCTCCACGACCTCGACGAAACCGCCCCCGCTCTCTTTCTTGGTGATGAACTCCGGGAATTTTTTCATCCGCCCCTTGAAATTCATGACATTGGCGACACCGATGCTGTTCTTAAAATATTCGAACATCGGTTCGTCGTTGCCGGAATCGCCGCAGAACGCGAACCGCTCGTTATCTTTATCCATGTCCATGCCAAGCTCGTTCTTGACAAAGAGTTTTGTCGTTGTGAGTTTCGTGTGGTCACCGAACCAGATATTGACATGAATGGAGCTGACCTTAACGACCGCGCCGTGTTCTTTCGCTATCTCGACCATCTTATCTATCCCCTTCTCACCTATATGTGGAACGTCCTCGCAAAAATCGATCGCCAGGTCGAACTCACGGTAGTCCTGATCCGAGGCAAGGGCCGTTCCCTTGACGTCCTTTAGTATCTCGTCGCGGATAGCGGCAAGCCTCTTTTCATATTCGGCCCTCTTCTTTTTGTCGGCGGCATATTTTTTAACGAGCCTGCCGTTCTTCATTATAAAATAGAGGGCGCCGTTCTCGCCAATGACCGCGTTCACCGGCCACATGCGGGCAATGTGATCGCACCAGCCGGCGGGCCTTCCTGTGACCGGGACCACGAGCTTTCCCGCCTCTTTCAGACGCCAGATAGATGAATATGCCTCGGGTGTAATTTTGCCTCTCGTAGAAAATGTGTCGTCGATATCAAAGAAGAGGCCAATGATGTTCTTAGCGTTCAGTTCAGATATCGGTCTTGGGTCGGACATATTGTTTCCTTTGGCTGTGTAGCGCAGGACTTTAGTCCTGCTAGTTCGATTGGCAGGTCTAAAGACCTGCGCTACATAACCTAACTACAACTTTCTTCTCCTATGATGCTGCCTTATCGCAAACCTGTGCGCCTCGTCACGGATTTTTATTAAATATAATAATGAAGGCTCGCCCTTTTTGAATTTCACCTGATTCGTCCGGTTGGGGAGGTATAACTTTACGGGCAAGGCCCCCTCACCCCGGCCCCCTTCGACAAGCTCAGGACAGGCTTCTCCCCCACGGGGAGAGGGGGATTTTACTTTCGCGATCGCGCAAACGGGGACATTCAGCTGCAGATCATCCATGACCTTGCACGCAATGGAGAGCTGGCCGCGCCCGCCATCGACCATCAAAAGGTCGGGCGTCCCCCACTCTTTGTGTTTGAACCGCCGCTCCAGAACTTCGTGCATCATCGCATAGTCGTTGGGGGTCTCATCGCGCGTGATGTTAAACAGGCGATATCTTGGTTTGAACGGGCTGCCATCCAAGAAACAAACGATCGCCCCGCACGCCGCCTTCCCCTGAATGTTCGAGATATCGACACATTCGATGAAGTGCGGGATATCTTTGAGGCGCAGCTTTTTTTTGAGGACGGCGCCGACGATAATGGAATAAGTTTCGGAAACCCCCTCACCCTCCACCACAACATCATTGGCGGACAGGTTTCCCCTCTCCCCTATGGGGAGAGGGTTAGGGTGAGGGGTTTTCTCAACTGGATCCATCACGCCCTGCTTCTCTATCGACCTTCGGATATCCTTTATCAGGTCACGGACGCGAGCCGCCTCTTCGAATTTCATCCCCACTGAAGCCTCTTTCATCCTAACCTTGAGCTCCGCTAAAAGTTCTTTTCTGTGGCCATTGAGGAACAAGACCGCCCCCCTCACCTGCCCCGCGTAATCTTCTCTCAATACCTTGCCGACACACGGGGCGGTGCAACGAGCCATGTCGAACTCAATACACGGCCTGCTGCGGTTGGCGAACTCCCTGTCGGAACACGCGCGAATGCGGAAATATTTTTGTATCTGCGCCACCATTTCGCGGCATGCGGCGGCAGAAACATACGGCCCGAAATATTCGGCGCCATCTTTTCTCACGCGGCGCGTGGCAAAGACGGCCGGGAATGCGTGGCTCGTGGTCACCTTCACACGCAAGAAGGTCTTATCGTCCTTCAGGCCGATATTATATTTCGGACGGTGTTCCTGAACGAGCTTATATTCCAAGAGCAGCGCCTCTTTTTCGCTCCGTGTCTTAATGGTCTCGATCGAAGCGACGCGCTCCATAAGGAACTTTATCTGATAGCGATCTTTTGTCTCCCGCCCGAAGTAGTTAGCCACACGCTTGCGCAGGTTCACCGCTTTGCCGACATAGAGCACTTTGCCCTCTGCGTCCTTCATTATATAGACACCTGGCGTAGCGGGAAAATTTTTAAGATTCATAATTTCTCTGTCATTCCCGCCCCCGATTAAATCATTCGGGGGTAAACTCCAGCGGGAATCCAGTGAACGCAGGAGATCCCCGCTTTCGCGGGGATGACAAAACAACAAACTCTTCCAACACCTTCAACGCCCCGGGCATATCCTTTCTGCCAAAGGCTATCCTGAAATTATTACATGGGAAGTCATAGACGTGGGCGGGAAGGAGCAGGACGCCCTTTTCGCGGTAGAGACGATCGCAAAAGTCGGTCACCTTCATCTTTCCTTTTAATCCGGGGAACGCGATGGGGCCGGCCTTGGGCCTGGACCATGAAAAAAGCGCATCGTGCCTCGCCATAAAATCATCCAGTATCTTGAGATTCGTTTTGATGAGTGCCAAATTCTGCCCTATTATCTTCTCACGCGCCCTGAGGCCCATGATGCCAAGGACCTCGCTTGCGGCCCCATTGCAGATAGTGGTGTAATCCTTCATCACGGCACAGGAATCCAGCACTTCTTTATTGTGCGTGGCAAGCCAGCCGAGCCGGAGGCCCGCAAGCGAGAACGATTTTGAAAGACCGCACAAAGAGATGGCGTTATCATAAAGGTCGCATGCGGCCTCAAGCCTGTCTGCTTTGTCATGTTCCAGATATCTATACATCTCATCTGAAAATAAAATGGCGCCGCTCGCCTTAGCTATGCGAACGAGCTCGCCGAATTCATCTTTTGTGGGGAGCACGCCGGTAGGATTGTGCGGAAAGTTCACCACAATGAGGCGTGTCTTTTTGCCGGCAAGTTTTTTGAGCTGACCCACGTCAAACTTCCAGCCATCGTCGGTCTGGCGCGGCTCCCATCTTGAAACCTTGCAGCCAAGAGAGACCGCTATCTCATATAACGATTGATAGGCGGGATATGTGACAACGACGTGGTCGCCCCTTTTAAGGATGGTGTTCAGCGCCAGAAAGATACATTCCTCCGGCGCGGCGACAAGGACATCCTCTGGCTTGATCGTTCTATAAAGCCCGGCGATCTCCTGACGCAACAGCGGATGTCCCGCCGATTCGGTATAACCAAGGCCAAGCTCGTCCCACAGCTTCATTGCCTCCCTATCGGCCATCGAAAGAAGCTCTTTCAATTTAAGCGGCTCGCAGTTCGACGCGCAGAGCAGGTATCTTGCCTTGAACTCTCGTTCGTTAAAGTAGCGTTCTAACTTGAAGGGTGAAAGTTGCATCTCTAGGTCGGTTTCTTCTTTAACTTCACCTGCTTTAATATCTTGATATCGTCCTTGTCGTGCGGACGACCGGCCGCTTGCTTTGTGGCGATAATGTCAATGCTTTCAAGCGCCTCGATCAGGCGCTCCTCTATCGGCTTCTGCTGAAACCACTTGGCCTTGGCCTCAAGCGTCTCTTCCTTGAAGCTATGTGAAATGCCGTATTTCATGCAAGGTAGTTGCCCCATTTATGGGGCTGATCATTGCCCGATAAATCGGGCAACTACATCTCCTCTAAAGGAATTTATAGCATAACGACGGGCGGGAGTCCAACAGCATTTTCGCCGCTATTCTTTTTTAAGCGGGGTCACTTCGACATATTGACTGTTCAAGCTTCGAGCTAACATGGCTTTTGTATCGCAATCACCCATACAGATCGATGCGCCTTCATGCAGATATGCAAATGGCATACGATCGTATGCTTTTTGCATACACAATTATTTACGGGGGATTGCCACGTCGTCTCCCACCACATTTGGTGGGGGACTCCTCGCAATGACAGTCCACTATAAAATTCTTGCAACGCGCGATTTTATTCCATAGTATGCGCTAACTTATGGAAACCCAAGAACTCGCGAAGGCTTATGAACCAAAGGGCGTTGAGGATAAATGGTATTCCGCGTGGCTCGAGATGAAGGCGTTCGCCGCCGACCCTGCCTCCAAAAAACCGCCCTACTCTATCGTCATCCCGCCGCCGAACATCACCGGCGTCCTGACCATGGGGCATGTTCTGAATAACACGCTTCAGGATATCCTTGTCCGCCGCAAACACATGCAGGGCTTTGAAGTGCTGTGGCTACCCGGGACCGACCACGCCGGCATCGCGACGCAGACGGTCGTTGAGCGGATGCTCAAAAAAGAGGGGAAGCACCGCGACGACCTGGGGCGCGAAGAGTTCGTGAAACGCGTATGGGAATGGAAAGACAAGCACGGCGGTATCATCATCAAACAGCTCAAAAAACTCGGATGCGCGTGCGACTGGGAGCGCGAGGTATTTACAATGGATGGGCTCGATACCCGTAGGAGCGACCCGTCAAGGTCGCCCGTAATGATGGAGGGGACCCGCCACTACTGCGCTGGCGGGCAGGCAGAGCCCCTCCCCTACAAAACTGAGCCTCGCGTGAATTATTCCTCGGTCGTTCAGAAGGTCTTCGTCGATCTATATAAGAAGGGGTTCATCTACCGTGGGCTCAAGATGGTCAACTGGTGCCCCATTTCCCGCACCGCCCTCTCGGATGAAGAGGTGGTGATGAAGGAGACCGACGGGCATTTGTGGCATTTTAGATATCCGATCATAAATCCCCCCTCTCCCCCCTTTGAAAAAGGGGGGTCAGGGGGGGATTTTATCATCGTCGCCACCACGCGCCCGGAGACGATGCTCGGCGATGAGGCAATAGCTGTAAATCCGAAGGACAAGAGATATAAACACCTCGTCGGCCGCAAAGTTTTACTCCCTCTGCAGAATAAACCCATTCCCATCATTGCCGACGAGGCCGTTGAGCTTGGCTTTGGCACCGGCGCGGTGAAGGTTACCCCCGCCCACGACCCGGTCGATTACGATATCGGCCTGCGCCACAAATTGCCGGTCACCGTTGTCATCGGCCCGAACGGCGTTATGACCAATGCGGCAGGCGAAAAGTTCGCGGAGCTCGACCGGTTCGAGTGCCGTCGCGCGGTCGTGGCGGACATGGAAGAACTTGGGCTCTTGGAAAAGGCCGAACCCTACAAACATAACGTGGGATTCAGCCAGCGCGCGGATGTGCCGATCGAGCCGTATCTCTCCAAGCAATGGTTCCTGAAATATCCCAAGGTAAAAGAATCGCTGAAGGCGGTCGAAAAAGGGGCCGTCAAATTCTGGCCCGGCCGCTGGACGAAGGTCTATTCGCACTGGCTTAAAGGTATTCGCGACTGGTGCATCTCGCGACAGCTGTGGTGGGGACACCGCATACCTGCTTGGTATTGCGTAGTGGCAAAGCTTGCTTTGCCAGACCATGTAGCGCAGGACTTCAGTCCTGCCAATACTGGCAGGTCTAAAGACCTGCGCTACAACTCCGACAGAACAAGCTCTGCAACTACAAAATGTCCGCCTATAGTTTCCATCGAACGCCCGGCAAAATGCCCGCATTGCGGCGCGACAGAGTTCAAGCAAGAGAATGACGTACTCGACACATGGTTCTCAAGCTGGCTGTGGCCGTTTGCCACGATGGGCTGGCCAAACAAGACAGCGGAACTCAAGAGATTCTATCCAACGAGCGACCTTGTAACCGGCCCCGATATCATATTCTTCTGGGTAGCGCGCATGATAATGGCCGGATTCGAGTTCATGGGCGAGAAACCTTTTAGCAACGTCTATTTCACCGGCATCATCCGCGACGAACAAGGCCGCAAGATGAGCAAGTCGCTTGGCAACTCCCCCGACCCGCTGGACCTGATAGACAAATACGGCGCCGACGGTCTGCGATTTGGCCTCATGCTCATCGCGCCAAAGGGGCAGGACATACTTTTTAGTGAGGACCGTGTTGAGGTCGGACGCAATTTCATGAACAAGCTGTGGAACGCGAGCAGGTTCGTGATGATGAATGTTATGTCATCCCCGCGAACGCGGGGATCTCCTGAATACACTGGATCCCCGCTGACTACCGCGGGGATGACAGATCTGACGCTTGCGGACAAATGGATCCTGAACCGCCTGCAGCATACGACGAAAAATGTCAACACAGCGCTCGACCATTACCAGTTCGACACCGCCGCACATACGCTCTATCAGTTCGTCTGGGGGGATTTTTGTGACTGGTACTTGGAGCTGGCAAAGACGCAGATGGCCGCCCCGGCGACACAACACATCCTGTTACACACGCTCGACAACATCCTGCGCATGCTGCATCCGTTCGCACCGTTCATAACGGAGGAGATCTGGCAGATGGTAAGTGCGTGTCATTGCGAGGGCTCAAGCCCGAAGCAATCCCCCGCAGGAGATTGCTTCCCTCCAAACTGCCGGCGGGCAGGCGCTAACGCTCGCAATGACATCCTCTTACATGCGGATTACCCAGCCCCGTCCAAGAAGATAGAACACGCCAAAGAAGCGAACGAGATGCAGGCCATCATGGACGTCATCAGCGCCATCAGGAACATTCGCGGCGAACACAACGTGGCGCCGGGCAAGCAGATAGAGGTAACGCTGCGCGCACACGGGCCAGACGCAATAAAAACACTTGAGCACGGCAGAAAATATATCAGCGACCTTGCCCGCGTAAGCGAACTGAACATCGTGACCGGCGGACACGCCCCAAAGGGCTGCGCAACGGCCGTTGCCACGGGCATTGATATATTTATCCCGCTCGCGGGGATGATCGATTTGGGTGCGGAAAAAACGCGCCTCACAAAAGAGATCGCCCGCATCGAGACCTACATCAAGTCAACGGAGGGGAAGCTCTCGAACAAAAACTTTGTGGAACGCGCCCCAAGAGATGTCGTTGAAAAAGAGCGCGAGCGCCTGATTACAGCAAAGGCCGAATGCGAAAAGTTGAGGCATGCAGTGGAGGAATTGAACAGTGTGTAGCGCAGGCCTTTAGGCCTGCCAAGAGTAGCAGGACTAAAGTCCTGCGCTACGAAATACTATGAACCAAATCTACAAACTCATAAACTTAGCCCTCTCCGAAGACATCGGAAGCGGTGACATCACAAGCCTCTCGACCGTTCCCGCATCGCAGCGCGCCAACGCCAAGATCGTCGCGAAACAGAACATGGTCCTGGCCGGCATCAATGTCGCCGCAGAAGTATTTAGAGCCGTAGATAAAAAGATCAGAATACGAATTAAGAAACGCGACGGCCAAAAGGTCAAAAAGGGAGGGGTGATAGCGACCCTCGAAGGGCCGGCGCGGTCGCTCCTTTCGGCAGAGAGAACCGCCCTCAACTTTCTGCAAAGGCTCTCCGGCATCGCTACACTCACGAACGAATTTGTCAGGGCGGTCAAGGGAACGGGCGTAAAGATCTTGGACACGCGCAAGACGGCCCCCGGCTGGCGGACACTTGAAAAATATGCCGTGCGCGTCGGCGGCGGGATGAACCACCGCGCCGGCCTCTATGACATGTTCCTCATCAAGAACAACCATGTCGATATCGCCGGCTCCGTGACAGAGGCCATCCTTCGCGCGAAACATTACCGCCGTTTCAAAAGCCTCCCCATCGAGGCCGAGGTCAGAAACTTCTGTGAACTGCAGGAGGCCATCACCACGGGGGCCGATGTCATCATGTTGGACAATTTTAGCCCCAAAATGGTCAAAAACGCAGTCAAAATGACCAAAAAAATGGCAAAAATGGTCGGAAATAGCCCTAAGATCGAGCTTTCTGGCGGAATTACGCTCAAAAACATCAAAAAATACGCTAAAACGGGCGTTGATTTCATCTCTGTCGGCGCCCTCACCCACTCCGCAACGGCTGCAGATATATGTATGAGGGTATGGGTGGTATGAAGGCATGGGAGAAAGCATGCCAAGTGCCACGTCTAGAAGGAGTAGCAGCCTTTAGGCTGCGCTAGTTGCGTATGGGCAGGGCAAGCCAAGTGCCAATAAAACTTAAAATTAAAAAGGAAAAAGGAAAAACTAAGGTAAAATCTTATGGGCACCTCTAAAAACCTCCTCGCTCTGTCATTGCGAGCCCCGAAGGGGCGTGGCAATCTCCCGCAA
>ORJL011939447.1_pt1 | contig 14217 bp, 10 predicted proteins | sample 1779941 | NCBI WGS metagenome assembly ORJL01 (sample SAMEA104232317, study PRJEB22302) | groundwater metagenome | biome: forest; feature: aquifer; material: groundwater | place: USA | collected 2011-08-07 | depth 5.8 m
AGTCTTTGGGCCTACAGCCTGCGCCAGCTGATCGGTATCGACATTGTGCGTTCGAAGGTCAATATCGACAAATACCGGCTTAAAATGATTTTGTACGATCGGATTGACGGTCGTGGGGAATCCCGCGGCGAGCGTGATGACCTCATCACCCGGCGAAAGCCGTTTTTTCCCTAACTCAGGTGAAGTCAAGGCCGAAACAGCCAAGAGATTTGCCGAAGAACCTGAATTGCACAAAATGGCGTTACGTAACCCCATGAATCTCGCGAATTCCTTTTCAAATTGCTGGGCAAACCGGCCCGTGGTCAACCAAAAATCCAGTGAAGCATCAACCAGTGTTGTCACGTCATCCGCGTCGAACACCCTTCCGGAGACCGGAACGGGCGTTATCCCCGGCTTAAATTCCGACGGAGCAAATTCCAGGCCATGAAATTCGCAGACCATCTTTAAGATCGCTTTTCTTAATTCGTCTTTTTTGCTCATCGATTCATCTCACCGACGCAACCGGATACTTGTCTTTGTTTTCTTTGAACCATTGAATGGTCTTTTGTAATCCTTCGCGCAAAGACGTCATCGCCTTCCAGCCCAATATTTTCTTCGCTTTTACCGGATCTCCGGACAACGACCACACTTCTGATTCCCTATAAGGTTGCGTGCCGAACAATATTTTTACGCGGTCCCCCATCAGCTTCACAATGGCCAACGAGATCTCTTTGACCGACATCTCGTTGCCAGTGGCTAAATTGAATATATGACCCGCGACCTTCGGTTTGCTCCCGGCCGCCAGGAAACCTTCCACGGCATCATCGATAAAAACCATGTCCCTGGTTTGTTTTCCCCCGGTCAACTTGATGTCATGGCCTTCGAAAGCACCACGGATCACGTGGGGGATCAGGCGTTGAGGGCTCTCAAATGGACCGTAAACCGTGAACGGGCGAAGATGGACCGTTGCCAGGCCATACTTTCGAAAGAACAATTCCGTCAGAACCCCGGCCGATATCTTTGACACGGCATATTCATTAGGTGGGACAAGCCGCGCGTCCTCGCGTAAACGGCTCCCCGCGCCATATTCGAAGCACGACCCGCTGTAAACAAACCTTGCCGCATTAAGATCCCGTGCCAGTTGCAGCAACGCTAACGTCCCCACGACATTAACCCGAATGATCGATGTCGGATCACGACCGGATTGATCGACTCCCGCCGCGCCCAAATGATAGACGATATCGACGCCTTTTATCTTTGCTTTGAGCGCATCGGCGGAAACGTCATTAAGGTCCCCGTGGTGGACCTCGATCTTATCCAAGACATCTTGAATGCGCCAAAGGTCGGACGACAGTCGCAACAGCGCGATAATATGGCCGCCTTGCTCAATGAGTTTCCTGACCAGATGCGAACCGATGAATCCGGCCGCGCCTGTGACCAAAATACGCTTACCGCGCAGCGAATTCATCTTCTTTGAGGAACGCACGATACCACTCGATCGTTTCGCTTAACCCTTGCTCCAGGCTGAACCGGGATTTCCAGTTAAGCAGCTTGCGCAGTTTGGCGGAAGAAAGATATTGCGAATGGATCTCTCCCCGGACGTTATTGAGTATTTTGGGCTTTATTTGTTCGCACCCCGTCAATTTCTGGATGACCTTCACGATCTCCAGAACGGTTTTGGGCGATTCATCGCTGAAATTGAACGCCTCACCCCAAATGCTCTCAGTTTGAAGGCCTGCGGCAACACGAACATACGTCTGCACAACATCTTTCACGTAAACATAATCCCGGACATAACTCCCATCACTACGAATGACCGGCTGTTCGCGTTTTAAGAACGAGCGGATCGTCCCCGGCACGATACGGCTCCAGTTCAGGTCCCCGCCGCCGTAAATATTCCCGCACCGGACGATCGCCACCGGCAAACGATACGCGTGATAATACGATTGCGCGATCAGATCCGTGCACGTCTTGGAAACCTCGTATGGATGCCGCCCGATCAAAGGCATATCTTCAGTATAAGGTAGTTTGGGCTGTTCCCCGTAGGCCTTGTCGCTGGAGGCGACCACGATCTGCTTGACCAGGTCTTTGTGGATGCGACAGGCTTCCAGTAAATTATAAGTGCCGCGGATGTTGGACTCAAAGGTCGACAACGGAAACCGCTGGGCGGTCTGGACGATCGCCTGCGCGCCCAGATGAAAGACAGTCGCGATCTCGTATTCATTGATGGCCCGCTCGAGGGGAAAAAAATTCTCCAGCTCACCGTTAACGACTGTCACCCTGTTGATATCCCCGCTTTGATGGAGTTCTGACTGCGGGTTCATGTCCCGCACCAGGACGACGACATTGGCGCGGCGCTGCAAGAGGTCCTTTACCAGCCACGGACCGACGATGCCGGTCGCGCCGGTAACCAGGACATTACGCCCCTGCCAAAATCTCGGATCTATCCTTTCCAAATCTTCCATGGGGCATCTCCTTTTTCCCATAATTCGTTCAAGAATCGCACATCACGCAACGTATCCATGCATTGCCAAAAATGGTCATGCTGATAAGCGACCAACTGCCGATCGTCCACCAACCGTTCCAGCGGTTCCCGCTCGAACATCGTCTCTTCCCCTTCGATGTAATCCAGGACCTGCGGCTCCAGCACAAAAAATCCGCCATTGATCCATCCTTCACCAATCTGCGGCTTTTCAATGAATTTCGTGACGAGATCTCCCTCAAATTCCAATCCGCCGAAGCGTGCCGGAGGACGTACCGCCGTGATCGTCGCCAGCTTACCGGACTTTTTATGAAATCTGACCAACTCAGCGATATCAATGTCGGCTACTCCATCGCCATACGTCATTAAAAATGGGCCGCCCTTGAGCCGGGAAGCCAGCCGTTTAAGGCGCCCTCCTGTTCCCGTCCGCAGCCCCGTGTCCACACAGTCGACCTTCCAATCGCACATCACGGTGACATTGCCGTTGCCAGCGGAGTTCATTTTGTTGCGCTCACGCGCATGACCATCGTTCACGAAAGAATCATGGATCATAGCCCCCTTGTATCCCAGGGCGAGAACGAATTCCTTATAATTGGCCGCCGCGTAAATGTTCATAATGTGCCAAAGGATCGGCAACCCGCCGACTTCGACCATGGGTTTGGGCTTATGGTCGGTCTCTTCGGCCAGCCTTGTGCCCTGTCCGCCCGCCAAAATGCAAACTTTCATATCATTTCATTCCTTTATTTAAAATAATCGCCTGGCCGTATTTCTCGACATCATAAGTTTTTGCGCCACGATCCCGCAGCTGCTGCAGATACGGCCTGATGTAATTCTCATAACGGACCAACTGATTCGTTCCCATCCCAACGTCGGTCGCGAACCCGGGATAAAGTAAGAGACAGTCAATGCGCTCAGGACGCAAGCCATCATAATCTGAAGTTCTCATGGGCGGGATCTCCCAAACATCGTAGAACTTATTTAAAGGCAATTTTGTAAAAGCCGCGAAAAAAGTGTGTTCGCCCGACAATATTCCCTGACAATTTTGAATCAAGGGCTCCAAGAACCCCAGCGACGCTTTCATGGAATAGGGCCGGCTCTCCAAGACACGGACCTCGTTTGTTCTTGAATCTCTGACGATATCCGCAGCCATCGCGCTCCAACTGACAAGGCCATTCGAAAACAAAATAAGCATAATAGGCACAACAGCCTGCCGGCAGATCGAAACCGCCCGGACATTCTGTAATTGTCTTGCCCACCAGCAGGCGCTTAATATGAGGATCGGGATCAGAGGATACATGTATCTTTCTTTAGGTAACGCCAGGATGGACGTCCCGATAAGAACCATATTCCCAACCAGAAAAAGCACCATCATTTTATTCTGACAGGCGCGAAACGCCCCATAGATGATCCCAATGGCCAATGGCAACGTGACCAATGGATGTATCAAAAACCACCAACGGCTTCCTTGCGGGACCTGCTCATAAAGGACCGAAGGCAATAAAGTGAATTTCACGGCGATGATCAGGGCTCGCTTTAAATTAAGCAACATTTGTTTGATAACGAATCTTGGGTTGGCCGATATCGCCTCTTTTATGTTCGTTGCACCCTTAAAAAGTTCCTGGTTAGTCACGTAATAATCCTTGTCCTTCGCGGTGCCATAAGTATTACGGATATACTCCGCGTTAAAATGCTGGAAAAAAGCGGCATCGGAAAGCGATTTGGAATTGCCCGGGAACCATTGCGTGGAAGCGACTTGGGCGTTGTTCCAACGATGGTGAGATTGCATCGCGCCAAACCATACCAAAAGGATAATGACGACCACAATCGGCCAATCTTCCTTCTTGGGGCGTAAAGCGGCGGCGACCTCTTTCCAGCCCCTTTGTTTCAAAAACGACACCCCGTCCCAAAAAACAAAAATAACGATCAAAACACCATACGTATTGCGAAACATACTGGCTAATACCAATAGGGCATAAGACAACGACATACGCCATCGAGTGGCGTTGAGATCTCTTAACGCAACGGCGAAACAACTGCAGGCCAAGGCCAGTTTTTGTACCGGGGGCTCAGAAATCTGGAAGAAAGGGATCCAAAGAATCACCGTTAAAATCAGCCAAGGTAGACTTAGGTATCTCCTCAATAGGACTAACAGCGCCACAACAGCGATCAAAGAGGTAAAAAAATATTCGACAGAAACGGCCAAGGGATACCCCATCCAACGGAATAAATTAAGATAAAGGGTATACAAAGGACTGCGGCCGGGAACAATGAATTCTCCCGTCTCAGCAAAAAACCGCGCGAATAGCCAATAACCCCAGCTTTCCTGGCTCGGTTCCCAATGTGCCAAGAGAGTTATACCAATTCCCGTCAAAATGACGAGCGCTGCTATGCCTTTTGAAGATCTAGTCGTCATCGGGGTAGATTACCTGCGGACAAATAACCTTTTATCTTTGGAATAAGTAATGCCGACATCTTCAAACCCAAATATCAGATTATCTCTAGCCGGCAACCCTTCCTGACCGTATAAAGTTTTCTCAATATATTCCGGCGCCGACTGCAGGGCCTCATTGGCAAGATAAAGGACTTTACTCAGGTTTCCCCGCTTTGTTTCAATAAGGGCCAAATATAATAACGTAACTGCTTTCACATCAAAATTCTTCGGAGCGAATGACTGATACCGTCTAATATAATTCTCGGCCACCGTCAGATAGTCTTGGGAGTAAGCTGAATCTGTGGCCACATTAAAATGCCAGCGGGCAATCATAAACGCATTATTCATTTTCTCTGATGGACTAACCTTTAATTCATTAGAATAATGAGCAAGCATCGACCGAATATCCTCCGAATTAAAATCCACACAAAACTCGGGGCTGGAGGGGCCTTCAAACACTTCTAATTGTTCCATTTCGCAAAGAAGCGTTCGGGCGATGATCACATGCCCCATTAAACTAGGATGATGCAAATCGTTGAAAAGCTCTTCATAAGAAACCGCACGAGTAAGCGCTTTATGGAAATTGTTGATGACATCAACGTAATAAACATGCTCGTTTTTTTGGGCGACAGCTTCTGAAATTTTATGAAGACCTCCCAGCGACCTTAATGGCATTCCATCCTCATCTATGCTCTCGCGAAAATACGGCCAGGATTCCGGGAGCTTGCCTAAAAACAGATAAGAGCTGCCTATCATATAATGTAAAATAGCTGGTTGGTCATCGATTGTCTTGGCTTTTAAGAAATACGAAATAGCGCTCTCGAAGGCGCCTCTTTCATATTCAGCCAACCCCTGCCGGTAATTTTCATTGAAATCCTCCAACGCCCGATCGGACAAACTGGGTTTATGAACCGAAAAGAACGGTTTATAAGATTCATTGGTGGCAACATTTGAAATAATAACCGTTTTGTTATATTTATCCGCCAATGCGGCGATTTCCTCCAAATCTTTCTTAAAATTGCTATAAATCTTTTCGATTTCATCAGGAGGCAATAATTTTTCCGGCTCGAACTCCTGCGGTGTTCTCCTTTTCTGGGTAATACGTACAGGTCGATCCTCCCTCTTAGCAAGTTTAGCTGTAAAAAATTCCGTTTTCCGCTTAACCCAGGCATAAAGCAAACTGTGATATTCTAGTTTTGTTATTAAATTATTATCAAACATGGTTTCTGGAGGACCAAAGGCCGATATATGTTTATACTTAGGATCCCTGCCATACCCTATAGAATCCAAATAATTCAGCGCCTCATTATCTCCCGCATAAATGATGAATGTATCGAACTTACCAATCGTTTTCTTTACCAATTCCGCCCCATACCGGTGAAATGGCCCCCCCAAAAGCTTGGCGTAATTCTTTATAAAAAATTTCTTATCTGGATATTTCTTCTGCAGATCATATTGTAAAATATCAATAAATCCCCGCTCTGAATTATAGCCATTAGCTGCGGATCCCCCAAATATGGCAATCTTGACATACCGTTCAGGATAATCGGGGTAATCATAAGTCTTTAAAGCGGTAAATCTTGAATACCCGGCCAGCCGATTCATGAACGCCAATCCTGCCTCCATGGAAAGCAAGGCAACGGCGGGTATCAAGATCAAATAAGCGCCGTACAAGGATATTTCTTTAAATTTCAGATATTCCTTCATGTTTGAAGCAACGTGTAAATAAATGGTGCTGCCATCGAGGTTTGTGCCCAAACAACTATAAAACTTAGCAACATCAAGATAACCGGAATCAGAGCCAACCAAAACCGTTTTCTGTTCCTGAGAAAATCCCACAATTCTTTTAAAATGAATATTTTAAACATTGGCCTCCGCATAACCTGGCGATCCAGCAGTCAAACGGACATGGCCTTTAAAAAAGAAACAAGACCCATGAATGCATAAATAGAGCAAATAAAAAGCAACCGTTCAAACTTGATAAAGGGCTTTTCGTAATACCCCACAAAATTCAGATCTTTGACAGCAATCTTGGCCTCGTTTAAGCAATACTGAATGGCGTGCGTGGGGAAGGGAAAACCATATTTTTTCCGGATGAACCGCTCCTCTTGGGCGACCACAACAATTTTACCATCTCTAACAAGGCAGCACTATCATGATAAAAAGCAGAAATCCCTAAGATATAACAACTCATTTTGATTGGCCTATTGCTGCACAGTAAGCATTCTACAAATCAGCTGTCATGAAACCTTCTTTGTCCTGTTCCCCAGCGGCCGCCATACCCTGCCGGTCATGCAGATTTTTGTTCCAATTCTTCATCTTATCAATGACATTATAGAAAGTGGTGTACGGAGAAGGTGTCCGGATGAGGAATCCGTCACGGACTTGCTCTTTCATGTCAAAAGTTTCCACCCAGTAATCGCAAGGCCCGCAAAACGGGATCTCATCCCAACGGCCGCTGTTATGTAGTTCCCGCAATCGGTTCATTTCTTTACCGTTCCAGACGCCGCTGACGCCGCCGTCTCGGAAGATATTCCCGACGACGATGTCAGGTCGCTCGGAAGTGATGACGCATGGCGTAACATCGCCGTTGGCACGGATGACGATATCGCGAAAGAGCTGTTTGCAGGGGACCCGCGGCGGCAGATCGGCCCTGGTATATCCTGGGATCTCCCCCAGATCAGGCCGCAAGTCCTTAATATAACCAGTAAGCCGGATGACATCCACCCGCTGTTTCCAGAACTCGAGGAACCCGGGGATCTCGTGATAGTTATAATCCGTTTCGACAAAAGTAACGCCGATACGGGGGAATGGATTATCACCACGCGCTTTTATCAGCAACTCGACATTGGTGACCAATTTATCAAGCCGGCTGATCCCCCGCGCTTTTTTGAGCGTTTCCGGGGTCAAGGCATCGACACTCACATTGACGGAGTCATATTGGATATCGACAAGAAGTTGAGCAAGTTCTGGAGTGATCCCCAAGCCATTGGTATTGAACGTGCCCGCCAGGCCGCATTCCTTGATCTTGCGAATGGCGAAAGGGAACGTCTTGGCGATCATTGGCTCGTTAGCCACATTCAATGTGACCGAAGGTTTATACGGAGCGACCTCATCAAAAATCGCCGCGACCTGATCTTCGGTCATATGGATCGGCGTTTTGTAATATTCCGCGTAGTTCTCGGGTTTGCGTTTTTCCGTGCTGTGATGGCGGCAATGCGGGCACGCGAGATTACACGTATTGGTCAGCTCCAGACGCACAATTTCCGGCATTTCTTTATTTTTTAGTATCACCATGACCTCCCTTATAATGCATTCATACCAACATTCATTAATTGTTATAAACAAAAGTTTTTCCGAAAACTCCCTTGTCCCCTTGCATTATCTTGTCCTCTAATCGCTCCGGGATCTTCGAATCCACTGTCATCAGCTTATCGTCGCCGAAGTGTTCTCCATAAGCTTTATTGGCGTTTTTTATGGCGATATCTTTTGCGAGCCCCTGGTCCATATTCGAAAGAAGTGTTCTTATATAAAAACCGATTCTTTCATTGGCTCTCTTATCCCGGAAAGGGTCTCGTTCCCGCAAAAAAGCATCCGCTCCATTGACAAATTCATTCAAAGTGTTCCTATATTGCCTGCAGCGCTCAATAGCAGCCATCATAGCATCGATATTGTCAAATGTTATCCTATCTAATTCCGAGACACCTCCCGGATTGGCATTTTTCTGCCCGACGCTATCATAAAAAATTGCAGGCACGCCGGCAAACAGACACTCCAATGCTGCCGAAGAATCGGCTACCACCCCTAACGCTAAATCCGAAATCTTCCCTGCCTCTACGGGGAACTTGCCCGCATCAAGGAACTCTACCCTTCCCTCTTTCTCCAAAAGAGGGATGAATCCCGATGTTTGCTCTAAAGATTTAAGGATATTTTCATTAATATTTTTTTTGGGCTTAATCACCAGCCCCACGCTGGGATGCTTAAAGGCGTATTCAAACAATGAGCGGTATAACAGGACACAGTTTCGTTGAGCATCGTCACCAAAAATAAACTGTGGAGCCGTTAAACTTTCATCAAAAATGCTGATGATAAAATCAACACCTTTCTCGCTGAACCGTTTACGTAAAACCTCTGCTTTGTTACTTAAGTAGTCGAAGGTGTAATCGAAAATATACCCCGATTGAATAAAATGTTTTACCTCGGAATGTTTATTCTGATACACCCTTTCATAGGCCTTCCCCCAAACGAAAAAGGCATCACAATTGTCCTGGTGCCCCATGTCGAGTTTACTGTGATTCGAATACTGATAGGAAATGACAGCACTGCCGGAAAGTTTGGCAGCAACATCGACATCAGCGAACAGAGTCCCCGGCTTGAAGAAAATCTTTATATTATGCTGCGTAAAAAAATCTTCCCAATACGGCAAATTAAAAAATAACAAAGATAACATCTTCCATTCCTCAAAGGCCGCTTTGCTCCTGACCTGAAACAACAATTTTAGGCTCTCGAGTGTATACTCAAGAAAAAGGTGCAAGGCCCTAAAAGTACACCGGTTGCGGTGCATGGATCTATGGGCTTTCCGTATTAATCCATTGCAAGACAACAAATTGAATCCCGCCGCCTGCGCCCTTCTCACCTCATCCTCTGGGATATCCCGCGACTTCCGCGAAAATATCGTTATTCGATCAGAGGAAATCCCGGATGGTGCATACCAAAACAAGGAATAATTCCTTTTATCATAAAAATTCGTAAAGTTATCACAACCGTCATGAAAGGTACAAATTTTTCCTTTGGAGCGACTACGCGTTGACTCGCCGCGTTTAACAAAAGGGGTGCTCATCACGATCAAATTGATCAACTGATAGAAGAACACGATGATGATATTTCTGTTTCTTCCTTTCCGGGAACGAAAGGTTAGGATAGAAAGATTTTTCTTTCTCGCACGGCCCAAAATTAAATCCATCCCATAACTTTTCTTGTCGATAATGACACCTATTTCTGACCCGCGCAAAGCGCTCTTGGGGTGCAAAAGCACCCAGGAAGCTATTTCCATAAGCAAGAAATTATCGAACGTAGGCCAAGCGATATAATGTTTAATCCATAGTTTCAAATCACCTTTGACGAAGGATAATTTTTCACTAACAAGATCCAGAAGGCTACCTTTGGCGTTTAAAACGGCGTCCTCCAGCTGATCCATCAATTGATACATCGAGTCGCAATAAGCGACTTCCACAATACGCTTATTGTTTTCATCGTACATTTCCGTGACATTAAAAGGAAATCTCTGTATCGCTATTTTCCCGGCAAAGATTTTCGCAAAAAATCCTCTGCAGGCTTCCGCCATTTGGGACGATCGCGTATCCAAAAGATAGTAAAGAGTTATCTCTCGGTTCTCCCAAAAGGCCTTGGGGATGACCTTGAAGAGATACTTGGCCCTAAAATATCGACAAATATAATAAGATTTCCGTGAAGACATTGGACGAGACCGTTACGCCGCTACCAGAATCTGACTAAACGGCTTTTCGTTGAGCAGATCATACTTTTTCAATATCCTCATGTTCCGTTCTTCGGCCTGCAGGAGTTTTTGCATCCGCGCTTCAATCTCGGCGGCTTCCGTATACTCTCCCAATCCCATATGCGATCTCCAGAGGGAATAATTCGCGAGCAGGTGTTTGGGATAATCATCAACGATCTCGGCAAAGATGGTCTTACTTTTCTTGTAGTCACCCTCGACAAGGTTATAATTCCGCAGGAAATTGACCTCGTAGTTGGCCTCTTCCTGCACGTCCACGACATCCTCCGGTTCCCAATCATCGGATTTCAAACGGAAGTCCGAGTAGGTGGACTCTTCCAGATTGTCGGAAACAAGGTTGTTGTTTCGAAGCGCCGTCGCGTAAAGCTCGCTGCCGGCGATGGGTGTCGCGAACGAAAATATGGACCAGTCCAACTTCAATTCTTTGGCGAAGTTCTTGGTGTCCCGCATCATGTCCAGGGTCTCTCCCGGGAACCCTAAAATGAAATACGCCCGGACAAACACCCCGTGTTTCTTTAATATGTCCACAACAGGCTTGACCGTTTCCAGTTTAATTTTCTTTTTGATGACCACGTCCTGGACGAATTGGTTTCCCGACTCAACGGCCAGATTGATCTCCTTCATGCCGGCCTTCGCCATCCAATAAACGACCTCGTCATTAAGGGTATAAACCGCGATGCCGTTGGGGAAGTTGAGGATAAAACGGTCGGGCCAGCGCTCCACAATCTTCTGGCACATCTCGATGGTCCGTTTACGGCTGTAGGTAAAAAGATCATCCTCGAAGGCGATGGTATTGATGTCGTAATTCTTGACCAAAAAATCGATCTCTTCGATGACGCGGTCCACGGAGAAAGCGCGCATTTTCTTCCCGTGCACCTGATAACTGGCGCAATAGGTACAGGAATGCGGACAGCCGCGCGAGGTCATCATGGTCACGGCCTGCAAAGTGCGACCGCGGGAAACGATGGTATGCATGTCCAGTTTGCTGGAAAGGTAATCCGGGATATCCTCCAAAAGATTGTAATTGATGGGCGGCAACGTCTCCAGATCGGCCACCATGGCGGCACTCTTGTTCGTGATTGCATTGGCAGCGGCATTGGCTTTGGTCACAATATGACGATGGCTGTTAAGCGAAGCTTCATCATTATTCTCGACCGCACGCACCAGATCGATCATGACCTCTTCCCCCTCGCCCAGCACGACATAATCAAGGTGGTCGGCATCCATCAACGCTTTTCGGTAGCTGTTGGTAAAATAATGTCCGCCCACGACCACTTTTACGTCCTTGTTCAGCTTTTTGACCTCTTTGCAGCAACGCTCAATGAATTGGGCATTGGTATTATAATTTCCCGAAAACCCGATGATGTCCGGCTCATATGCTCGAAATTCCTTTATCAAACTCTGTTCCAGGAACAAAGTGACGGTTTTGTTGGATATGTTCTTGTCATTGATAAAATGATATAGATACCGGTCCAGGTCAACGATCTTCACGGGAATACCGTTCTTTTCCAGCACGCTGCCGATCTCCATCAGCCCCAGTGGGAAAGTAATTCTTTTTACGGCGCGGCTTACAAAGTTCTTCTCATGGAAAATCTCCTCCAGGGACTTTAAAGAAGCATGGACCGGCTGGACCAATAATACTTTCAGCATGATAACCTCCCTTAGTTTGTATAAAACTCAAGCTATCTGTTTTACCAAATAATTCGTCATGTTAAGCTCAGAATATATTTTCTGACGGAAATCGATCAGATCCTGTTTCTCAAGAGCGTACGGCTTGATGAAAGGATCTTTATTCCCGAAATAAAAGTTCTCCTGGTTGTGGATATCCTTCGGGTCGATCAGATTATTTTTGACGCACTCATCAAAAACGACATCCCGGCGGCTGAAGTCCCTGCATGTGTCATCGCTATGTTGATTTGGCAGGAACCCTTGCAAAATAATCCTTAACTTGTTTTTCAGTCATGTCCGTTCTATGTTTCTCTAAGACTAAAGGCCCTATGCACGTTTCATCCAACTCGTCTATTAAAGTGCGTTTCGTTGTTGTTTTTTCAAACACATACTTTAATGAAATTCTCGGTCGAATGTCCGTTATTTTGGTCGTTTTATGCAAAACCAAGGAATGCCAAAAAGCTACTGTACCGGCTTCACCAGTGATCATTTTACATTCAAACTCCTCGCTACGACCATGATCATCACCATAAATGGCTGAAGAATCCGAAAGCGTTTCTATTTTATGAGGATAGGTTGTTGCCCCAAATATATGGCTGCCGGGCAGAAGAAAGATTGGTGCGTGAACTGCTTCAACCTTGTCCAAATAGACATAGAGGGTTATAAAAGTTTTACTTTTTAATGCTTTGGGCCCGCTAAAATCAACCACATCCTGATGATACTTGGCGCCGTAAAAATAGGAAATGTCTCGGTATTCCTCCTTCAGAAAACTATTAAGATTATGGCTTCCCGTTGCATCAACCCATTTAGGCACCCAGCTTTGCGGAACGCCCATGATAAATTTTACCAATTCCAGGCGATACCCTTCCCCTAAAATTTTCGTCAACGCTTCAGCGAATGTTTTGTTTTCTTCAATAAATTTTATGTCGATTCTTTCTACCAAATTGCATCCAGGCCCCGGATTGGTACCTGACTTTGGCGGATCGGCACGGTGGGCTTCTTCCGTTAAAAACATGGCCGGAGAAAATTCATGAACTTTCTGTACCTTTTTCAATAAATTTTGACATTGCTCATCGGAAATAATTTTCCCCAGGTTAAAATATCCGTCTTTCACAAAGCTTCGATAATCATTCATGGATTTCTCCTTATTTATACTAAGTTAACGTTTACTTTACCCACTTTACCCAGAAAGTCATTCCGTAATGCTGGCAAAACTCTCTCGAATATGGACAGGGTATCCTGAATAATGTTCTCATTATGTGAATAAGAGACCATAAATCCGCCATTGGATAATATTCCGTGAGATGCCAGCAATCTAGCCAGACATAAAATATCATTTGTCGGGTCATATTTCGGATTTCCCGGATCCGCAAAAGCCAGCCAAAAACGGCAATCGAACCCGGTCACTTTGATGCGGTCGCCAAGATCATATTTGCTGATCAATTCTTGAAGTCCGTTCTTAAGTTTGCCGCCTGAACTGGACAAACGCGCCGGGACATCCACTTCGTCATAAAACTGGATAACAGCCTTGGCGGCGGCCAGCGAAAGCGTCTCGCCGGCATTGGTCAAAGAAAAGAAGATCTCGTTAAATTTGGACATGATCTCGGCTTTCCCGACCAGAACCGATAAAGGCATCCCGTTGGCGATCGCCTTGCTAAAACATGACAGGTCCGGCGTGACATTCATCAACGCCTGGACCCCCGCTTTATGAAAACGAAAACCGGTAACAACTTCATCAAATATCAAAACGATATTATTTTTTGTCGCGATATCGCGGACTTTTCCTAAAAAATCGTTCACCGGCCACTCTTTGCTGATCGGCTCCAGGATAATGCAGGCCACATTGTCCTTGTATTGCTGGACAAGCCTTGTCAAAGAACCGATATCATTATACGTAAAGCGGTGGGACAATTCTTTAACGCAGTTGGGGATCCCGCCATTTTTAGAGCTCTGGCTTATATACCAATCCTGCCATCCGTGGTACCCGCAGAATAAAATATGGTCTTTTTTGGTAACATGCCGGGCGATGCGAACGGCGGCGGCGGTGACATCGTTACCGTTCTTGCCGAAGCGGACCATTTCCGCGCTGGGGATCCGTTCGATGAGCATTTCCGCCACTTCCAC